>MWWG01000026.1_pt1 | contig 19710 bp, 12 predicted proteins | sample 1047331 | NCBI WGS metagenome assembly MWWG01 (sample SAMN06349968, study PRJNA376086) | soil metagenome | isolation source: MG6-4 sample Antarctic (ecotone) soil | place: Antarctica | collected 2015-01-13 | reverse complement strand
AAACGGGACTAGCCAATGCGGCAACTGCAAATGCTGTAACAGCAAACTTGGTCGCAATATTTTTCATCATTACCTCCTATGTCAATTATATTAGTTAGGCGTTAACGCTCACGCAACGACATACTACCCATCACCATATCTCACGTCAACAAATCTTTCATAAGTAATGCAAAATGTGGGTATACTTATGCGTTAAATGTTTGTATTTATTCATCCATTACGTATGCACTGATGCGGCATGTGAATCGTTCGGATATTGATGCGATGCGTAAAGGCGACCATTATATCCGAATGCTAGATGCCCAGCTCGTCATATGCGACTCAGCTCCTCCTGCACGATAGGGATCCCGGTGATAATCTCCTTGTTGGCTGGGCATACGAAGTAGGCATACTCTGAGTTATTGTCAAGTCTGGTGTTCAGCGGTCTGAATTAAGCGGCGACCTGGTCTGACTGTGTTGCCTCGCTTCCATCCTTGAATTTCACTCCCGTGATGACTCTGGCCAAGTAGTCAAACCCGCGCTGGCGGCGCCAGTTCTTTTCCGCACACAACCCCAGCTTAAACATCATGTGCAGCATCCCATCCCGCGTCAGGCAACCCTTCGACCGATTGGTTCTGTGCCGGATAGTCCCGAAGGTGGACTCGATCGGGTTGGTCGTCCGGATACTCTGCCAGTGCTGCGCCGGGAACTCGTAAAAGACCAGCAACTCCTCACGATCCTTCTGCAAACACAGCGTCGCCTTCGGGTACTTAGGCTCATAGGTCCTGATGAACAGGTCAAAGGCCCTCTCGGCCTCTTCCTTGGTGTCGGCCTGCCAGATCTCATGCAGAGCCTGCTTGGCCTTGGGCTGTGCCGACGTTGGCAGACAGTTCAGCACATTCATGGTCTTGTGCATCCAGCAGCGTTGCTGGCGGGTATCGCCATAGACCTCTTCCAACGCGGCCCAGAAGCCCATGGCGCCGTCGCCAATCGCCAGCCTGGGGACGTTCATGCCCCGCGCGTTCAGCTTCAACAGCACTTCCCGCCAGCTCTGGGTGGATTCCCGAACGCCATCCTCGATGGCCAGAAACCGTTTCTCACCGCGGTCATTGACGCCGATGACCACCAGGGCGCAGAGCTTGGTCTGTTCCGCCCTCAGACCACTGTAAACACCGTCCGCCCACACGTACACCCAACGATCCTTGTCCAGGCGCGATTCCCGCCACTCCTGATACTCCTGCGCCCAGCTGTGCTTCAAGCGCGACACGGTACTGGCTGATAGGCCCTTCGCCTCGGGACCCACCAGCACCTCCAGAGCGGCTTCCATCTCGCCACTGGAGACGCCCTTCAGGTACAGCCAGGGCAGGGCGGCTTCTAGGGACCGGGTCTTGCGCACATAGGGCGGCACCAGCGCGGAGCGGAAAGTGACCGGCTCTCCGGTTTTGGCCCGCACCTTGGGAATGCGAACGGTGACCGGCCCCAGGCTGGTCTGGATCTCCCGCTCCGGAAGGGAGCCGTTGCGGACCACGCCAGCCCTGCCGTCGGCCAGTAGCCGATCCGCGTGAGCGGCCAGCAATTCCTGCAACTCCGCTTCCACGGCCTGTTCGATCAATTGCCGAGCACCAGCCCGCAGCAGCTCCGTCAGTGGGTCAAGACTCTCTGCCCGATCTTCCAGCGCAATGATATGACTCTTGTTCATAGTGGCGTATCCTTTGGTTGCTTCGTTGTTTGGCGATCACAAATCAACCAGATACGCCGCTTCTTTTCAAACCCTCAAACACCAGATTTGGTTATAACTCCAACGCCGCTCTAAAAATGCTCAATTACCTCAGAGCCACAAAGAAATTAGACCCGATAATCCGTACCCTTTAATCTTTTTCAATCCCTTCTCAATTATCTTCAATCACCCTCAATAACCTTCAAGGGGGATATGCTGGGGAAGGGAGTGCAGAGGGGAACCCGGTTACGGCAACTATTACGGAACGTACGAAAATAATTTAAACCATTGACGAAACAAGCAAATTCATTTACTGATTTGCGACGAATCGTAAACCTGAACCAGAAAGGGGCGGCCGATGATACTCGCACTGCTTAACCAAAAGGGCGGCGTCGGCAAAACCACGCTGGCTGTCCATATCGCCGCTACGCTGGCCATAAAGGGCCGTAGTGTGCTCCTGGTGGATGCCGATCCCCAAGGTAGCTCCTTGGATTGGGCAGCGACGCGCCGAGCCGACCCTCTTTTCTCAGTGGTCGGATTGCCCAAGAACAACCTTCACAAAGAAATTCCTGCTCATGCCGCCAAATACGATGACATCGTGATTGATGGCCCACCGCGTGTGAACGAACTAGCCCGCGCTGCGATTCTTGCTAGCGATATGATTCTTATTCCGGTTCAGCCCTCGCCCTATGACGTGTGGGCGGCTAAGGACATTGTCGATTTGCTGCGTGAAGCCGCCGTATTCAAAGAAAAACAGATTTGCAGATTTGTAATAAATCGTAAAATCGTAAATACGGCTATTGGCCGTGATGTCGTGGAGGCGCTCAGCAGCTATAAAATTTCTGTGCTTTCCGCCTCTGTCGCTCAGCGCGTCGCTTTTGCCGAGAGCGCAGGGCAGGGCAGCACCGTTGTAGAAACCGATCCAGCTGGTCAGGCCGCAGAGGAAATCAATAAATTGGTAGATGAAATTCTTTCAACCGCAAGCCATGAGGATACCCATGAGCAAAAAAGTGAGCTTCGCCGCCAAACCGTCTAACCGCTCCATATCCGACGACGCAGATAAATGGGTTGAACACCGTGAAACACCCGTCCCTGAATCAGGCGAGCCGATGAAGCGACTAACAATTGATGTGCCCTTTAGCCTGCACCGTCGTTTGAAAATATCGTGTGCCCAGCGTGGCCACAAAATGGCCGATGAAATACGCGCCCTTCTCGAACAGCATTATCAGGCCGAGGCATGACCCCACCATCTGACCAGGAATCTGGAGGCTCACTTTCGCCCACCATGAGGCACATCCTTGACGCGGCCGCTGAAATTAAGGCGGAACCGAACGCAGCGAAACTGGCGTTCATGGCTCGCGCCCTGGTGCAAGCGACCCTGCCGCACAGCGACCCCGGCGACGTTCCCATCTGGGGGCGCACTAATGGCCGCCTCTCCCTCACCATCAAGCCGGATTGGCAGCTTGACCCCAAAACCAACCAGCCGCGCAGCGTCGGCATTCCCTATGGCACTATTCCGCGCCTGTTGCTGTTCTGGATTACGACCGAAGCCGTCAAAACCAAATCCCGTCGCCTTGAACTCGGCACCAGCCTATCCGCCTTTATGCGCGAACTCGGATTGCAACCGACCGGCGGGCGCTGGGGAAGCATTCCACGCCTGCGGGAACACATGAAGCGGCTCTTTCGCGCCAAAATCAGCTTTGAAGTCCATCACGAAACGGGCGGGGATAAAGGGCAAACATGGCTTGATATGCAGGTCGCCCCGAAAGGCGAACTTTGGTGGAGCCATCATCAGCCCGACCAGGCTAGCCTCTGGAAAAGCTGGATTGAACTTGGAGACAGTTTCTTTGAAGCCATCTGCGCCGCCCCAGTGCCGGTTGATGTCCGAGCTTTGAGGGCGCTTAAAAACTCGCCTATGGCGCTCGACCTTTACGCCTGGCTTAACTATCGAAGCTTCACTTTGGAACGGCAGGGGAGGGAGCAATTCATCCCCTGGCGAGGGCTGGCGCAACAACTCGGTTCCAGCTATTCCGACATTAAAGATTTCCGTAAAAACGTAAAATCGGCAATCCGTAAAATACTCACTGTTATGCCTGGACTTCATCTCGAATTTGCCAACGGGGGGCTCATCCTGTATCCGGGAAAATCTGCCATTCCCCCGAAACGCGGGCGGCCCAAGTTATCCCCCAAAGCCCCTCTTTACGCCGGCTTATCCACGCATAATCACTCCCCCCACGGCAATTGAAGAATTTCAGTCGGTTACGAAAAAAGTTGAATTTATCCACGCATAATCACTCCCCCTTTTTACGCATAATCACTCCTCCCATCCTATATCTTCCCTGTATTAATATTAAAACTCCTGTAGTCAGACGGCTATTTTTGTGAATTTCTGATGAACTCGGAACGAGGCCTCAAAACTCCTCAATCAGTTTTATATGACTTTTTCCAGTGAGCCGTTAAAACGGCATTGGAAAAAGTCTTTGTTCTTCCTCCAACTCTCCGACCGGAACTAGAGGCGACTTGCGCCCGCTGCGAAATCCAGCAGACCCCTTCGAGGACGTGGCCTAGGGTTGCTTATGCCGGTTTTCTGTTCCATTGCTCCCCAACACCCTAGTTCGACTTCATAACGATCCTCGTGGCGAGCCAGAACCTTAAATATGCCACCAAAAAGCCACGCCCATGGCTCATGGTAAAAGCTAGCAAGGGCGAATATCAGAGGTCGGTTAAAGTCATCGCGCGCGGGCCTATGTTCCTGCCAACCCTGCCATTCCTGTCGGTCCTTGGTAAAGACATCGAGCGGCTGATGTTCCTGATTCCATTTAGCAAAAATGGACTTTGTAATCCTCTAAATTCTTAATCGGCAAAATGTCACTACGCGTACTCGCTCTTGTCGGATCGCTCATTTAATACCTCACGCGAAAGGTTGGACTATCCTCTGGGCGCGTCTTGCGACGATCATAGAGGCGAGTCGTGGACACGTTGGCATGGCCAAGCCATTCCTGCACCTTAGCGATGTCCGCTTCATGCGAGAGGGCATTGGTGGCGGCCGTGGCCCGCATCGAGTGAACGCAGAGCCCGTTCACCTCAATATTCAGGCCCGTTTCCTGCCCATATTTTTTTACGAGATTCTGATAGATCGAGCCCGGATCAAGTGCCCGGTTGAGCACTCCCGTTCTGCCATTGCGCACCGGCCGGAATAAAGGCCCGGCGTTATCCGCGCCGTGGCCGGCCAGTAGTAGATAATTTTCTATGAGCCGCTGCGCGAGTGGATGCACCGGAACATATCTGATTTTGTCCCGTTTACCCATTACCTTTAAATGCCTCACGCCTTCACGGTTCTGTATATCCTTCACCCGCAGCCCGCATAGTTCCTCTCGGCGCAAACCGTGATAGAGGAGGGAGGCGAGAATAGCCCGGTCGCGAGCACCTTTGAGCGTGTCTTCCGGCGGCGCTTCCAGCAGCCGCCGCGCCTGGGCATCGGAGAGTGCCGGAGTGCTCCCCTCATTGCTGTTCGCCGGCGGCCGCTGTACGCCGTCCACAGGATTGCCCGTCACGGCATTCCGTTCACACAGGTAATCGAAGAGCGAAGACAGGGCCGACAGTTTCCGTCGGATTGTCGGCGGCGACAGTTCACGCCTTTCGAGCGTTTCCCGCCACGCGATTACATGCGCCCGTACGACGGTCCTAAATTCTTCCGGCCTTCTCAGCCCAAGGAATTCCGAAAAATCTGACACATCGAGCTTATAGGCCCGCCGGGTTTTCTCATTCGTGATGTTCGCCAGCCACTCAAGCTCCGGCGGCACCTCCGTCAGTGTTTCAAACTGCGCGGGTGTTAGTGCATCTTTTTTTATCGCAATCAGGTCTTTCAATTTTTCTCTCTCTTCACTTGCACTTGGTCGAAGGCCACCACGCTCCAGTTTTCAAGACCGGCACGTTCGATAGGAGCCCTATTTACTACCGAAGGCACCGGTTTGCTAAACCGGCACAGGGTCACACGAGATCCTAAGTCTCGCGCGATTATAACACGATAATGTATTTTATCAGGTTAAATGTACAGGGAGGCAATGGGCTGCCAATTTAAATGTCCCGGGCGGGAAGCTGTCCTCATAAGGTGGACGTATGTCGACATGTCGACAGCATGTCAAAAAATCCAAGTTCGTATAGTCGGAGGATAGCATTCCGGTGAGAAGCTTCTACCGAGAGTATCGCTTATTTCTTGACGGGAAAGGGAAGAGGGGATGGCGGGTCGTTGTGGGTTTTGCGTCTGCGGCCGCCTGCAGGATTCGTGCGACGATGACCAAAGAATGGCGAAACGCCGTATCTGGCGGGCATTGCCGTGGCTGGACACCCACGGAGTGCCCACGTCATCGACCGCCACGATGTCGCCGTCCAATACGGTGCGTGCCCCGACCTTCCGGGAGAACCGCTCCAGTGTGTGGACATGGTCTGAGGAGGGTCAGCCTCGGGGCCTTGATGGCCTGGGCGGTGATGGTGGTTCCGGTCCAGGACTACGTTGAGGAGCACCTAGAGCAACCCTCTGTGTCCACTTGTTATGCAAAGGACGTATCATACAGAACAGGAAGGCCCCTATGCCGCACGAATTAGCCGTCATCGAAAAATCCGGAATCCGGTCAACCTCAGAAACCGGACTCGCCCTCCCCGCTTTCTTTCAACCGGACGCCGCCACCGCGACGCGCGTCCTTGAGTTCTTCACCGCGAACATCCGCAACCCCCACACCCGGAAAGCCTATGCGAAGGCCGCCGGCGACTTCGCCGCCTGGTGCGAGCACCGCGGCCTTCCCCATCTCCGCACGGTGCAGCCGCTCCACGTCGCGGCCTATCTCGAAGCCCTGCAGCAGCGGATCGCGGCGCCATCGGTCAAAGTCCAGCTCGCCGCCCTTCGTGTGTCTGGCAACACCCGTGTCAGACGTTTGAGGAGGCGCGGCGCACCATTCGCGACTGGGTCCAGGGTACAACCATGGGCGGCCACATCAGGCCCTCGGGTCTCGAAGCCCGGTCCACTATCGAGCCCAACAATCAACTCAGGTGGCGTGATCTCAGTGGAGCACTATAAGGATAGTGTATTGAACAGCATGAAGGCCGATGAACCGGGAGGCATGGCTAAGTGCCATTGTCCGCAACACGCGACATTCTCAGTCCGTTAGCCTTCGATTCGCGTGCGACTGACGAGAACGATGACACATACAACCTCGCCTGTCAGCTCAAGGCAAATCGCAGAGGTGTCATCGCTTCATAGTAATGGTAAAGGTGCCGCTCGAGTTCGGATCGTCGATGCAGGTCGGTATGGCACCTGCCCTATGTTACGATCCTGAAGGCAGACCCGTGATCTGCGTCCCAATGAGCGACCCGGCAACAGACGAATTAGCGGCCGCCAGGAAATCGTGGTTTAGTGCGTATAAGAACGCAGCTCCAAAGAACGCGGCAGCCACAGATTTCTGGAAGTCGAAGAGGGCAGTCCCACCTTCAACGGTAGCCAGCTCCGTGTCGCTCAGCGCGTTGAGCTGAGTCGGCACCGTCTGCAAGGCCATAAACATGCCTGCTTCATCACCAGACGCGTGGCTCTTTGTTGCTGGCTCCTGGGCCAATACTGGAGACGCCATGAGCATTACCGCAAATAACCCTACTGAAACGTATCGCATGTAAACACCTCCTCGTTGTGGTTGACCGATTATGGGTTGCCGCAGACGTTAAAGTTGTTGAGCCTGCGCAGGTCTCAGTATACGTATGTGCTGAAATATGTCAAGGAATTGTTCTAAGTACCTCTCTGTGAGCCAGCGCCTTAAGGCACTTCTTATGGGTGCATCACCTGGGTACCAATGAGCGCCCCGGCAATGGAAGCATTTGCCGCGGCGGCGAAGTCATGGTTAAGCGCATACAGATATGCGGCACCAAAGAACGCGGCGGCGGTCGCTCCATGGAAGCCGCCCTCAACACGAGCCAATTCCGTCTCGCTCAGCTGGTTTAAGGCACCGGGAATCTCTTGCAACGCCTTCAACGTGCCTTGTTCCACCACTGGCATTTGATTCATGAAGGATTTGATTCCCCTCTCCGACAGTGTCTTAACCCTGCCATGGACGTGCGCTTATCACCGTGACCAGGAAGCAAGGGGCGAGCGTATGAAGCTTACACGGCTCGCATATCAACCGAAATCGGCGCTGAAATAATCTCGTTAAAAGCCCACGCGCCAGATTACGCTTGGCTTTCACTAGGTAGCTTCTATGGGGCAAGAGCCCTGAATTATCTCTGAGGGAGTGCCCGCGTCATCATGCCAATGTCAAGCAATCCATTAAATCGTGCGAGCTCCGGTTGGACATACCACGGGTGTGGGACCTCAAGAGGATGGGCTTGAATGTCTTTCTCGTCAGGCCTCCCCAGTACGAACACAATGCGGCCCCATTCATCCAGAAAGCGGTTAAGACTCATGCGAAGGTTACCGCGGGATGGATCAGCGAGATATACGCGATCGCCGTTCATCCCACGAAACACCGCGAAGTGCTTGTAGCCAAGCGGCTCCACGAACACAAGGACGGGGGCCGTCAATTGTGCCAATTGGGATGGCTTGAGACGAAAACCGGCCGCTTGATAACCCTTCGTATTAGCCACGCGCTTTAGATCTAACAGTGAAAAGCCCTTTAGTGTCTTCGTCTTCTTCTCTTCTTCGGTGAGACTCCCTTCGAGCAGATTGAGTATTTCTTTCTCGGACGTATCTTCTCCAAAATAATAGATCATGAGCGTGGCAAGGGCTGCCGCGCCGCAGGAGTAATCTTCCTGCTGCTTGACGAGGTATTGATCACGGAGATCTTTCACGGTGTGGCGTAGGAGCGCCGGCGTTCCCTGTTCCCAAAACGCGGCGTTCGGCAAAACACTGCATCCACCGACAAGCAGACTGAGACACAGTATGAGAATGAGGCGCGGCATAGCTGTCCTTAGAACCGATAGGGAAACCGGATACCAACAATCGCGAACGAATTTTCGGTAAGGCCCACGCCCACGATGGGCTCTACAAAAAAATTCTTCGTGATGAGCACCGTGGTTGTAAAGAGCAGATTCATGACTTCGATCTGCCGGCCGGTCACCACGAGCTTCCCGGCCGTCCCTAACGCCCCGCCGATGTCCCCCACCACCGTAAACTGGCTTGCGCCAATATGTGCTCCGTTGAGCTGAATAGTGAAGCTGACGCGGTCGTTCAGGGAAAAACCCATGCCGACGCGATAGTCGATAATGTCACCAAGATTTCGACTACCACTCGCAATGTTATGGGTATAGCCCAGGCGTGCGAAGAACACGACCGGATCTATGGTCTTGGTGAGTGTGATCCCCCCGCCCACACCCCAATTCCCAGTCCCAGTCAAGCCCGTTCCACCTGTGCGCGACTTCCCTTCCACATCGAATATGATGCTCGGGCGACTGCCGCGCTCGTACCACGCTTGATAGCGAAGCGCGCCACTGATGTCGCCTATGCCGTCCTCCTGTCGATTGACCTGCCCCACGCCGAAATCCGTCACCTGCTCGGCATGAACGAAGAAGGGAGCAATTACATCGACTTCCAGGCCATCGGTCAAAATGCCATAACGAGCAATAGCTCTGTTATCAAAAAACCGGCGTGTGGTGCGGGCGACGGCGATGCCCCCAGGGACGGGGGTGATCGTTTCCTGGGAATTCCGATTGTAGAACGAGTCCAGTTCTAGCATCAGCTCGCCCTTCCGTAGGAAAACATTCTGATTGCGCAGAAAGAGCTCCGTAGAACGCTTTGTTTCCTCGGCCTCCGCCTGTCGGTTTTCCTCTCCCTCCCTAGGTGGGGAGGGGGCGCTCTTCGTCGGAGCTGGCTCTTGTGGCATGCCAGGCAAGGGTGAGCCGAGCGTAAATAGGAGCGTCAGCATGAAAATTATAAGGGAAGCAATCATGGTCTTGAGATAAAAAAGTACGTTATAGCGTGAATTGGTCGTGATAATTCAGTTGACTTAACAGCGCCAGACGGTCTGACCGACGAATATGCCATCGACCACTTCGCTAGTGTAGTGTATCAGTAATATCTTTCCATAGTGGTTGGTTCTGGTATCGTCCGGGGTATGTGGAAACCAACCGACTCGTTGCCGATGACGGGAGAACAGACACAGACATTGGAGGCGTGGATGCGGGCGAAGACCAGTCCCCAGCGGGTGGTTCTGCGGGCGCGGATCTGCCTGCGGGCGGCCGAGGGGGAATCAAACAACGCCATCGCTCAGCAGTTGGGGATCTCGCGTCCGACTGTGCTGTTGTGGCGGAAACGGTTCCACGAAGCGGGACCGTCGGGTCTGTCCGAGGATGCCCCGCATGGGCCCAGTGCCCAACGCCTGTCGCCCCGAAAAGTCCGAGCCATCGTGGAAGCCACCCTGCACACCACGCCGCCAGACGCGACCCACTGGAGTACGCGGACAATGGCGCACGCCCAGGGAGTCAGCCATGCCAGCGTGGCGCGGATCTGGGATGCGCACGGCTTGCAACCGCACCGGATCGAAACGTTCAAGCTGTCGAAGGACAAGCGGTTTGTGGAGAAGTTGACGGATGTGGTGGGCGTCTACCTCAACCCCCCGGACAAGGCGTTGGTGCTGTGCGTGGATGAAAAATCGCAGGTCCAAGCGTTGGATCGGACACAACCGGGCCTGCCGATGCAGAAGGGCCGATGCGGCACCATAACGCATGACTACAAACGCCATGGGACCACCTGCCTGTTCGCGGCGCTCAATGTGCTCGACGGCACCGTGATCGGGACCTGTTACCCGCGTCATCGCCACGAGGAGTTTCTGAAGTTCCTGCGCACCCTCGACCGAGACACGGCGCCAGGGCAGGCCCTCCACTTGATCCTGGACAACTACGGGACGCACCACCACCCCAATGTCAAGAAGTGGCTTGCGAAACATCCACGATTTCATCTGCACTTTACCCCGACGAGTGCCTCGTGGCTGAACCTCGTCGAGCGGTGGTTCGGGGAAATCACGCGCAAGCGGATCCGACGAGGCGTCTTTAAGAGCGTGCCGGAGCTGGTCGCGGCGATCGAAGAGTTCATTCGGCTCAACAACCGGAACCCCAAACCGTTCGTATGGACCAAAACAGTCGAAGAGATTCTGGAGAAGACCAAGCATGGTAAAGCCGTTATTGAGACACCACACTAGTATAGCTACCCGTGTGCTGCCCCGTAATGGCGTCAGCTAGTGTGAGAACCACGGCTGCGTCCGAAAAAATGTGGTAGTGACGATCTGTGCTCCTTGCCCCTCGACCTCCTCAAGATTCTGATTCGACATGACACCCATAGTGACACTTAAGGCGATAAAACTAGCCGAGGCGCTTTCTGCCAGTATTGGCGCCAATGTATCTGACCAACACCGGTCTGCCAATAGGCTCCACATGGACAGCTATCCGCGCTTCCGTGGAAGCAATCTATGCACTGAATAAAGTGTGGTGAGTTGAGAGGGTGTGTGGACAGGGTTAACATTCTAAGTAAAACGGGGTAAGGAAAAACCTTACCCCGTTTTAGCGTGATTGCTAGCGCTTTATTCTACATGGTCACTAGGGACGGGATGTCCTTAGTTATGGGTCATCACTTGGGTACCAATGAGCGCTCCGGCAACGGAGGCATTTGCCGCGGCAAAGAAGTCATTTTGAAGCCCAAGCAGAAATGCGGCACCAAAGAACGCGGCGGCGGTCGCTCCATGGAAGCCGCCCTCAACACGAGCCAATTCCGTCTCGCTCAGCTGGTTTAAGGCACCGGGAATCTCTTGCAACGCCTTCAACGTGCCTTGTTCCACCACTGGCACTTGATTCATGGTGGCGTTATCGCGTGATTCCTCACCGGCAAAAACGGGACTAGCCAATGCGGCAACTGCAAATGCTGTAACAGCAAACTTGGTCGCAATATTTTTCATCATTACCTCCTATGTCAATTATATTAGTTAGGCGTTAACGCTCACGCAACGACATACTACTCATCACCATATCTCACGTCAACAATCAATTATCTTCAATGAAAGTGCATCACTTGGGTACCAATGAGCGCTCCGGCAACGGAAGCATTTGCCGCGGCAAAGAAGTCATTTTGAAGCCCAAGCAGAAATGCGGCACCAAAGAACGCGGCGGCGGTCGCTTCATGGAAGCCGCCTTCAACACGAGCCAATTCCGTCTCGCTCAGCTGGTTTAAGGCACCGGGAATCTCTTGCAACGCCTTCAACGTGCCTTGTTCCACCACTGGCATTTGATTCATGGTGGCGTTATCGCGTGATTCCTCACCGGCAAAAACGGGACTAGCCAATGCGGCAACTGCAAATGCTGTAACAGCAAACTTGGTCGCAATATTTTTCATCATTACCTCCTATGTCAATTATATTAGTTAGGCGTTAACGCTCACGCAACGACATACTACCCATCACCATATCTCACGTCAACAAATCTTTCATAAGTAATGCAAAATGTGGGTATACTTATGCGTTAAATGTTTGTATTTATTCATCCATTACGTATGCACTGATGCGGCATGTGAATCGTTCGGATATTGATGCGATGCGTAAAGGCGACCATTATATCCGAATGCTAGATGCCCAGCTCGTCATATGCGACTCAGCTCCTCCTGCACGATAGGGATCCCGGTGATAATCTCCTTGTTGGCTGGGCATACGAAGTAGGCATACTCTGAGTTATTGTCAAGTCTGGTGTTCAGCGGTCTGAATTAAGCGGCGACCTGGTCTGACTGTGTTGCCTCGCTTCCATCCTTGAATTTCACTCCCGTGATGACTCTGGCCAAGTAGTCAAACCCGCGCTGGCGGCGCCAGTTCTTTTCCGCACACAACCCCAGCTTAAACATCATGTGCAGCATCCCATCCCGCGTCAGGCAACCCTTCGACCGATTGGTTCTGTGCCGGATAGTCCCGAAGGTGGACTCGATCGGGTTGGTCGTCCGGATACTCTGCCAGTGCTGCGCCGGGAACTCGTAAAAGACCAGCAACTCCTCACGATCCTTCTGCAAACACAGCGTCGCCTTCGGGTACTTAGGCTCATAGGTCCTGATGAACAGGTCAAAGGCCCTCTCGGCCTCTTCCTTGGTGTCGGCCTGCCAGATCTCATGCAGAGCCTGCTTGGCCTTGGGCTGTGCCGACGTTGGCAGACAGTTCAGCACATTCATGGTCTTGTGCATCCAGCAGCGTTGCTGGCGGGTATCGCCATAGACCTCTTCCAACGCGGCCCAGAAGCCCATGGCGCCGTCGCCAATCGCCAGCCTGGGGACGTTCATGCCCCGCGCGTTCAGCTTCAACAGCACTTCCCGCCAGCTCTGGGTGGATTCCCGAACGCCATCCTCGATGGCCAGAAACCGTTTCTCACCGCGGTCATTGACGCCGATGACCACCAGGGCGCAGAGCTTGGTCTGTTCCGCCCTCAGACCACTGTAAACACCGTCCGCCCACACGTACACCCAACGATCCTTGTCCAGGCGCGATTCCCGCCACTCCTGATACTCCTGCGCCCAGCTGTGCTTCAAGCGCGACACGGTACTGGCTGATAGGCCCTTCGCCTCGGGACCCACCAGCACCTCCAGAGCGGCTTCCATCTCGCCACTGGAGACGCCCTTCAGGTACAGCCAGGGCAGGGCGGCTTCTAGGGACCGGGTCTTGCGCACATAGGGCGGCACCAGCGCGGAGCGGAAAGTGACCGGCTCTCCGGTTTTGGCCCGCACCTTGGGAATGCGAACGGTGACCGGCCCCAGGCTGGTCTGGATCTCCCGCTCCGGAAGGGAGCCGTTGCGGACCACGCCAGCCCTGCCGTCGGCCAGTAGCCGATCCGCGTGAGCGGCCAGCAATTCCTGCAACTCCGCTTCCACGGCCTGTTCGATCAATTGCCGAGCACCAGCCCGCAGCAGCTCCGTCAGTGGGTCAAGACTCTCTGCCCGATCTTCCAGCGCAATGATATGACTCTTGTTCATAGTGGCGTATCCTTTGGTTGCTTCGTTGTTTGGCGATCACAAATCAACCAGATACGCCGCTTCTTTTCAAACCCTCAAACACCAGATTTGGTTATAACTCCAACGCCGCTCTAAAAATGCTCAATTACCTCAGAGCCACAAAGAAATTAGACCCGATAATCCGTACCCTTTAATCTTTTTCAATCCCTTCTCAATTATCTTCAATCACCCTCAATAACCTTCAAGGGGGATATGCTGGGGAAGGGAGTGCAGAGGGGAACCCGGTTACGGCAACTATTACGGAACGTACGAAAATAATTTAAACCATTGACGAAACAAGCAAATTCATTTACTGATTTGCGACGAATCGTAAACCTGAACCAGAAAGGGGCGGCCGATGATACTCGCACTGCTTAACCAAAAGGGCGGCGTCGGCAAAACCACGCTGGCTGTCCATATCGCCGCTACGCTGGCCATAAAGGGCCGTAGTGTGCTCCTGGTGGATGCCGATCCCCAAGGTAGCTCCTTGGATTGGGCAGCGACGCGCCGAGCCGACCCTCTTTTCTCAGTGGTCGGATTGCCCAAGAACAACCTTCACAAAGAAATTCCTGCTCATGCCGCCAAATACGATGACATCGTGATTGATGGCCCACCGCGTGTGAACGAACTAGCCCGCGCTGCGATTCTTGCTAGCGATATGATTCTTATTCCGGTTCAGCCCTCGCCCTATGACGTGTGGGCGGCTAAGGACATTGTCGATTTGCTGCGTGAAGCCGCCGTATTCAAAGAAAAACAGATTTGCAGATTTGTAATAAATCGTAAAATCGTAAATACGGCTATTGGCCGTGATGTCGTGGAGGCGCTCAGCAGCTATAAAATTTCTGTGCTTTCCGCCTCTGTCGCTCAGCGCGTCGCTTTTGCCGAGAGCGCAGGGCAGGGCAGCACCGTTGTAGAAACCGATCCAGCTGGTCAGGCCGCAGAGGAAATCAATAAATTGGTAGATGAAATTCTTTCAACCGCAAGCCATGAGGATACCCATGAGCAAAAAAGTGAGCTTCGCCGCCAAACCGTCTAACCGCTCCATATCCGACGACGCAGATAAATGGGTTGAACACCGTGAAACACCCGTCCCTGAATCAGGCGAGCCGATGAAGCGACTAACAATTGATGTGCCCTTTAGCCTGCACCGTCGTTTGAAAATATCGTGTGCCCAGCGTGGCCACAAAATGGCCGATGAAATACGCGCCCTTCTCGAACAGCATTATCAGGCCGAGGCATGACCCCACCATCTGACCAGGAATCTGGAGGCTCACTTTCGCCCACCATGAGGCACATCCTTGACGCGGCCGCTGAAATTAAGGCGGAACCGAACGCAGCGAAACTGGCGTTCATGGCTCGCGCCCTGGTGCAAGCGACCCTGCCGCACAGCGACCCCGGCGACGTTCCCATCTGGGGGCGCACTAATGGCCGCCTCTCCCTCACCATCAAGCCGGATTGGCAGCTTGACCCCAAAACCAACCAGCCGCGCAGCGTCGGCATTCCCTATGGCACTATTCCGCGCCTGTTGCTGTTCTGGATTACGACCGAAGCCGTCAAAACCAAATCCCGTCGCCTTGAACTCGGCACCAGCCTATCCGCCTTTATGCGCGAACTCGGATTGCAACCGACCGGCGGGCGCTGGGGAAGCATTCCACGCCTGCGGGAACACATGAAGCGGCTCTTTCGCGCCAAAATCAGCTTTGAAGTCCATCACGAAACGGGCGGGGATAAAGGGCAAACATGGCTTGATATGCAGGTCGCCCCGAAAGGCGAACTTTGGTGGAGCCATCATCAGCCCGACCAGGCTAGCCTCTGGAAAAGCTGGATTGAACTTGGAGACAGTTTCTTTGAAGCCATCTGCGCCGCCCCAGTGCCGGTTGATGTCCGAGCTTTGAGGGCGCTTAAAAACTCGCCTATGGCGCTCGACCTTTACGCCTGGCTTAACTATCGAAGCTTCACTTTGGAACGGCAGGGGAGGGAGCAATTCATCCCCTGGCGAGGGCTGGCGCAACAACTCGGTTCCAGCTATTCCGACATTAAAGATTTCCGTAAAAACGTAAAATCGGCAATCCGTAAAATACTCACTGTTATGCCTGGACTTCATCTCGAATTTGCCAACGGGGGGCTCATCCTGTATCCGGGAAAATCTGCCATTCCCCCGAAACGCGGGCGGCCCAAGTTATCCCCCAAAGCCCCTCTTTACGCCGGCTTATCCACGCATAATCACTCCCCCCACGGCAATTGAAGAATTTCAGTCGGTTACGAAAAAAGTTGAATTTATCCACGCATAATCACTCCCCCTTTTTACGCATAATCACTCCTCCCATCCTATATCTTCCCTGTATTAATATTAAAACTCCTGTAGTCAGACGGCTATTTTTGTGAATTTCTGATGAACTCGGAACGAGGCCTCAAAACTCCTCAATCAGTTTTATATGACTTTTTCCAGTGAGCCGTTAAAACGGCATTGGAAAAAGTCTTTGTTCTTCCTCCAACTCTCCGACCGGAACTAGAGGCGACTTGCGCCCGCTGCGAAATCCAGCAGACCCCTTCGAGGACGTGGCCTAGGGTTGCTTATGCCGGTTTTCTGTTCCATTGCTCCCCAACACCCTAGTTCGACTTCATAACGATCCTCGTGGCGAGCCAGAACCTTAAATATGCCACCAAAAAGCCACGCCCATGGCTCATGGTAAAAGCTAGCAAGGGCGAATATCAGAGGTCGGTTAAAGTCATCGCGCGCGGGCCTATGTTCCTGCCAACCCTGCCATTCCTGTCGGTCCTTGGTAAAGACATCGAGCGGCTGATGTTCCTGATTCCATTTAGCAAAAATGGACTTTGTAATCCTCTAAATTCTTAATCGGCAAAATGTCACTACGCGTACTCGCTCTTGTCGGATCGCTCATTTAATACCTCACGCGAAAGGTTGGACTATCCTCTGGGCGCGTCTTGCGACGATCATAGAGGCGAGTCGTGGACACGTTGGCATGGCCAAGCCATTCCTGCACCTTAGCGATGTCCGCTTCATGCGAGAGGGCATTGGTGGCGGCCGTGGCCCGCATCGAGTGAACGCAGAGCCCGTTCACCTCAATATTCAGGCCCGTTTCCTGCCCATATTTTTTTACGAGATTCTGATAGATCGAGCCCGGATCAAGTGCCCGGTTGAGCACTCCCGTTCTGCCATTGCGCACCGGCCGGAATAAAGGCCCGGCGTTATCCGCGCCGTGGCCGGCCAGTAGTAGATAATTTTCTATGAGCCGCTGCGCGAGTGGATGCACCGGAACATATCTGATTTTGTCCCGTTTACCCATTACCTTTAAATGCCTCACGCCTTCACGGTTCTGTATATCCTTCACCCGCAGCCCGCATAGTTCCTCTCGGCGCAAACCGTGATAGAGGAGGGAGGCGAGAATAGCCCGGTCGCGAGCACCTTTGAGCGTGTCTTCCGGCGGCGCTTCCAGCAGCCGCCGCGCCTGGGCATCGGAGAGTGCCGGAGTGCTCCCCTCATTGCTGTTCGCCGGCGGCCGCTGTACGCCGTCCACAGGATTGCCCGTCACGGCATTCCGTTCACACAGGTAATCGAAGAGCGAAGACAGGGCCGACAGTTTCCGTCGGATTGTCGGCGGCGACAGTTCACGCCTTTCGAGCGTTTCCCGCCACGCGATTACATGCGCCCGTACGACGGTCCTAAATTCTTCCGGCCTTCTCAGCCCAAGGAATTCCGAAAAATCTGACACATCGAGCTTATAGGCCCGCCGGGTTTTCTCATTCGTGATGTTCGCCAGCCACTCAAGCTCCGGCGGCACCTCCGTCAGTGTTTCAAACTGCGCGGGTGTTAGTGCATCTTTTTTTATCGCAATCAGGTCTTTCAATTTTTCTCTCTCTTCACTTGCACTTGGTCGAAGGCCACCACGCTCCAGTTTTCAAGACCGGCACGTTCGATAGGAGCCCTATTTACTACCGAAGGCACCGGTTTGCTAAACCGGCACAGGGTCACACGAGATCCTAAGTCTCGCGCGATTATAACACGATAATGTATTTTATCAGGTTAAATGTACAGGGAGGCAATGGGCTGCCAATTTAAATGTCCCGGGCGGGAAGCTGTCCTCATAAGGTGGACGTATGTCGACATGTCGACAGCATGTCAAAAAATCCAAGTTCGTATAGTCGGAGGATAGCATTCCGGTGAGAAGCTTCTACCGAGAGTATCGCTTATTTCTTGACGGGAAAGGGAAGAGGGGATGGCGGGTCGTTGTGGGTTTTGCGTCTGCGGCCGCCTGCAGGATTCGTGCGACGATGACCAAAGAATGGCGAAACGCCGTATCTGGCGGGCATTGCCGTGGCTGGACACCCACGGAGTGCCCACGTCATCGACCGCCACGATGTCGCCGTCCAATACGGTGCGTGCCCCGACCTTCCGGGAGAACCGCTCCAGTGTGTGGACATGGTCTGAGGAGGGTCAGCCTCGGGGCCTTGATGGCCTGGGCGGTGATGGTGGTTCCGGTCCAGGACTACGTTGAGGAGCACCTAGAGCAACCCTCTGTGTCCACTTGTTATGCAAAGGACGTATCATACAGAACAGGAAGGCCCCTATGCCGCACGAATTAGCCGTCATCGAAAAATCCGGAATCCGGTCAACCTCAGAAACCGGACTCGCCCTCCCCGCTTTCTTTCAACCGGACGCCGCCACCGCGACGCGCGTCCTTGAGTTCTTCACCGCGAACATCCGCAACCCCCACACCCGGAAAGCCTATGCGAAGGCCGCCGGCGACTTCGCCGCCTGGTGCGAGCACCGCGGCCTTCCCCATCTCCGCACGGTGCAGCCGCTCCACGTCGCGGCCTATCTCGAAGCCCTGCAGCAGCGGATCGCGGCGCCATCGGTCAAAGTCCAGCTCGCCGCCCTTCGTGTGTCTGGCAACACCCGTGTCAGACGTTTGAGGAGGCGCGGCGCACCATTCGCGACTGGGTCCAGGGTACAACCATGGGCGGCCACATCAGGCCCTCGGGTCTCGAAGCCCGGTCCACTATCGAGCCCAACAATCAACTCAGGTGGCGTGATCTCAGTGGAGCACTATAAGGATAGTGTATTGAACAGCATGAAGGCCGATGAACCGGGAGGCATGGCTAAGTGCCATTGTCCGCAACACGCGACATTCTCAGTCCGTTAGCCTTCGATTCGCGTGCGACTGACGAGAACGATGACACATACAACCTCGCCTGTCAGCTCAAGGCAAATCGCAGAGGTGTCATCGCTTCATAGTAATGGTAAAGGTGCCGCTCGAGTTCGGATCGTCGATGCAGGTCGGTATGGCACCTGCCCTATGTTACGATCCTGAAGGCAGACCCGTGATCTGCGTCCCAATGAGCGACCCGGCAACAGACGAATTAGCGGCCGCCAGGAAATCGTGGTTTAGTGCGTATAAGAACGCAGCTCCAAAGAACGCGGCAGCCACAGATTTCTGGAAGTCGAAGAGGGCAGTCCCACCTTCAACGGTAGCCAGCTCCGTGTCGCTCAGCGCGTTGAGCTGAGTCGGCACCGTCTGCAAGGCCATAAACATGCCTGCTTCATCACCAGACGCGTGGCTCTTTGTTGCTGGCTCCTGGGCCAATACTGGAGACGCCATGAGCATTACCGCAAATAACCCTACTGAAACGTATCGCATGTAAACACCTCCTCGTTGTGGTTGACCGATTATGGGTTGCCGCAGACGTTAAAGTTGTTGAGCCTGCGCAGGTCTCAGTATACGTATGTGCTGAAATATGTCAAGGAATTGTTCTAAGTACCTCTCTGTGAGCCAGCGCCTTAAGGCACTTCTTATGGGTGCATCACCTGGGTACCAATGAGCGCCCCGGCAATGGAAGCATTTGCCGCGGCGGCGAAGTCATGGTTAAGCGCATACAGATATGCGGCACCAAAGAACGCGGCGGCGGTCGCTCCATGGAAGCCGCCCTCAACACGAGCCAATTCCGTCTCGCTCAGCTGGTTTAAGGCACCGGGAATCTCTTGCAACGCCTTCAACGTGCCTTGTTC
>MWWG01000025.1_pt1 | contig 19776 bp, 18 predicted proteins | sample 1047331 | NCBI WGS metagenome assembly MWWG01 (sample SAMN06349968, study PRJNA376086) | soil metagenome | isolation source: MG6-4 sample Antarctic (ecotone) soil | place: Antarctica | collected 2015-01-13 | reverse complement strand
TAAGGCGCGGGCAAAATTTCAAAGCCGGTTATTTGCGGCAAAGATGCCGGGTTGTCGGCAAATTTTATTATATGTTCCAAAAAAGTTGCCGTTCCGCAGCAAGGATCAATTATTTTATTATCCTTTGCATACAGCGAAACGCCTTTCATTTCACGCTTAATTAATGTTTGCGTGAGTTTCACCGTATAAGCCGTTAGCTCAGGCGGTGTCATATAAGCCCCAAAATCGAATCTTATGTTAGGAGCGAAAGCATTTAAAAAGGTTTGATAAAGTGTGTGATAATCCGGCGTAGAACGCTGTGCATTGTCTAATTTGATGTGAGCCAGAAGAAGCAAACAATCTTGATACCAAACCCCAAGACGACCCGGCGAATTCAGTTCATCCCGCAAAGTTTCGATGATCGCCCGGAAAGGTCTCAGCCGTCCGGTAAATGCCTCGTAAGAAGCCGTAAACCAAAACTCCTTAATTTTCTCAAGTCGCTCCAAAGGAGAATCTTTCTCGTCGTCAACGACCCTATGAGCATACAAAAGTCCAAACGCTAAAACTTGAGCGACAAAATCCGCGAAAACATCGGAAGTGTTAAGCGCGGGATCGTGATGAGTTTCAAGCAATCCTTTTAGCTCGTGTAAAGCCGTTATTGTCGCCTCTTCACTTGCATTTAATCCTTCGCCCGGAGCTAAGGAAGCCAGTTCACGCACGCTTACGGACATTTCGGCGGCTCTCTTCGCCACTTCCCTAACTAATCCGTCTTCTGAAATGATGCGAGACCTGGAAGCGGAAAAGAAAGTGCGAAATTCAGTTTCAACTCTTGGATCAACGGAAAGTTTTCCCCAATTACCCGCACCAATCGGTTTATTTAATAGAGATAATTTTTTGAAATTATCCAACGCATCAAAGAAAATAAATTCTATGCCATCCGTAAGAATTACTTTCGCGCCGAGATTAATATATTTTTCAAGTTGAATTTTATTTTGCTCGATATTTATCCAAGAATTAACGTCCAGCCCCTTAGCTTCAATATACCCATACAATCCTAAATCTTTAGAATTATACAAAAGCCAATCCGGGCGACCGGCATTAGATTGATTGCGAGGTTCGGAAAGGATTTTTACTTCCGGGTTAATTGATGCGGATAATTTTCTGAGGAAGTCATCAATCGGCGGGCGGTAAGATAGTTCGGGTGTCGCTTCGCCGGTTGCCAGAGCTTTTTCATATTCAGCTTGCAACGTCGAAAGATATGCCCGCGTCAATGTTTCAAAATCATCTACATTGATGCCGCTTGAGGTTGGGTTTTTCTTTGATGACATTCTATTATTTGCTTGCCGATTGCAGCGGCTAATTTCGGCGGAACCGCATTACCAATTTGCCTAGCAATATCAACCTTATTTCCGGCGAAAACAAAGTCTAAAGGAAATGTTTGCAGTATCGCGCCTTCTCTAAGCGAAATAGTTCGCGTTTGCTCAGGATGCCCGAAAAGTCCCCGACTGAAACTATCAAATCTTGCCGTTATAGTTGGAGCGACATCATCCCACGACATCCGCCCATAGACGTTGCGATGACCTATCACCGCCGAACTTATTTTATGACAGTCCGCCAAAAGATGTTCCGGCAGATATTCCCTGCCCTGCCCTTGTTTGAGTGCAAGAAGTCTTTCAATATTTATTTTTGAAAGTTTGTCTCTTCTATGTTGGGGAAATTCCGGGTGATCGCTGCCGTCCGGCGGCGGCTCCGGCAAATTACTGATTACATCCTTTACAAATAATCTTTTTCCTTTCGGCGTAGTCGGCACAGGAAATTGAAAAGTTGAAAAACCTTCATCAATTTTTTCGCCTACTATAAAAACTCTTTTCCGTCTTTGAGGCACTCCAAAATCTTGTGCGTCCAACGTAGCTTGATGAATCCAATAACCGAGCGAAGCGGCTTGTTTTAAGGCTTTATCTAAAATTAGTTTGCCGCGTTTTCCTGCAATTCCCGGAACATTTTCCATCAGGAACCATCGAGGCATACACTCGCTTACAAGTGAGACAAATTTGGAAACAAGATCATTTCTTTCGTCGGCATCATCTCCTATTCTTTGGACTGAAAAGCCCTGACACGGCGGACCGCCCGCGAGCAAAAACAATTCACCTTTTTTTAATCCGGCAATTTTTAAGGCGTTGCCGTTTAACATTTCAGCTATTCCAGCCAATTTTGCCGGATGTGAAAACCAATGCGGATTTAGTTCCTGCGTCCTAATGCAAAGAGAGTCAAAGTCAAAACTCAGCGGCACATCATAACCGACCGATTCAAGCCCTAAGCGCATTCCCCCCGCACCGCAAAAACTATCAATACAACTGTAAATCATTCTTCCGCCGTTTTTGTTTTATTCCTGCGATGACACTAGAGTAAGAACTGCTTACAGGAGTGGTTATTGATTGAGCGGAGTTTGCTTGTTCGATCTCGCTAGGCGGAGATGATTGCAATTCCACAAATATATTTGCCGCAATAGCACAAGCGAATTTTGGAGCTACGGCTTCGCCTATTTGTTTGTAGATTGCGTCTATCGTTCCCTCAAATTCAAAACCGACCGGAAAACTTTGAAGCAACGCCGCTTCTCTAATTGTTAAGCCGCGATTCTGCTCAGGATGAACGAACCGACCGCTTGCTGGATTACGCGCATAATGAGTGATTGTTATTGACGGTTTATCCCAAGATAATCGCCCATAAACATCATAATAACCTTTGATTTTATCTAGGCACGGCGGACCTACGCCGGAAGGACGACTTCCGCCGTTTTTGGGAACGGCTTTAATTGTCTCTATTGTCGAAGCTCTATGACTCGCGGATCGGTGCAAATTGTCTTTAGGATGTGCAACGCCGGGCTTTACGGGTGGTAAATGCCCGATAGCCTGTCTTACGGTTACATAAGATTCCGAAGTTAATAGCGGTTCAGGCGAAACAAAATCCTTACGCATTGCGACGACTAAGGAGCGAAATCTTTCTTGAGGCACTCCAAACGCCGCAGCATTATGAATATGTTGATTAAGCGTATAACCGGCGTTGGTAAAGATTTTCTTTGCCGCCAAGAAATAATTCCAATATTTTTTTGAAAGCATTTCCGGGACGTTTTCCATTACGATGCAAACCGGATTGAGTTTCACGGCGACGTTTGCAAATGCGCTGATCAATGAGTTTCTTTCGTCTTTCTCATCCCAATTTTTTTTTCGATGAGACGTAAAGCCCTGACAAGGAGCGCAACCCAAAATTATCAACGGCTTTTTAGCGTCGTATCCGTTCAATTGACGGAGAAAGTTTTTTAGATTTTTTTCGTCCGATGCTAAGTTGCGAATGTCTTCCTGAATTCCCGGAGCCTTGAAATTACGCTGAAAAGTTTTCAAAGCATCTGCATTTATATCGCATCCGCCAATAATTCTGAATGACTTCTTGATTTTTCCAAAGGCGGCAAATCCTAATGACATTCCCCCTGCGCCGCAAAAAAAGTCTATCACTTGAAAAGGCGCGTTTTTATTTGAATTGGTTTCAGAGTTAGACCAACTCTCAAGAGCTTGCATTGAAAGCTCCGTTAATTTTCTTCTTTTTCCTCTCAAAAAATTTCTCCGATTTAATGGGTGTCCGAATTGCAGAAAAATAATTCTACAATAAGTTTTGTTTGAAAATGAAACTTGAAAGCAACTTCAAAAAAAATTTCTCAAAAAACTGCTAATTTTTTTCATCGGATTTCATCTTTACATTTAAGCGTAAAAACTTAAAACCGTAAAAACGATTAATCGTAAAAAAGTAAATTACGAGGCTTGTTTATTATGTTTGTTTCTTGACGTAAGAACTCTAGTTGAATTACGATTTTACGCGAAGACTTAAAACTACAAAAACTTAAAAACGTAAATGATAATTTCATTATTAAATCAAAAAGGTGGAGTTGGTAAAACTACCCTTGCCGTTCACCTTGCTACTTCCCTAGCCCAACGAAACAAAAAGGTTTTGTTGGTTGATGCCGACCCGCAAGGAAGCTCGCTTGATTGGTCACTCAGCCGGAGTGAAGAGGACGACGCGCTAATTTCCGTTATTGGGATGCCGAAGGCGATCCTCCATAAAGAGCTACCCAAAATCGGAGCGGATTTTGATTTTGTCGTGATTGACGGCGCACCGCGAGTTTATGACGTTGCCCGGTCAGCGATTGCCGCAAGCGATCTAGTGCTTATTCCGGTTCAGCCGTCGCCCTATGATATTTGGGCAGCAAAGGAAATCGTTGATTTAATTTCAGAAGTTAGAAGTTTTAAGGAAAACCTTAAAGCCGCTTTTGTGATTAATCGTAAAATCGTAAATACTGCAATCGGGCGGGATGTAGTCGAAACACTCGCAGAATACGAATTGCCAGTTTTGAAGTCGCATATTTGCCAGAGGGTTGGCTTTGCCGAAAGTGCCGCCGTCGGACAGACCGTTTTGGAATCAGGCGCAGAGAACCAGGCAAGCCAAGAGATCGAGGCACTGACAAACGAAATAATGGAGTTACTGAAAAATGAGTAAGAAAGTCACAATGTCAACCAAGCCTAATAGGAACAACACCCAAGAACTTGATGCTGATACTTGGGTTTCTCAGGGCGCAGCTTTGACCACCAACGAAAGCGAGTTGCAGAAGGAATCAACCGCCAGATTTACGATTGATATTCCCGTTTCTTTACACGCCCGGATTAAAAGCCAATGCGCTCTAAAACGGGTGAAGATGAGGGAAGAAGTTTTGGCGATGTTAGAAGATAAATTTCCCGTAAATTAACAAAAGCGTAAATAAGTTTTTACGCTTTTACTTAAATAATGATGCACAATAACGGTTACGGCTTTGCACAATAACGGTTACGGCTTTGCACACTTTGAGTTACGGCTTTGCACATTAACGGTTACGACTCTGCACAATAAGAGTTACGGAACTGCACACTTTGAGTTACGGAAAGAAGACCTAAACCATTGATAACAGAAGCATTATCGGACTCTAACATATAGACAAATAGACTTAAAAGACAACAACAACACGGAGCAGCTTTGCTTTTGCTGTTGTTGTTCCTGTAAATTCATTTGGAAATGCCAGACGCAGCTTTAGAAATAATTCCAAAAGACATAATCAGAACGGAGACTGCGCTTTCTCGTTTTCCGATTCACCGACTTTCAAAATCCGGCAAAGTTTCGATTGAAATAAAACTTCACAATTCAGAAGGGGAATTAACAACCAGATGGAAAGTTAAAAATCCGCCTGATCCACTCGCTTACAAACTTGATACTTTGATCATAAATCGAAGGATAGACGAGGCAGGAAAACCAGTTCCAAAATTGCTCAAACTTGGAAGTTTGAGAGAGCTTGCGGAAGAAATCGGTTTTAAGAACACCGGGAACACCGACAAGATAAAAAACGCTCTTATTCAAAATGCTTTGGCGGGAATAACAGCTAAATTTACTTACAAAGCAAAAGACGGAACGGAAAGAACTACTGAGATCGCAGACACCCGGTATGCAGTAATTTTCACGGGCGAGAAGCTACCCAATGGCGATAAATCAGACGGAACTTATATTTTACTTCACGACATTTACCGGGAAATTCTCAATTCGGCGCAAACCCGCCCCCTGGATTACGATTACCTAAAAGAGCTTTCGCCAGTAGCGCAGCGTCTTTATGAGCTGCTCAGTTATCAAATGTATGCCGCAGTAAAGTATAAGCGCACCGCAAAAATGCTTTATTCAGAGTTTTGCACCTACGCGCCACAGACCCGGTTTTTTGATTGGGAACAAGTCAGACCGCAGATGTATCGGCTTCACAAACCACACTTGGAAAGCGGCTATATTGAAAAAATAGCCTTTGAAAAGATAAGAGATGAAACCGGAACGCTCGACTGGTTATTTACCTACACGCCCGGGCAGAAGGCGAAAGGGGAACATACACTAGCCACCCGGAAACCGTTACCAAGAGCAAAAGAAATCAAGTCTAACCCGGTTCAGCCGTCGCTTATCCCGGACGAGCCGCGCCCGGCACTTATCCCGGACGTTGAACTTTCATTTTCCGAAACGGACGAAAAGCTAGTTTCTAAAATGCGAGAGTTCGGAGTAGGGGAGACTAAGGCGCGAAGCCTCGTTAAAGGCAGCAGGGAAGCCGTAGAGCGCGAAATTGAATACTTCCCATACCGAGACCTAGCCAACACCAAAAACGCGGCAGGGCTGTTCATTAAAGCCGTTACAGAAAGTTACGAACCGCCGTCGAGTTATTCTGAGAAATTCAAAGCCGCTGACACCAAAAAGCAAAGCGATAAGCGAGCCGAGGAAGCGGAACAAAAGCGGAAAATTCAAGCTAAAGAGTCCAAGGAGAGGGAACGAGCAACCGAAAGACTCAACAACCTAGCGGAGAATGAACGCGCAGAAATTTGGGAAATCAAAAGAGCTGCAATCTTAAACGCCCCTGAAAACCAGGAGCCAAGCAAAAGAAAAACGCTCGAAATGGTCATTGATGGAATGATCCGCGCTGAAATAATCAGCGATTTTATAAGCGCAGAGCGGCAACAGAGCGCAGAGTAAAACGCGATTCTAAAACAAAACTTTTTTTTCCTTCATTACCCTAAAAATTTTTGGTGATAACTGGCTATCCGTGACCGGCGCGGTCTTTCCAATGCCGTCTATAATTTTTCACAAAATGGGCGGAGCCAAGCGCAGCACATAAACCCGCGAGCGATTAGCGAGCGGATCGGATTTTTAAGATTTTCAACTTTTAAGTTTTTAAGGTTTTACGCTTTTGTGATTGTCGGAGCAGTTTTTCAGTTTAGAAGGTAAAAGATTATTTGCCTTCCGAGTTTTTGAGGTTTTTTCGTTCGGCGTGTTTTTCCCGGAGAGCTTGCCGGATTTTTTCCCGCGCTTCTTCACTCATCGGAGTTCCAGGAGGGCGACCGCCTTTTTTTCCATTTTCCCGCGCTGCTTCCTGTTTCTTTTCCGTGATCGCTTGACCCATCAGCCGAGCCGCTTCGCTTCTGCTTTGATCGTCACCACCCTGTAAATCTTTTCCGGTTTTCTTATTCATAGCCGTTAAATATCCAATCGTTCGGTTTACTTTGCAAGCAGCAAAAAAAGTTTAAAAAACAGGCAAATAGCTATTGTAGTAAACCCAACGTTAGGTTAAGTAATAAGGGTAATTTATTTAACCAATTAAGGGAATGTATGGACAGAAAAAACGAGAAAGGAAATTTAGAGAATCGGCAGCCATTAATAACTCAGGTTGGAAACATTCAATTTGAGATTGGCGGCATTTATGCGACACCGGGAGCAATCGCCGCACTTGAGGAAGCCGAAGAAACCGCCGTGACTTATTTAGCCCGGCATCATTCGGGAGACTGGGGAGACGTTAGCAAGAGAGACAAAAAGGAAAACGAGCTTTCATTAAAAAAAGGTTTTCGGATTGTTTCGACTTACACACTTCCGAACACCGGAGAAAAAATCTGGATAATCACGGAAGCCGACAGGTCATCAACTACGATTCTTTTACCTTCCGAATACTGAAGCGGAGAGAAAAAAGATGATTGATGCAAAACAGTTTTCCGCGCTCCGAAGGCGGGTATTTTTAATAGAAAGTATTATTGTTATCGCGGGATTTCTTCGCGGACTTCTTTACTTTTTCCACTAACCAACACTCGCAGCGGGCGCGAAAAAAAAACGCGCTCGCTGCTTCGATCCGCCCAAATCCAACTTTTCAAAATCCCTTTATCATCTTCTCTCATAAAAATTAGCTTGCTCTCTACTTTCGCTCGCAGACCAAATGCACCTATCGGTGCTTAAGAAACGCTCCGCGAATTAATCTAAATTCGTTAAAAACAGCAGTTGAAAATACTTAAGAAACTCTTAAGAAGAAAATTCAAAGAGTGTTATATACTATCGAAATCTAAGTATTTTTGCCTTTAAGGACAGTTTTTAGTGAAAGAACAGCCGAAAACAGTAGGTTTTCAACTCGATCCGGGACACCACCGGCGACTTGAAGAGAGGGCGCAGCGTTACCAAATGAGTCCGGGACAATACGCGAGAGAAATAATAATCCGCGCTCTGGATTCCAACGAAGAGGGAATTTTTGAGGCTCTAAATTGGTTGGCAGAAAAAGCCAACGGAACGGCGACCACCGAAGACATTTCAAAACTTCGGAGCAATGTTTCAACCGATATGAAGGAGATAGCGCGAGTGCTTGGCTTACTGGTTCAAGAAGTAAAAAAGAGGTGATTAAAACAAGATGATGACAGTCGGCGCGATGGGGGCGGGTTCAGTCAATTACCATTCGAGCCTTGCCAAAGAAGATTACTACTCGAAAGGGCAGGAGCCGCCGGGCGTGTGGCTTGGAACCGGCGCGGAGAAACTTGGTCTGTCAGGAGTAGTGAAACGACAAGAATTAAAAAATGTCTTTTGCGGTTTCTCGCCGGACGGAAAAGAAAAACTTGTGCAGAACGCGGGAAAAATGACCGGCAAACAGTCGCGTGATCCGGGTTGGGACTTAACATTTTCCGCACCTAAATCGGTTTCGATTTGTTGGGCTATTTCGTTGCCGGAAGTGCGTCAGATTATTGAACGGGCGCATTTTGAAGCGGTCAAAGAAACAATAAAAGATATTGAATCGCAAACCGTTATCAGAAAAGGGAAGGGCGGCTGCATTCACGAGCAAGCCGGGCTAGTTGTCGCCACTTATCAACATTCAACTTCACGAGCAGTTAATAAACATATCTTGCCGGATATGAATCTTCATACCCATTGCCTGGCAATAAATATGGGAGTATCGCCGACGGACGGAAAAACGAGGGCGATTAAGAGCAATCTTTTCTATGAAAAACAACAAGATTTTGGTGGAGATTATCGAACAAGATTTGCCCAAAAATTAACCGCAATCGGTTTTCAATGTGAAAAAACCGAACATTCTTTTGAGCTAAAAGGAGTCAGCCCGGAACTTATCAAAGAATTTTCCAAGCGCACCGAGCAAGTAAAAGCGCAGACCGAAGGAATCACCGACAAACGCGAAGTTGAAAAGGTGAAGCTCAAAGGGCGCACAGTTAAAGATAGTTATTCACGGGAAGACCTTTTTTCAGACTGGCAAAGCCGGTGCGAAGAACTAGTGCTTTGTAATCTAAGTTTTTGCAATGACATTTTCGTAATGACGATTTAGTTTATCTCGCGCGTTTTCAATGGTGAATTGCCATTTGACCTTGATTTCCAAGTCGTTTCGTTCTTTGACAACTGACTCCAACTCACGGCTTAAAGTTTCGATGTCGGCAATCCGCCGCGCCAAACATTGCCTTGCGAGAGCCGAAAGTTCTAACTCCGCCATATTGAGCCAACTGCCTTTCTTCGGCGTGTAATGAAACTCAAACCGCTTCATCAATTGATAGGCTTGCGACGGCGGTAAGTTCTCATAAAACGACGAAGCGTGATGCGTGTTCAGATTGTCCTGAACTTCCACGATCACTTCGGCGGCTGACCAATGTTCAGAAACGGCTTGCTGAAAGCGGCAATAATCGGCTTTCGTTCTTCGCCGATAAACTTTCACCAGACGTTTTCCTGAAAGCGGCTCGAAAGCAATGAACACGCTTGCCACGCCGTGACGCTCGTATTCGTAATCGAACTTTTTGACCGCTCCCGATTTCATCTCAATGGGGGCGACTTTTTCGCCGAGCATCTGAAACGGCAACTCGTCCAGACAAATGACGGGTCGGTGTTCGTTATATGGCAGATGGTAAAGCGACAAGACATTTTCCATTCGAGCGAGATATTCGCCCGTGATCTGCCCGATACACCACATCTTTTGGCGGTGCGGTTTCAGCTCGTTTTTTTCAGTATCTCCCGGACGTGATTATGCGAGATCGAATCAATGAAACCCAGTTCGACGGCTTTGTCGGCGAGTAAGCGTAATGTCCAGCGAGCATGTCCTTCGGGCGCGTCCGAACAGGCTAAAGCGGTAATGCGAGCTTTTTCTTCGCCTGTTATGTGTGGCGGTTTGCCGGAGCGCGGTTTCTCCGTCAAGGCAGATTCGATCCCTTCCGCCTGATAACGGTGTTTGATGTTATAAACGGTGGTCGGAGAGCAGCCTAAAAGTGCTGCAATTTCAGTTGCCGACGTGTTTCGTTCGAGCAAATCAAGAATCCTGGCGCGCGTCTGCTTACGATTGGAATCACTGCCGCCGCTAAATAAAGTTTTCAAAGAACGTCGTTCTTCGATTGAAAGTTGAATAAATTTTGTTTGTCGTGCCATTGTGAGATGATACCAATGACTGTAACAAATTTCAAAAACTTTGATTACACTGCACTAGGATTTAACGCCAGTCAGGTTTTGGAATTAACCGATTTACCGAGACCATACGAGCGTAGCGTAGAAATTGAAAAGAGCCGGGCAGTTGAAGCCGCGGTTAAAAAACTGACTGAAGAAAAGCCGGTTTTCACAAAGGACGAACTACAACGAGCAATTTCACACGAAGCGACCGAAAGAGGGATAGGGTTCCGGGAAGTTATCGAAGCAACAAAAGCCTTTATAAAAGAAAAGGCTATTCCATTGAGCGCTGAGGACGGGCGCATAGTTTTCACGACCGACGCGACCGCCGAAAAAGAAACTAAAAAAATGGTCGAGCGGGAAAAAGCCGCCGAAAAAGAGAAAATAGCTTTGATCCGAGACTATAAAAAAGACCTTGAAGCAGACGGGTTTAAGGTTCTCGGATGCACTTTTTCAAAGGTCAAAGCGGCAGAGTTGACAGAAACCACCGGCATCAGCAGCCGGACGATTAGAAAAGCTCTTTATGATTTAGAAGGTAAAAAAAGTCTGAAAAAAGAACTTCTAGATCAGGAAATAAAACTTAAGGCAGAAACTTTATATTACACTTGGAAAATAAACAGTAAGGATAAAGCGAAAATGCTCGGTGAATATCATAAGCCGACAAGCAAAATTATTCACGAGTTCAAGTATGTGACTTGGCAGATCAGCAAAGCGCACCGGGATTTTCTAAACCGTGAACTTGAAAAAGAAAAAAATAGAATTACTGAAAAAACCGTAGTTGTGATCGACGCGATGCCGACCAAAAAAGGCGATATTAAAAAGCTAACGGACGAAATCGAAAGCAAAGGCGGACGAGTTATTTTTACTCAAGATGTAATCCAGGAGCAGCAGCAAAAACGGCAGCTTGCCGAAATTGCCCGGAAGCAGCAACAGGAGCAACAAAAACAACAGGAAAACGAGCAGGGGATGGATTACGGCATCAGTTATCAAAGGTAATAAGGGGCGACTAAATTTAATTGAAAGAAGCTATCCAAGATTCTGGGTTTTCCTTAACGGTTTTAGTTATCACAAGCGGAGCTTGCCTTTTCGTTTCTTGGTTAATGGATTACCCGCCACTCTTTTACATCGTTGCTATCAGTTTTTTTATCATAGTTTGGTATTTTGCAACTGTTGATTTAATCAGGAAGCAAAGAAGCAATTTTGAAAGCACACGTTTAGGACTTATCTGGTCAATGCTTCTGATTTTTATTGTCTTTCTTTCCGCCGGTGGTGCTTACACCCTTATAGATACTGATTGGTTTTTGGATAATACTGGAATACAAGGCGATTTGCCTTATTATATTGGATGTATAGCGGCTGTGTTAATGACTGGAAATAGTGTTGCAAATCAATCGCAAGCCATTGAAAAAGGTAAATTATTAATTGCAGAAAAATTCGCTCAAAATCTGGCAAGGGTTTTAACCGTCGTCCTAATTCCCTGGATAGTTTTAGGACTTAGTTTGTGGATTACTGCTTTTAGACAGTGGCATCCGTTCGGAGCTTGGGCTTTATCAATCGTTTTAACTTTTGCCGCTTACATCGCCGTTACTTACGCGCTTTTTTCAAAACGAGGAGACGAAGGACGCGGCGTATTTGCCGGGACTCTCGAAGAGGCAATCAAAATTCTTTCTCGACTCAGAAAAGCCAAGGATGAGGGAATTAATTGGGGCGGAACACTTTTACCCGCGAGAGCAGCAAACAAACATTTTCTAGTAGTAGGAACGACCGGCAGCGGGAAAACGGTAACGATAAAATTACTGATTAACTCAATAATTCACTTTGTCGGAATTAAAGGATCAGATCACCGGGCAGCTTTCTTTGACGCAAAACACGAGCTTTACCCTTACTTAGTAAAAATTGGAGTTGATCCGAAGCTAATTAAAATTTTAGACCCGTTCGATCAGAGGTCAACTCGTTGGGATATTGCCGGAGACATTACAACATTTACCCAGGCACAGCAGCTTGCCGCCGAACTTATACCGATGGAGGAGAGAGGGAGCAGCCCCTATTTTCCCGAAACGGCGCGGGAAATCGTCGCAAACGTAATCGAATCTTTCAATATCTTATCGGATAAACAGGAAGCAAAAACCGGCGCAAGAATTGACTGGCGACTGCGCGACGTAGTTATTGCGGTGCGTTATGAAAAGTTTCTTTCTTTTCTTTTGAAAAAAAGCCGGGAGACTAGCCACGTTGTTGATACACATTTTCAAAATAAAGAGTTTAAAGCAGTTCTTTCGACGCTTGGCACGGCAATGACAGCTTTTAGGGGAGTTGCCGCACTTTGGGAACACGCTCCAAACCCGGTAAGCCTTAAAAGTTGGGCAAAGAACCCGGACGGAAGTATTATTCTTTTAGGCTGGAATAAAGAAGAAAGTGCCGCGCTAGACCCGATAAATCGGGTTATGTTTCGCCGGTTATCCGATGTTGTCATAGGTCAGGATAATGCAGAAGAAAGGCGAACCTGGTTTTTTCTTGATGAACTCCGTTTAGTTTCTAAAGGACTTCCCGGACTCTCAGAACTACTCAATATTGGGCGGGAAAAGGGCGCGTGCTGTGTATTGGGGGTTATTGATTATGACGGCTTAAGACATTCACTCGGCGACAAAATCACCGACGAAATAACTGGACTTTGTAATAATGTTGCCGGACTAAGAACGCAGAGCGCAAATACAGCAGTCTGGCTTGCTAAGATTTTTGGAAACGCTGAAAAAATAGAAACAAATATCTCAACTAACAGTAAGGGCGAAGAAGGAACTACCGAGCATATTGCGGACAGAAGAACATTTATTGCCGGGCAGTTTCAAACGATCCCGGAGCCGAGCGAATTAAATAATTTTACAATCGGCGGGTATTACGCCAATCCTTTTACAAGACCGTATTATTTCGCCAATGTTGGAGTGAACGGCTGGCAAAAAGTTGTTCCTAGACTTACCAGAAGCGAAATAGAAACAGGATATTTACCGCGCAGGAGCGCGGAGCAAAAGTTAAAACCCTGGGACGAGGCAGACCTAAAACGGCTTGGTATTCCAGACTTCAACCTTAAAGAGATTTACGGGGAGGAAAAGCCGGAGCCGGAAAATGACTTAAGTATTAATTTAGTAATGGCTTCCGACGAGCCGACGATAGAAACAAGCCTCTAAATTAAGGCTTAAAGATTTTTTTTGTGCGCTGTTTTTGCGCTTCATTAATAGCTTTCTGATCTTGAGCTATTAATTGTTCCATATTGTCGCTAACAAAAGAATTAGTGATTGAGAGAGCAAGCCCGGTAGTATTGGAAGAGGTAACAAACACAGCCCGCCACCCATTACATTCCGTTTGCCGGAGAATTATGTTTTCAGGAGGCGTAAACTGGAAATTGAAAAGACCAACCAGGCTACTTAATACCTTCCTATTGTAATCAGGATCAGCAATCGGAACCCAGGAGCCGACCGGAATTTTTAGATTTTCGGCAAAGCTCTGCTCAATTTCTTCTACATTTTCAAAGGCAAGCTCATCACGGTATAAAATTTGGAAATTCCAAATGCTTGGATCTTCGCTCCCGTAAAACTGAGCAATCATTGTTTTTATCAAATCTTTCGGCTCGATCACAACTTTCTTCGGTGCGTTACGTTCTTCTTCTTCCCGCCTTGCCTGTTCTGCTACTATCTGTTTTTCTCTTTCGGGGTTTCTCATTCTCGAAAAATCTCTAAGAGCCTTTTCCTGTTCAGGAGTCATATTTTCGACAACACTTTTGCGCCGTGTCTCCCGCGCATATAAAACAAACGAACGCAGAAAATTAGACGGAGTGCGGTAACTTGGACTAATAGGATTTACGTCAAAATAAAGATCACCGAAGAAATTCACGTCAAATTGTCCATAGCCCAAATCAAGTTGGAGACCCCTTAACGCGGGAGAATTTGCAAGCGGAATAGTGCAGCGAACGCGAGGAGTGGTTGCAGCTTCACGTTTGACACGACGACCACCGGAGGGCGTAGTTTGTTCTGTTTTAGGTTGCTGCGCTTGGGTTTCACGGTTTCGGCGTTGGGCAGTAACCGGGAAGATAAAAACGAAGATTGTTAAACCGACAAGAAAAGAATTGAAAAGTTTCATTAGTTGACATCACTTCCTTACTGGAAATTTGAGAAATAACGCTAATGAAAAGAAATTCTAGCAGAGGTTGTATAATAATTTCACACGAGGAAGAGCGTTTTTTAGCTGAAGGGAGATGAAACCAACGGGATTAAAAAACTTTACTAAAAAATTCCGATGGCTAATGAGTTGAGTAAATTCGGTAGGTTAGTTTGACGAAAAAGAGACTTTGTTTCTAATATATTTGCCTAAAACAGCCGATATAACTAATGAAAACAAGGATGTTGGTTTGTGGCTGTTTCGCTTGGAAGCAATATTAGTTCATTAAAGGCGCAGCGTCGCCTTAACGATACTTCCAACTCTCTCAGCAATTCTTTTGAGCGTCTATCATCGGGATTACGCATTAACCGAGCGTCCGACGACGCGGCAGGGCTAGCAATAGCATCAAGTCTTAACGCTCAGGCGCGAGTTTTCGGGCAAGGCATCCGTAACGTAAACGATGCAATAAGCCTTCTTAATATCGCCGAAGGCGCGACCCAAGAGCTTTCTGCGATACTCACCCGAATCAAAGAATTAGCCACACAAAGTGCGAACGGAATTTATAGCGACAATCAGCGAACTGCATCAAATACCGAAGTTCAGGCTTTACGAAGTGAATTTGTCCGCATAACACAGACCACAAAATTTAACGGAGTTTCGCTTTTAGATGGTCAGGCATCATCTATTGGAATTCAAGCCGGTGGAAATGCTCCGGCAGGAAATCAAATTTCAGTTGGAGTAGAAGGATTTAATCCCGATGTCGCTTTTCAACAATCTTCTATCTCAGTAGTCGCCAGTCTAACCGACAGTTCGTATATAGGAGATGTAAATAATGACGGCAACCAAGACATAGTTTTTACCTCCGTTGGGTCTAGCATTCAAGTATTGCTGGGTAACGGGGACGGAACTTTTTCTGCTTCTTTGTCGTCGCCCTTTACCGATCTGTATGGGGGAAGTTTGGCTCTAGAGGATTACAATTCGGACGGAAAGTTAGATGTTTACTTCACCTATAATCCCGGTCGCGGCAGACCATTAGAGACAGATGTGTATCTTAACAATGGCAGCGGAGCTTTTACATTTGACTCAAATAATCCAGCTTTATCAGTCCTCCAGCCGGACTACGATTTTAACGGCGACGGAATTAGTGATACGGCAACTCTTGATGGTTCGTCGTCTCAAATAAATCTGTCAATCTCCCAATCAGCTATCGCGTCATTCTCAGTTGCTACTCGCTCAAAAGCTCTTGCAACAATTGGAAGTGCTGAAAAAACTCTTTCGGATGTTATTACTCAAAGAGGAATCATAGGAAGCCAACAGAGCCGATTACAGACCGCCGCAAATAACCTTTCACAAGCCAAAGAAAACTTTCTAGGCGCTGAAAGTCGAATACGAGATGCCGACGTAGCGAGCGAAGCCACAAGTTTAATTAAAAATCAAATTTTACAGCAAGCCGGAGCCGCAGTTTTAGCACAAGTAAATCAAGCCCCATCTCTTGTCCTTTCGCTACTTAGCCCTAATTAAATTATCCAATTAGACATTACAGTTAATTTTCCCCGATTTTCGCTATCCGAAAATCAAAGGTTTTTCGTTGAAAGTTGGTTCCTTATTAGACAAAACAGTTATTTTGTCCAATAGAGATTGAGTAACAATAACCGTCCGTTTTTTACTCGAAATGAAAAATAATCGAAAAAGTCTTCAGACAATTTTTTGAAAAAGTAGAAAGCGGCTATTATATCAAAATAAAAATGACTCAACGAAGTGCGAGGCGAGTATGAAAAAGAGAGTGTTTGAATCGGATGTGAGAGGCGGCGAACCTGTTTTTCCAAACACTAAAGTCCCCATTAGCTACCTTTTTGAAGTTATGAAGGTGGACGGTTTTATAGATAATTTCATTGAAATTTATCCCACCGTCACTAAGAAGCAGGTTGTAGCGTTGCTTGAAGCAGCAGAGGAATCATTGCTTACCTCTAAGGATGCAGCTCTTACACACAGGGAAAACGAAGAAATTGTAGCCTTGAGGCAATCCTTGGCAAATGTCACGGAAGCCTTGGTTTATACCATCGCTGATTGTTCAAACCACAATGCACCGCCCGAAGAAGGCGCGACCCCTGAACGGACGATCAGCTAACACTAGATGAGATTGAAAGAGTTCAGATTTAAGGATTTGCCCGCCTGATTTGAATTAGACAAAAGATTTGTTTTGTCTAATAATCTTTGAGTGCCAACCAAGCCGAAAACGCCAATTACACAGAGCCGCGCCCGAAGAACCGAGACGATAAAGTTTCTGACATTTGACGAAACTAATCGGCTTTTTGAAAATATAACCAGTAAGCGTGATAAAGCTATTTTTCTTTTGGCTTATCGGCACGGACTCAGAGCCAGCGAGATTGGATTACTCAGACACAGCGACCTTGACCTTAAAACTTTGCGGATAATGATTCACCGCAAAAAAGGCAGCCTTTCCGGTGAGCATCCTTTGCAAGCCGATGAAGTAAGAGTATTAAAAGCCTACTTAAAAACTCGGAGCGACAGCTTGCCATATCTTTTCCCAAGCCGAAAAGGTTCACCGATCAGCCGGGCAATGCTCGATGTTCTAATTAAAGGTTACGGAGAGAAAGCAAAATTGCCGGACGATAAAAGGCACTTTCACGTTTTGAAACATTCAATAGCTACACACCTTTTAGACAAAGGCGCGGAGCTTCGATTTTTACAGGATTGGTTGGGACACGCGAACATTCAAAACACAGTAATTTACGCTCAAATATCAATCGGAAACCGGGAAGCGAAAGCGAGAGAACATTTTCAAAAGATGCCAAAATTTTAGATTGCGTCCGATAAAAACTTAAATGTCTCTTCCACTTTTTCCGCGTTTTTAATTTCGCATTCCCAAATTGTCATTACACGCCAACCAAGTTTTTCCAACTCTTCGCGGGCTTTGTGGTCGCGCTCGATATTCCTATCAAGTTTTTTGTTCCAGAAGTCAGTATTACTTGCGGGACGGGCGGCGCGTTTACATCCCGGATGCCCGTGCCAGAAACAACCGTGAACAAAAATTACGGTTTTATATTTTGGAAGCACAATGTCCGGTTTTCCCGGCAAATCCTTTCGATGAAGTCGAAATCTATATCCGAGCCGGTGCAGAAGTTTTCTTATCGCAAGCTCAGGAGAAGTGTTCTCCGATTTTACTTGCGCCATAATCTTACTTCGCGCCTGTTTGGTAAATTTGTCCGCCAATGCTTTACAACGTGAGCAACTGTTGATTGTTGCTCAATAAATTCTCCAAACTCCGATCTATATCTTTTATAAGATTAATTTGTCCGTGAATTCTGGCAAGTAATTCAATTAATTCCTTAAATTCAACGTCCGAAAAATCGGCTCTTGTGTATGAATGCGAATAGGCTTTGAGCCATTGCTGGATTACCTGATACCCGGCGACCTTATAGGCTAAAATCTCGGACGATACTGGACTAATTGAAAGTTTCAACGCCGTATCTTCATATAAGTTGATCGTGTTTGCCGCTGATTCGATACGAAAGGAAGTCAGCTTAAAAGGCGATGAAAATAGCGAAAGTAATTCATTTAAACTTTCAGGGACTGTTACGGGCGTTTCGGCTTTTTCCAGTTCCGCAAGAGCTTTTCCTAGTTTCGAGATTTCGAGAAACATTTTTCCGTCAGCCGGTATGGGAATACGCGGGCTGGACTCCGAATCGGAGGCGGCAAATAACGCTCCTTTGAACTTTTCGAGATAAGCATTTGAGCAAAGGATCGCATACGAGTAAAAAACTAATTGCTCTGCCGCGTCGTTATCCGACAGACCCGCTTCCGTCTTTATATGCTCTAGTAACCGCTCATTTATATTTAAGCGCGGTTGAGAATTCCAAGCCGCGCTTCTGCCCGTTGGCTTATAATCAGGAAAGAAATTGCAAAGAATTTGAGAATTTCCGCGCTTGCATAGATCGTTATCCGGTAAATGCCAACAAAAGGAAACAAATCTGTGCAGTTCCGATCCGATGTCTTTCGTGTCGGGCGCAATAGCTATTCCGACCGTTGAATTATTTTTGAATGCGGCAAGAATTTCAGGACGCGCTCTTGTGCCGCTATTTTTCATAGTGGCGAGAGTGCGAAGAGCTTCTTCCGAAAGCAGGGCAAAAGGATTCAGCAATGGGCGGTAGGAATAGCGGACTATATTTTCATCCGGTTTCTTTAGTGAGTTTGCAAGCGCATTTCTAACCGCCGGTGATAATTTTGCCGTCTTTGGCGGTTTACTTTGTCCAATGAACCATTTTTCAAGAAGAGTCGAAACGGAAACCCCTGCAACATTGCCTATATCGCGGGAGCGTCTTGTAAGAAGTGATTTATTTATGTGAAAAAACAAACTGGAAGGAGCTAATTTAATGCCCGAAGAATGCCGTGCGAAAACAAAATTGTCCGCATTGTCAGGAGTTAAATCAGTCGAATAAATAGACCAAAACCGCGAATACAGCCGCGTATTGTAAGATGCGGAAGGAAAGAAAGAGTAGGAATTTTCATCGATACCGAAAGACTCGAAAGTTTCCAGTAGTTCGTCGTCGTTTCGTGTTTGAGCTAACCAGTTAATTTTTTCTTTTCTGGTAAGTGTCGTTATTGATGAGTAATTCAATTTAACGTCTTTTTCATCGTTTTTTTCAGCAGTCAAACAAATAAGCAAAAGCCTTCCCTGCTGAGTATAAAACAAACTTGAAGCTCCCGATCCCGTTCGTAAGTCCTCGTCTAAATCAACTACCCAAATTTTCGGAAACCGCTCCGCGATCCATTTTCGGGCATATTTATAACTTTCCTTTTCCGCAAATGACGCGGGCAAAACCAAAGCTAAAATGCCCGGATTTTTTCCTTCCAGCTTCGCGCAAGACCATCTTAGAAATTTTACGAAGGGATTTTTTAACTGCTTTTGAATATTTTGCCGCCCCGTTCGGTTTTCTTCCGGCGGGCGAAAATCATTAATCAGTCCTTTTATAATTTCAAAACTGCCGCCGTCGGCGTGTGTGTAAGAGTCGGAGGAAGGTGGATTTCCGATAACCAAAGTTAATGGAGGTCTGCAAAGTTTCCGGGCAATATCTTGTTCTCGTTTTATAAGATTAGGTGCGCCGCCGGTTGCTATCTCGTGTTCAAGTTCATCGCTGAGAGTATTGGTCAAAACCACTTCCAAACCGTCCGGCAAAGGTTTTCCGGCGTTAAGCATCGAAAGGCGATAATGAGCCAGAGCGTAAGGCGCGGGCAAAATTTCAAAGCCGGTTATTTGCGGCAAAGATGCCGGGTTGTCGGCAAATTTTATTATATGTTCCAAAAAAGTTGCCGTTCCGCAGCAAGGATCAATTATTTTATTATCCTTTG
>MWWG01000024.1_pt1 | contig 19871 bp, 17 predicted proteins | sample 1047331 | NCBI WGS metagenome assembly MWWG01 (sample SAMN06349968, study PRJNA376086) | soil metagenome | isolation source: MG6-4 sample Antarctic (ecotone) soil | place: Antarctica | collected 2015-01-13 | reverse complement strand
GTGTTAGCATAGGCTGCCCGGTGCTGCGCAAATACCACTGCATCATCAGCTGGCATTAGCTTGGCTACGTCGCCTTCAAATAGTGGTATGTCAGGGAAGTTAAGCCGGTAGTTGACAGCTGCGTACTTGTCGTACTCTACGGCCCCCAATACGTTAAAACCTGCTTTCTTAACCCCTAAACACAAGCCACCTATGCCGGAAAATAAGGACAACGCTGTGTAGGTGTCGGCCGTGTCATTACTCAGCAATTCCTTTATCCAGTTATGTACAATCATGAGCAGGCGTCGGTACTAATTCGCTTTATTAACAACGTAAAGGTAACAAACGCTCGTCTGGCACCCTAGCAAAATGAGACTTATAGTCCGTGGACTTATGGGCTACAATGGACTCCCTTTGTTGTAATGGAAGAACTGTTACTAAGTGAAGCGGAAAAGCTACCCACTGCTTTCGGACAAGTTCTCAGGCAACAGCGAGTTAATGCGGGTTTTTCACAGGAAGAATTAGCTTTTCGTTGCGGCCTAGATAGGACGTATGTAAGTGGGGTAGAACGGGGTATTCGCAATCCAACGCTGCAAAGTGCTGGCCGTCTGGCTTTAGGAGTAGGAGTCCCGCTAAGCACACTTATAAAAGAAGCTGAGGCACTACGCAGTGAGAAAGGGGGCAAGAATGCCCTATAATCTCATCCCCCCTACTATCTGCCTGCAATGCCCCTACGGTGTTTGCGTTGAGTATCTTGGTGATAAGAAGTTCAAGGACAGGGCTACCAAATACCGCCTCAAGCAGAATACCGTGGCTTGGTGCGTGTTTGATAGATGGCTTCCTGGCATTTGGGAAGATGAAGCAGACCGCCACGCTGCTACTTCACAAACTGACTGGACCGACCTACTAAACCAAATTTTTATCAATGGCCGGCAAGCTGGCCATACGCGCACCGAGGCGGGCTTGCTAACAGTAGACGGAAAACCGTTTTTCCTCACTGAGCAGCAGATAGGAAAGGTTCGGGGCGATGTTTTTCAGTTGTTAGTAGGGGCCTCTCTATGGAATGCTTGCATTGTACAGAATGAGGCGCGCACACCAGGACAGCCTATGTACGCCGTGCTCACCCTGGGCGACAATTACGACTTAACTAATTTACTTACAGAGGAGTATTCCGCAAAGCTTCATACTCTGCAACGCCAGTTGGCAATCAGCGATACCCAACTGGCTTATTCTACGCCGGATTTTGTAGTCATTGATATAAGCAACCTGACAGCAGCCGTCCAAGCTCATTTTAGCACTCCCATAACCAACCTGCACCCTGACAATCAAGCCAAACTGGTATCGTCCCGGAAAATATTGGAAGGCTACGTAGGCGGCGATAATATCCTGGCTGCAATTGGCCTGAAAACCTCCATCCGTTCCGACCGCATGTATCAACTTCTATTTGAGGCGAATGCCTGGAAATTCGTTTGGCGGGCGGGCTTCATAATGCCCGCTTCTAGGTACTACGCTATTTTTATGGGTGGATACGGAGCAGATGCGGGTAAGCTGACTTCAGTTGACTTCAGCAGCATAGAGGCCGAAACCGGGTTAGCTCAAAGAGCTATCGATGGGGTATTCTCCACGTCTCGACCTGCTGACCTAGCAGCGACTTTTGCTCATATTTTAGCAGGAACCCTTCCAACTGTTCCAAAACCGCCGCCACCGCCGCCAAAGCCACTCACTTTATTCTAGTTTTTGGCAATCAGTTGGTTATAACCATCATGTATGCAAGCTACCCTGTACATACCTAACCAGCCGCCGCAACTAGTTTCGACCGCAGGATTATCCTTACCGTTGCCTACTGGATATACCTCTGTTTCTGATGAAGTGGTACAACTGCTTGGCTGCCCTCGCGCCTTGGTTGACGTGCTAGATAGCGGGCCGGATTACGTGGCTTTTTCCATTTTTGACTACGAGGGCGAAACCAATCATCTAGCAATGAGTGCTTTAGAGTCTATTTCTGGTCATAAATACGACGCCAGAGATGAAGACCAAATACTGCAAGGCCCCATACTTGTAGTAACTGCTTTATAAATCAACAACTTATCTGACCACATGCCATCACCAACCTCGTTACTGCCGTCTATCCTAAGTAGCACCTCAATGTCAGCATTTCCTGCTCTAGTTGAAAGAGAGCAGGATTACATCACTGAAGCAAGAGGTTTGTTTGACGGTGGTTTTTATAGTTATGCCCTACTTGCGTTTTGGAATGCTGCGGTGAATAATTTGAAGCGCCGTGTTGAAGCATATGGAGCTGGGTTATGGCAATCAGTAGTTAAGGATGAGCCTGGGCGTAAGAAATATGACAAAGACGGGGAAACAATAGCTGAGCGGTGGAGCAGCGTTGACGATTTAGTACTTATCAGTGGTGCATCCCGCCTCGGTCTTCTAAATCCTAAAGCAGGCAAAGCTTTAGAAATGATTAACTGGATGCGCAATCACGCCTCACCAGCTCATGATTCAGATTCGAGAGTTGAGCAAGAAGATGTGATAGGGTTGATTCTACTGCTACAGAAAAACCTATTTGAGCAACCATTACCCGACGTAGGCCACTCAGTTTCATCAATATTCGACCCTGTCAAGGATAGTGTAATCGATGCTGAAACCTTAGATATATTAAAGGACCAGATACGGTCTTTTAGAGTCCAAGATACGAGAGTATGTTTTGGCTTTTTTACTGACTTAGTATCTAAAGGAGAGACACCTTCTGCACAAAATGCTGCCAGCTTATTCCCTGCGGTATGGGACAAGGCGGGAGAGGATTTAAGAAAAACGTTGGGATTAAAATATCACACGCTGATAATCAATCCTGATTCTGACGACAGCAAAGACAAGAGTGCAAAAACCAGAATATTTGAGTTACTCCTGAAACTTGATGGTGTTAGCTTAATACCTGACGGAACCAGGGCAAGACTATATAGACGAGCAGCGGACGCTTTGGCAACGGCAAAGAATGCTGCTTATGGTTGGACTTTGGAAGAATCAGCTTCTAGGGGTTTATTACAACTAGGCACCATTGTTCCCTCAGTTGCTTTCGAGCAGGTCTATCAAGAAGTAATTGCTACATGGTGCGGCAACTATTGGGGACGTTCCGGGGCCCAAGCAATCTTGGCTCCCTTTATAGAAAACTTGAATTCAGACCAAATCAGAAGTGTATTGCGGATGTTCAGACAGAACGCGAGAGTACGCGACGAGTTAGGTCAAAACAAACCCAAGAAAGAGGCACTTGCTCTTTTACGCACATTCGATGACAAGCTTACAGTAGAAGCTCATAAGCAGGAGTTAAAAGACACAATCAAGGATATCAAGACTTTATAACGGAAGGCAGGGAGTTGTTGGACAAACAAAAGTGAGGTGGTCTAGTTAAGCAGGAGAGAATTGGGTGATATTGTTAAGTTGCTGTTGGTGAAATTGATAAGGCTTCTGATAGCCAATGCTGGAGTGGCGACGCTCATGGTTGTAGTAGTCAAAATAGTCGGCCACGCTGGCTTGGGCATCGGCTAAGTCCGCAAAAACAGGCCAGTCACGGGCTTCGAGCTCCTCGGTTTTGAGGCGCGACCACAGACTTTCCGCCTGGGCGTTGTCGTAACACTCCCCGCGTCGGCTGTGCGAGAGCTGGGCCTTGGCCTTGCGCAGCAGGGCCTTGTAGGCATTGCCCACGTATTGTCCGCCCCGGTCAGAATGCACGATGAGGCCCGGGGCGGGGCGTTGGGCCAGCAGCGCCCGCTGCAAGGCACTGGTGACCAGCGCTTCACTCATGTCGGCCCGCACCTGCCAGCCCACGACGTGCTTGGTGCACACGTCCTGAAAGGCGCACAAGTAGGCCCAGGCCCCGCTGGCCAGCGGCAGGTCCGTGATGTCGCTCACCCACACCCGGTTGGCCTGAGTAGGGCGCGGCTGGTCGAGCAGCAAATTGGGGGCGCAACGCTGCCCGTGGGTCGAATCGGTGGTGCGCGGGACGAAGGACTTGGGCTGCAAGGCTTTCCGCCCGTGGCGGCGCAATCCCGTGCGCAGGGCCTGGCGGCCCACCCGGTGGCCCTTTTCCTGCAACTCGACCCGGAGCCGGCGCGTCCCGTAGCGGCGTTTGTGGTGGTCAAAAACCGCCACCATTTCCGTTTCCCAGGCCGGTTCGGTTGTCCCTCCGGCCCCAGCCGTCCGCCGATGCCGCCAGGCGTAGTAACGGCTGGGCGCCACGCCCAGCACCTGGCACAGCTGCTGGACCGGGTGAAAAGACCGCTGCTGGTCAATGAATTGCAGCGTGCTCATAGGGTCGGGGAATGCGAGAAGATGGCGATGGCTTTTTTTAAAATGTCCAGCTCCTGCGCCAGCCGTTTGTTGGCCGTGCGCAGGGCCCGCACTTCGGCGGCCTCGTCCGGGTCGGCGGGTAAGGGCTGCTGGGCGGCTTTCTGCCACTGGTAAATCCGCTTGACATCAATATTCAGGGCACGGGCGGCGGCCAGCGTGGAGCGGCTTTCGCTGGCCAGCCGCAGGGCTTCGGCGCGGAAGGCCGCATCATAACGCGGCCGTTTTGTAGGAGGAGCTTTTTCCATGAGTTGGGGAAGTTAACACCCAATTCTCTCCTGATTTACCCGACCACCTCAAAGCCCTTCTCCATCAACTATGACAGGGAAGGGCTTTGTATAATGACCGAGTAAAGGCCTACTTATGCTTGGTGCTGATTTCCAAGTCCTTGACTTTGACCTTAAAGTCAGTGGTACAGCTATGAGTGAATAGCGTGAGAGCTATCCAGCCTGCGGTGATTACTAAAGTGGTCTTCCATGACAAACCTTTAGCACTTTTGAGAATGTCGGTTATCGTGTTCAAAGTGACGCTCGTTAATGGTGCGCCTCACTACCAGGAATCGATTTTGGACCAAACAGGCCGTAACGGGTCAGCAACAGAGCTATCGGAAGTTCTGCCGTGTCTAAAGGAAATAGCCGTTCAGCAACATCAATGCAGTAGCGGTGGCCAGAACATAGTTCTGAACAAGGGCACCTGATTGAAAACTGATTTGAGTGTTGTTTTTTGGTTTTGAACTAGGCCCAACCCTAACAGTACTGCGGCGTCACTACCGCTGTGGTTTTGAACTAGGCCACAACCTAACAGTACCGCGGCGTCACTACCGCTGTGATTTTTGAATTAGGTCACAATCCTAACAGTGTTACGGGGTCACTACCGCTGTGGTTTTGAACTAGGCCACAACCTATCAACCCGGTTTTTTCGCAGGGCGGGTCCTGCCAGTACTTTAGCCTTAACGGAGCCAGCGCATAGATAGCATGCTTCTCATGGGCCAAATATAACTGCTATATCCCCAAACATTCATCATAAATCAGCGAAAAACTCCGCCAAGCTCACCTGGTGAATATCTAATAGCCGCAGCAGACTTTTCATGGTCAAATTGCTACCCTGCTCGTGCCGGCCATACCCGACGCGGGGCAACTCGTGGTCGAACGCAAACGCCTCGTAGGAGGAATAGCCTTTCGCTACCCGGAGCTGCTTGAGCTTCTGCGCAATCTGTTGTAATCGGGGGTCCGGCCGCGTGACTTCTTCCGTCATGATGGACGAAAGGTGGGGCTTAGCGCTATTAAATGTAACCTATCGAAATAAACCTCTTATTTTAAACATACTATAGTATGTTTGAGTACTTGCTCCTAGGCAGGCCGATGGTATGATGATTTGTGAATACTGTGGGCGGGTACACCGAGTGACCCAACCCGACTCCCGCTTCTGTTCGGTTCTGTGCCGGGTGCAACACGAGCACCATCCGACTTTTTACGCCCCTCAGGAGTTGGCCGATGCGCAACGGAAAGCTGCGGAATTTTTAGGGGCCTACCACATCACGTTGGCGAAAGGAGCCAACCTATTGCTGAAGAAGACAGAAGACCTCAGCCCGGAGCAACAAGTAACGGTGTTACGGGACTGGATTATTGCGGCCGTTGCGCAGGAAAGTATACTGGTAGGATTGAACGACGTCTTCGATGTTTCGTCCCCGGCTTCGGCGATAACCTAGGGTCTAATTTTCCATACTATCAAGACACAAAAAAGGCCCTTACTATCCCGAAAACGCGGTTTTAAGGCTGCGAGAGTCGCGTATTTGCATCCGGGCCTGGCCTGGGTTTCAAATATGCCGCTCTCGTGCTACTCTGCCTTTTGCAATTACAAAGCGGCGTACCCGCCTAGCACCTAGCCTCAATGCTTCGGCCTTTGCTTCGGCACCTTTCGCTTTATCTTGACCGATGTTGATTCTAGGGCCTCCGGCTTCAATTCTGGCTTCAACTCCGGGGCGGGCGGGGTGGCCACTGGTCGCTGCTCGGGCGCTGCCGGCTGCGGGGCCTGGCTGCTGGACACCTCGGGCACGGGCTGCGCGGCCGGCTGCTGGGCTGGCCGGTTGGCCTTCATCTGCGCCGCCATGCCCGCGACGCTGTACGCTGGGCTTAGCTCGGTGCTGGCAAACGTGTACCCGCCCTGAGTAAAGCGCATGCTGCTCTGGCCGGCTGCATCTTTCTGCACCTGGTAAGCTACCTTTTGCAATTGCAAAGCTGCTGCGAAGGTGGGGCCATTGGTCGCGGTGGCCAGCACGGCCGCTAACGCCTGGCGCATCTGCTCTCGCGCCTGCTCCCGCGCCACATCGGTGGCCACCGGCCGCTGCACTTGGCCCACGAGCTGCGCCGGCACCTCGGCCGGCTGCAACTGCGGGGCCGGGCTGCTGGCCACCACCGGCACGAGCTGCGCGGCCACTGGCTGCGGCACCTGCGTTTGCGCCTGCACCTGGCGGGGTTCGTAATGGTCGCGGAGCTGCGCGGCCTTGAATCCCACTTCCTGCCCCGTAACCGCCGCTGCGCCCTGTTTGAAGCTCACGCCCACCAACTCCCCGGCCGCGCTGCGCTTTAGCCGGGCCTCGATGCCCTGGGCCTTTAGTCGCGCCTCCAACTGCTCGACGCTCTGCACCTGCGGGTCGGCCATCGCCTCGACCAGTGCGGCCCGCACCACCTGGCGCGTGTCCTGCACCGGGGGCCGGCTGTCGTTGAAGCTCTGCCGCTGGCTCGGCAAGGGGTTTAGATTCAGTTCTTCACTGATAATCTTAATGGCTTTGAGGTTGAACTTGTAGTTACGGCCCGTATCTATCGCTGGCCCGCCGTACACCGGCACCCGGTTAATGTAGATGTGAATGTGGTCGTGGTCTTTGTCCTTGTGCTCATACACGGCCACTTGGTGCTGCTCCCACACGTTGTAAGCCGCCCGGTCTTCGTCGGTTAGGTGCTTGTTTTTGATGAGCTGCGCCCGCAAGAGTTCGCAGTACCGTTCGGCTGCTTTCAGCTTCTGCTCGGTGCTTAGCTGCTCCCCTTTGGCCCAACTCAGGGACGTATGCCACACGGGATTTTTACATTTACTGTTCTCGGCGGCGATGCTCTGCATTTCGGCCGCTAGGCCGCGGGGGTTGCCCACGTCCACTAGATTGCTGCTACCGATTAGCTCCGCCTGCTTCTTCGGACTGTCCCCTTGGCGCACCCCGGCCCCGTAGGTCAGCGCCCCCTCAAAGTCGGCCCCTATCGTCGTGCGCGTTATCATCGCGTGGCCTGGGCCAATACCTGAATGATGCGGCCTAGCGCGTCCGCGTCCACCCCATCCAACCGGCCCATGTGAACCAACCTGGTGAGCTGGTTTAGATTCTTACTCGTCGCCAAGAGTGCCTGCTTTAGCTCATCCGGGAGCCGCTGTTTTACCTCAAACCCTAGTACAACCCGCCGGATAAACTCATTGGTATTGTGCCCGGTTTCTTTCGCTTTCGCCTGCATTAGCGCCTTTTCCTCGGGTGTCAGACGCAAGCCAAGCCATGCGGTCCTATTCCCTTTTGTTCCCTTATCAGGCTGCGCTTGGGAGTTCTCCTCAACTTTCATAAGACAATTTTGGCGTTGGATTTGAGCAAGGCAAGGGAAGGTGAGTTTACGAATCTGACCGCGGGATAGGTAGCTGCAAACATAGTTTGTAGCTACCTATCCCTGTCTTGCTGCAATAAAGAATGAAATTGCAATTGCTAGAACGAGAGGCAAAAGGTACTAGTTGCGCCTTTCGGGTTTTTCGTCTAGCTGATTTACTTATTTTTGTGCTGATGAGAACAAAAGGGATAAATGACTAACCCGGCTTCCTTGTACTCGTTGAATATCCATCCTCCACTTTTTCGCCCTCTCCAATGGACGCTGATAAAAAACCAAATCCGGTTACTGACTACCTCAAACAAATGGACCAATCCAACCAACTCGAAGTGCCGGCTGCCGTGGCGCACCTGTTCCCGGTCGGCACGGGTAGCAACGTCTCTCAGCCCGGAAAACCGGCCGCTAAACCGGATGCCCAAGAGGCTGCAATCGCAAAAGAATCACCCGCTGCGCCTACCCATACTCCGGCTTCTGCTTTGGTCCCCTCGGCCGACCTGGAGCAACCCGCCGCCCCCGTTTCCGACGAGCCGGCCACCGCGACCGGCAAGCGGCCCCTGGCCCACTTCGGCCAGACCCGGCCCATCACTAAAAGCAAGGCCAACCGGAAACTGGTCTTGCAGCTCACCCCGGAAATGTACCAATACTTTGCCCACGTTGCCACCCTGCCCGGCCTCGACGGGGTGCCCCTGCCCGACCTAGCCGTGGCTATCCTGCACGCCTGGCGCGAGGACTACCGACCCGAAATCAAAAAGGCCAACGCCGCATTCAAAGCCTAGCAGTTAAAAACCGCAAAACAAGGTACATAAGCTGAACATTTTGGTATATAAACTGTTAATTACTAAATATTTGCGTTTTTACAACGCCGCGCCCTAGTGTGCGGAGCTTTTGACTGGTCCCGTTTTGCTTTTTTGTTTGGCCCGCGTCGGTCGCTCAGGACCAACAAGCCATAAAAGCCCTTTTTCTCTCGCGCGAGACACAACTTGTGTATTTATAAGGCTTTGTTTTATTTGAGGGGTCTGTAACGCATTGATTTTTAGCATTTAGTGCTGCTAAAAAAACACTTTTAGTGGGTGAGAAAACACTTTTAGTGGGTGAGAAAACACTTTTAGTGGGTGAGAAAACACTTTTAGTGGGTCCGAGAAACACTTTTAGTGGGTTAAAACACACCTATAAAACACACTGATTTTTTTAGATGTGTTTTATGACGTACTTGCACCTCAAAATCAGCTGAATGTGTTATGAAAACAGCCCTTGAAATTCGCCAACACAATGCTCTGACCAATGCCCGGTATGAATACTCTGAATTGCAATTAGATTTGTTGTTTTTCCTGGTATCAAAACTTCGGAAGGAGCAGAAAACAACCGTCTATGAACTCAACATCAGAGATTTATCAGCTTTAACCGGCAAGAAATATAACCCGGCCTACCTTCACAAAGCCACCGCTGATATGGGGTCGCGGGTCTTTGAAGTGCTTACAGAAAAGAGCTACGAACAGCTTTGGATGTTCCAGCGTGTCAAGTACCTGTTAGGGCAAGGAATCATTGAAATCAAGCTAACAGAGGATATTTTACCCTACTTATTCGACCTGAAAGACAACTTTACCAGCTATGAACTGGCTTCGGCACTGCGCCTCACAAGCAAGTACGCCAAGCGCATTTATCAGTATTGCAGCCAATGGAAGGACAAGGGCGAAACGAAGAAATACGACCTCCAGGATTTCAAAAAAATGCTTGGCCTACTCGACGAGAAGGGCAATGAGAAGATAAAGCAAATAGGCCAACTTCGCGAAAAGGTGCTCGACGTGGCTGTGAAGCAAATCAACGAGCACACCGAACTACACATCAGCTATTCCCTGGAAAAGAAGGTTAGAACCTTCAAAAACATTGTTTTCACGGTCAAGCCGCAAGCTCTGGCTGAAACCATCCCCTTCGACCTGGTGCCAGGTGCAGCTGCTCCGGTGGGAATGCAGCAGCATCAGGTGGAGAACGCCGGCCGGCTACTTGCGCAGCTCAGCATTATCACGCCGGCCCTGGTGGACCAGATTTTAGCCAGTTCGGCGCACGTCGTCGTCTGCAACAAGTTCGCTCACGACCTGAAAACTGGCAAACACACCAAAGCACATTCACTCTCCGGCCTGCTACTCACTATCCTGGGCCTGAAAAAAGGCAGTAACGGGCCACTGTTCGATGGCAGTTCGAAAAGCACTGTCAAAACGCATTGATGGTGGTTTTGAACGCATTATTCCCGAACCAGTTTGTTGACGCGACGAGCGGAGAACTTCGAAGTATACGTTTTTATCGTTCGTAATCAAACAGTTACGTATATAATCACACGCAATGTCACAATAGTCTATATAATTGCGGAAATGTGGCTGCTGTAGATGGCTCCAGCGCGCTCCATTACACGATTCTATCGAATATAAAAATTTTAGTTGTATTTATTATTGTTATTATTATAGTCATGATTAGGTGTCTTCTTTCCTTTTTTACTGCTACTTAGCATGACTACTTTTGCAGAGCAAGAGCGACGATGAGCCGTCAAAATGCAGCATGACAACTTCTCCTGATTTTTTCCCTGTTCACCTACTCCTTCCAAAGTCTGTATGAAAACAAAACAACTACTTCTGCCCATCGCTTGCATAAGCGCCACATTGGGATTATTCAGCTGCGAAAAAAACTCCGATTCCGAAGTTAAGCCAGCGCCTTCCGTGATGTCAAAGCAAGATGTCGTCCTTCGAGATGGAATACTTGTTTTTAAGGACCGTAAGACCATGAAGAACTTCAACTCTTACCTGAACGCAAAAGGCGTTGAATACGCTAATAATTGGGAGAAGTCGTTAGGCTTTGAGTCGATGGCACATATCATAAATAATGTCAGAGATGCCGAGAACAAACTGGAAAAGGATTTTCTTCAGGGAAAATCAGCGGATGAGCTGGCTCGCTTGAAGCAAATGCCGGCTCCTCACACGGCCCTTTACACCAAGTGGGTCAACGCTGGAACCTTGCGAGTGGTGAAAGATGCGGACGGTGCTGAGGAACTGGATGTAAATGCCTCCCACACCCTTTTCACGAACGTGTTGAACGCAGAGGGCATCGTGGCTTTCGGCGACACGGTTTATCAGTTCAAGGGCCACGACATGAAGATGACAACGAAGGGGCTGAACAATCTGACAGCCTTACGAGCAGCTACCCAATCCGACCCTGCCAGTCAAATAACTGTGCGGGAAAGCCTCTTTCCAGATGAGCAACGTACCAAGAATCCGAAAGGCGTTGGCACTGCCAGTCGAATTGTCTACAACGGTCAACCCCAGCAAACACAAACCCAATACCGGGAGAGTTCAACCGACCGAAAAATCGTCATGACGGTTTCCTTCTACTCTAACCTTCTGGATACTAGCCTTCCTGACGTATTCAGAGAAAACGACGTTGATTTTTGGTACGAGGCAAAGGCAGAGTATAAGAACTATTGGGGCAATTGGAAGCTTCGGGACAATGGCAACGGTATCTCTGGCCTTACGGCCCAATACAATTGGTACGCGACCATACAGCCGAATCCGAATACCTCGCCTAATATTTTGTTCGTGCCGGGTTATTCTGGCGGATACGCTAACCCTGACCATTCTTACCTAGCTAGCGCGAAGCCCAACATCGTAAAATTTGACTCTTCGACCGGTGCTCCTCAGTTTGGTAACCAGACGGCTCCAAATGGGCGCTACGGTTACAGTTATTTTGCCGGAACATTTAATTCGGCTGACTACCCCTATTGGAGCATTACACAAGGGCTCTTGTTAGAACGCAATTCCTCATTTACGTGCTACGAGTCAGGTGGCCGAAGCGCTCGAGTGGTGTGGAATTATTAGCAGTAAGCACGTCAACAGGCCCGTAACCAAAGAGAGGCCCCTGTAGTAGGGGCCTCTCTTTGGTTACGGGCCTGTTGACGTGCTTACTCAAAAGCTGCGTTCGTAGCTGATGGCCGGAAGGATGGGAAACAAACTCAGCTGGTAAAGCTGCTTCTGCCCCTTGTTGTAGTAGCTGGCGTTCTCGCCCGCGCTGTAGTAGACATAATACGGATTGTGCCGGCTGTACGCATTATAGGCACCCACCCGCCACACCCGCTCCCCATGCCGGACGGTTTTGGTGAAAGTCGCGCCCAAGTCCAGGCGGTGGTAAGCACGCATCCGGTAGCTGTTTTTGCTTCCGTACACTTCTGCCTCAGGGTAAAGGTAACGGTCGGCCGGGTCGCCGGAGATACGGCCGTAGCTCTGGTCAACGACGTTGTAGTTACCCTGGGCCAGGGTCAAGGCATTGCCGGTGCCGTAGGTCCACGTCATCGACAGCGTAATGTGGGGCCGCACCGAGTAAATGAGCACCACGGACGCATCGTGGCGACGGTCGTACTTGTAGGGGTACCACTGCCCCTGATTGAGGTGGTCGAACTGCCGTTCGTTGCGGGCCAGGGTATAGCCTACCCAGCCCGTCAGGCGGCCCGTCTTGCGCTGCACCAGCACCTCCAGACCCTGCACCCGGCCCTGCCCACCGGTTACAACCTTGTCCTGCCAGTCCTGCGAACTGTTGTAAAAGGTGGCCCCCTCCCGAAACTCAATGAGGTCGTGCATCGACTTCTGAAAGGCTTCGACGCTGACTTCCAGTCCCCACCCAGTCATCGTGTGAGCCACGCCCACAGCGACTTGTTGCGCCCGTTGCGGAGCCACGCGCCGGGTAGCCGGCACCCACAGGTCGGTCGGCAAACCCGCCCCATTGTTAGAAAGCAGGTGCAGGTATTGCTGCATGCTCGCGTAAGATACCTTAACGGCGGTGTGCTCGCCCACCAGGTACGTGGCCAGCAACCGGGGCTGCAAGCCGCCGAACGACTGCCCCTCAACCCAGTAACGGATGGCCCGCAGGCCCAAGTTGGCCGATAGCCGGCCCGTGAGCCGCACCTCGTCCTCGCCGTACACGGCCACCTCCTGGGCGTCCACGCGCCGGGAACCGAACGTAGTATCGCGGGCCACGGCCGTAGTGCGGCTGGTGAAGAAGTTGCTGCCTGGCGTAAAAGCGTGCTGCACGGCCGTCGCTCCGAATCGGATTTGATGGGCTGGGCGGGGGTAATAATCAAAGTCCGCCTTTACCAGGATGTCTTGCACGCCGGAGGTGAAACTCGCTTGGCTGTCCTCACTCAGCGCGCTGGCCGGCGAGCGGTCCTCCAACTGAAAGGTTTGCGCATTCTCGTAGTGAAAGCGCGTCGCGGCGAGGGTCGCGTTGCCGAACAATTGGGGCGTGATTTTTCGATTCCAGCGCAACGAGGCCAAGGCGTTGCCGTAGCGTAAATTGCTGGCGTTCTGGTAACGCAACTCCCCCCGCGGGCCGGCAATGGTTTGCGGCTTTTGGGTCAGAAACAGCCGGTCGCCGCCCAGATAAACCGCTGCGAACAGTTGGTCCTGGGGCGTGAGTTGGTGGCTGACCTTGATGCTGGCATCGTAAAAAGAATACCCCACGACGCTGTTGCCGCCGGAGGACCGCGAACTGGCCAGCCGCGAAAACAAGTCCAGGTTGCCGCGCCGAGCCGAGACGAGGAAGGTGGTTTTGCCGTTTTTTAGCGGCCCCTCCAGCGAGAAATGGGTGGCCAGTACCCCCACGCCGGCGTTGCCGCTCAGCTTTTGCTTATTGCCTTCTTTGAGGCGCACATCCAGCACCGAAGAAAGCCGCCCCCCGTATCGGGCCGGGAAGCCGCCCTTGATAAGACGAATATCGCTTATGGCGTTGGCGTCGAAGACGGAGAGAAAACCACCGACGTGGCTGACGTAGTAGATGGGCACGTCATCAAGCAGCGTCAGGTTCTGGTCCGGAGAGCCGCCGCGCACGTAGAGCGCCCCACTGCCTTCGCGGCCGGCTTGCACGCCGGGCATGAGTTGGAACGCCCGCAGCACGTCGGGCTCGCCCAGTAACGCCGGCAGCTTCCGCAATTGCGCAACTGGAATCTGCAAGGTGCTCATCTCTACCCGGCGCTCCAGCGGCACGTCGGCCGCACCGCTTACCCGCACCTCGCCCAACTCATTGCCAGTAACCAACGAAAAGACGTGCGTTGTCGTCAGACGGCCCGCTAAGACGACAGCGACACGCCCGTACCCCAAATAGCTGGCCATCAAATGCACCGAATCCTGCGCCGGCAAGGTCAGCGAATAGAAGCCTGCAGCGTTCGTAGTCGTGCCGATTTGACCACCGGCCGTATAAACGGCAGCACCCAAGAGCTTCTCGCCGGTTCGGGCATCCTGCACGGTGCCACTGAACGTGACACGGATGCCCGGGCTCTGGCCCCGAGCGGTAGGCCCGCCCGCCAACAACAGAAACGCAATCAAGGCCCGTGTTGACGAGCAGACAGGTGTGTAAGTCAGGAACATGTTAGCGCGGGGGTAGAAGTTGAGATACTGCCGCGTGCCCAACCATCACCCCGTAGCCGCCGTTCACATTGGAGTACATCCGGGTGGGGTCGCCTAAAAACAGCAGCTGGTTCAAATCGCCACCCGGCCCTTTGGTCCCTTGGTTGTAAAAGTGCCGGGTCCAACTTTTGCGGTACTGATAATAGGCGCGGCTGACGGAGCGCAGCACGACGTAAACATCGCCCGCCACACGGGGGCCAAAGGGCACCCCGTTTAATATCCCGCCCCCCCGGCGGCTGGACGGCGAAAAAGAGGCGCGTAATTCAAACGCCTGGCCGTTGAATAGCTTGTCTGAAAACACCAGCGACCCCGGGTTGAATTCTGCGTCGCCTTCAGCGGCTAACGCAGCATTGCCCCGCGCATCCAGTTCAAAATTTTGACTCTGATTGCCCTGGCGCTCTCGCTGAAAAGCGGTTATTTCGTAGAAGTTAGGGGTTTGCGCGGGGTCATCGAAGCGCACGACGATGGTGCCCAGCAACTCGTTATTGCGGTCCGTACCCGTGGGATAAGAATGCCACGCCTCCCGGATGGGCACTGCAGCCGGCACGGTATCCGTGGCACTGGCGGCGGGGTAGCCGTCGGCTTCGGCCCGTAACGTGTATGGAGTTCCACTGGCGGGTTTGTTGGGACTGGCGTACAGTCCCCGGCCTTGGTTGCGCAATCGTTCCGCCCCACGACCGGGTGCCAGCAGGTACACGTTGGCTGAAGACAGTAATCGCGAAGAAGAATCCACCGTACTGGTAACGCGACTTACCTGCACCCGAAACACGCTATCCGGCGTGAGGATAGAATTCACCACCAAAACCTTAGGTGGAGCCGGCAGGTCAGCACTGATTTGGTCGATGCAGCCGGATAGAGTCAGATGGATGACAGATAGATACAAACATTTCAGCGCTAGTTTCATGTGGTAGGACTACTGTGTTTGACAAACGCGGAAGCGAACGCAATCGTATAATTAGGTGACAGGGTTTGAGGTAATAAAATTGCAATAGAGCCAATCATTTCTCTATGCATTACGGAATTTTGGCCTTGGTTAAAAGTTTGGTACAAAGGTTAAACGAGCGGTCACTCGGTGGGCTTGTCAACGCGTCCTAGGGGTCGCACTTAGTGTAGGAACGGAAAACAACGCTATCACCACTGCCCGCTATGAATACAGCGAGCTACAGATGGACCTCTTTTTTTATCTGCTTTCCAAACTACGGAAAGATGATACGTCAGGCGTGTATGATATTGTAGTTAAGGAGCTTGGCGAAATAATCGGCAAAAAATACGCCTACAACTACCTGCGCAAAGCTACTGAAGGCATGGGGTCGCGCATGTTTGAGGTGCTGACCGAAAACAGCTACAACCAAATTTGGATGTTCCAGCATATCAAGTACATGACTGGTGAAGGACGAATTGAGGTGAAGCTGTCCGAATCTATCCGGCCCTACCTATTCGACCTCAAAGACAACTTCACCAGATTTGAACTGCTGTCGGCCCTGCGCCTCACGAGCAAGCACGCCAAGCGGATTTACACCCTGTGCAGTCGCTGGAAAGACCTGGGCGAAACCAAAAAATTCTCTCTGCTCGACTTCAAAAAGATGCTGGGTCTAGTCGATGCAAAGGGCAAAGAGGAATATGAGGAAATTACCATGTTCAAAAAGAAAGTGCTCGACGTGGCCGTGAAGCAAATCAACGAGCATACCGATTTGAACATTAGCTATTATAGCCTGGAAAAGCAAGGGCGGGCATTTAAAAACGTCGTTTTCGCAGTCAAGCAGCAAGCTCTAGACGTGGCGGCGCTACCTGACCTGGGCAACTCGCCGCTTCAGTTGGGCGGGCCTACGCACCTGGTCGAGAGCGCTGCTCGTCTACTCGCGCAGCTCAGCATTACCACGCCGGCCCTGGTGGACCAGATTCTAGCCAGCCCAACGCACGTTGCGGCCTGCAACAAATTCGCTTATGAAATCAAGACGGGCAAACACAACAAAACCAACTCCCTCTCGGGCCTCCTGCTCACCATTCTAGGCATTAAGAAGGCCAGCAACGGGCCACTGTTCGACAAAACCACCAGAACGCGCTAGACGGTGCGCCGCTCCCCTACTTGCCAAACACCCGCTGCCAAAGGCTGCGCCGCGCTGGCTCGTTCATCCGGGCCGCTATGCCCTCGACCAATTGGGTCAACTGCTCCACCTGCACCTGCAAGTCGCGGGGACTGGCCACGGCCTGCCCCGCTGCTTCGGCCTGGCTGAGCTGGCCCTGAGCAAAGCCGCGCACGTCGTCGTTTAGGAATTGCCCCAACGTCTTGCCGGCACGGTCGGCGGCCTTCTCGATAACGGCCCTCGTTTCGCGCTCTACCCCGCGCACGGACCAGGTAACAGCCGTGCTGCTGGCCGGCTTTGGGGGCCGACCGCCTTTTTTTGGTGTCTTACTATCTGTAAGACGTTTCCCCTCAGCATTTTCTCCCCCTGTCTTACTAGTATTAGTTTCAGTAAGACGTGTTTCGGCCGCTGGCCCCTCGCTTCCTGGTGCTGGGGCGCTACTTTCGGGGGTTGTCTTACTCGTCGGGGTTTCGGTCGTACCGGATTCGGGCTGCATAGCGGGTGCGTCTTACAGAATGTATGACGCATAGTTAAGCAGGATTTCGGCGTTACACGCTCTGTCTTACCATTAAACTGGGTTGGTATTCTCGTGAGCTGTTCCCTCCGCTATAGCGCGTAACGCCCATTCTTGTTCCTCCTGGTGGGTAATGAGCTGCGCCGTGTGCGTCGCCCCGGCCACGTCGCCCGCCTGCACCTGCGCCTTGGCAATGTCAGACAAGTAGTAGGACCGGAAGAAGCCGCTTCTCGAATCGCCTTCGCTGAATCCCTCGGCGTACGCCCGCGCCTGTACCAGCGTGCGCCGGGCGGCTTCGGTGTCGCCGGCCTGCTGCTGGGCCGCCGCAATCCGCTTCATCACGCTCACGTACCGAAATCCGGTTACGGTGGCCGCTAGCCACTGCGCCCCGGTCACGTCGCCTCGTTGCAGCAGCACTTGCACCACTTCTCCGATGAGGTCGCCCTTCGCATCGGCGTGAGGCAGCCGCTGCGCGGTGGCCACGGCCGCCAGCAGCTCGCCGGCCTGCACCTGGGCCCTGGCCACGGCCTGCACGGTTTCGATGTGGGAGTGTCCGTTGTGTCCGCTCGGAAAGGGATTGATGGCGCGCACGGCTTCCGCGAGGTCGCCGGTCCGTATCAACTCCTGCACCTGCTCGAAATAGCGGTATCCCCGCGCTCGGGCCGCGTCTTCGTCGCGTTTGTCGGCCCGCTTCTGCGCGGGGGTCCACTGCTCACGCGGGGTCAGCATCCTCACTATCGCGGGGTCCGGTTTCTGGTTGAACAAACTAGGACTTTTGGCCGGTTTGGGGGTGGCCTTCTTTCCCTCTTGTTTCTTCATTTTGTCACTTAACATAAGATTGCTTCTCGGACACTTCCCGGAATAAGGCCGGTTTTTGGCCTTGCTCCGGTGCACGGCCAGCGTGGTACTTTTCCGGTTTAGGGCCTCGTTTTGGGGTATAGTTTCTGACACTCTAGCCAGCTGCGGGCCTCGCGCTCTGCCTGGTGGTGGCGGTCGGCCCGCTGCGGGTCGGCCGCTCGTGCGGCGGCCCGTTGGAGCCGCTGCGCCCGGTCGGCGTGGTGCGCGGGGTTGCCAGGGTCGAGCATCTGAGATTCGTCGGCCACCCGGCCGCCGCGCTGTGCCAGGGCCTCGTGCGTGGCCAGCAAGTAGAGAATGCGGTTCCGCTTGTACGGCCAGTGCTCTAGCAGCTCGTCTAGCTCGTTCACCGATGCCTGGTAGGCCAGCGGGTCGCGGTGCAGCTGCGCGGCCGTGTAGCGGGGGCGGGCGGCGGGCCGGTTGTTTGGCCGGGGCTGGGCGCGGGTGAATACCAGGGCCTGCGCCTGCTGGGGGGCCTGCGGGGCTTGATGCGGCCCTTTCCCGGTCGGTGGGCCTTGCTTGCGGCGCTGGCTTTCGACCAGTGCCGCCTCGGCCAGCGCGAAGTTGTGGACGTGGCGGGCGGCTTTATCCGGGTCAACCCACTCGCGCCGCCTGCGCTCGTTGAGCATCAGACCGTGCACGTTCTCCTGGTCTTCGTCGTGCACCATCCCGACTTCCCAATGCGTAGCCCCGTTGTCAAAAAACGCCTTCCGCACGGCCAGTAGCGCCACGGTGCGCGGCCGGTTCCGGGGCCACTGGTCCACTAACTCGTCTAGCTCGTTCATCGCCGCGAGGTAGGTCGGGTACTGGTGTAAACTGAACAGGGTGTAGGCCGGCCGGGTGGGGTCGCCCCGAAAGATTTTGACCGGGTAATGATGGGCCTGGAACCGCTGGCGAAACTGTTTTTTTTGGCTTCCTGTCATACTACAAGATACGCCAAAAACCCCCATTAAACACCATTTAAGGCATAATAATAGGGGTTTTGACGTATTTTACAAGCTTCCTAAACTAGCGCATCAAGAAAGCTTGTCTGTTTCTTGTGAACTGTCAATTCAGGGTAAGCGGCCATCTGTAAAGCTGTCCGGATGGCACTTGCTGGAATTCTGCCTAGCATCGGGGGCACTGCATTACCTATCTGTTTTAGCTGCTGCCATTCGCTACTCTGGAGCACAAAACTATCTGGGAAGCTCTGCAACCTCATGGCCTCGCGCACTGTGATAAAACGGTGCAGCTTAGGATGAATCCACTCGCTCAGGTCCCGGTGCATCTGCGCTAATAGCGTGTGGGCTGGCTTGGCCCCATCAAAGCGGCGCCATTTCTCCGGCCTGGCATTATTCCAAACATCTTTTGGCAGGGAATCAGCCTTTTTACCTGGTTCTAGCAGTTTTATAAGCCTTAAACGCTTTTCCTGAATTTGCTTTGTATGGTGGTTAAATAGCACTGTTTCTTTAATAGGGGCCACTTTGCTATAAATACGGCGTTTTTCTGCCCGGGAGAATATATCTCCGTTAGTGTCAAGCCGCATCTCTCGCTGGTAATCGGTTGGCGCTGCACAAGCTGGGTAGGCCAGTGGTATAGTGGGTTCTTCTGATACTATCTCTGGCAGGTCAGAAATGGCGTCGTTAACGCTCACCATCGGCTTCAACTGCGTTTGAGCAACTGCATCAAAAACATCCTGCAAGCTGTGGGCCAATGTCTCCGGCTTAGTAGCTAGGATAAACACCCGCTTACGCGCCTGGGGCACCCCAAAATCAACACCATTCAGGATTTTCAAGCCGATATTACTGTAACCCACGCCTTTGAGAGCTGCCAAAATGCGGTCTTTGAACATGCCCTTTTTCATCAAAAGCATGTTCGGAACGTTCTCAATCAGGATGAATTTTGGATTCAGCAGTTCAGCCAACCGGCAGACTTCCAAATACATTTCATTACGAGGGTCAGCAATGTCGCGTGGGCCGATTTGGCTGTAACCCTGACAAGGGGGGCCACCGAAAAGCAAGTCTAGTTGCTCGGTGTTAGCATAGGC
>MWWG01000023.1_pt1 | contig 19875 bp, 28 predicted proteins | sample 1047331 | NCBI WGS metagenome assembly MWWG01 (sample SAMN06349968, study PRJNA376086) | soil metagenome | isolation source: MG6-4 sample Antarctic (ecotone) soil | place: Antarctica | collected 2015-01-13 | reverse complement strand
AATGAACATTCCTAAAATTACCATCCTACTCGACCAGGGTTATCATCCAGAACATCTGACACAGGAACTAGAAAAGGTATACCCGCAGATTATGCGGAAGATTAAGTTTGAGCGCTCGACCAAGCCTTCCACCCAAGAAAAGGCAGCGCAAGGCAAGTCGGGATTTGTCCCAGCAGTAGCCAATTGGGTAAGAGAAGCGATCGCAGCTAAATTGGCGACGGAACAGCAGCGGGATATGTCTGCTTAGGATTTTCAGCAATAGGAAATGAGAACAATTTGTTCTCATTTTTGGCATAGCGATCGCGCCCCACAAGTTCAAAATGTTAACTATTGGTTAACAAAATATTCGGGCGAGCGCAATTGTCCACAGCCTGTGGACATTCCCATGCAGTGCGATCGCTCCAAGGGCGAAATGTACGCTCTTTAGCAGACGAATCAAGCGCGCCCACTACTATGAATGATGTAAACCATCAGTGGGCGGAGACAAACCCTTTGGTGGATAATTACCCTCAAGCTGTTAAAAGTTTGGGGTTTCTTTTGCGGTATAGGGTAATAGAAATGTCCACCAAAAGCCGAATTGGTAGACAAAACTCTACAGCACCAAAACCTACTAAGGAAACGCGATCGCTCCTTCACCGTCCCTGTCTTATCCAATCCCGTCCTGCTCTTTCAGCAGCTTCAGCCGAGTAGTAAAGCTTCCGTTCTCCAAAAACAACGCCGCCAGAACTAATGACCCGAAATTGCCAGCAGTGAGCTTCGGTATAAAACACTATTAAGGTAAAGTCAGAGATGCTAATAACAGCGTGAATAATGGTTTGAGCCATAACGCGAAGTTTCTTGCCCTTACCTGTCCAAAAACACCTCTAGTTATAAAACGGGCATCGCATCAGAACTAACTGCGGTGACTTCTGGACTAGATTCTTTAGCCTTTTTCTCAAAAACCTTAATGCCAGCGTCAACTACTTCAAAACCATTGGCTGTCCGTTGCCCCAGCTTGCCACTTACAGACCCACCCCAATCACTAAAAGCTGTGGCATCAGCTTCAGCCTTACGCCAACTTTTTGCATTAATTAAAGCAGTGAAAATAACTCCATTTTGGTCAGTCAGTAAAAGTTCGACTTTTTTGTTAGGTGCTGGCGTAGCTTCGGGCAGTTCGTTGAACTTGAGCGTAATTTCTGATTTAACCTCTGTCATTCTGTCTGTAGGTATTGATGAAGGTTTTAATTTTAGTCAGGCTATCATTAAATGCGATCGCACTGCCCAATAATGTCTACTGTTTGAGAATACACGCCAGTATTTGATAGCAGAGTTATATCAACTGTTATCAACAGTGTTATCAACTATTTATCAAAGTGATAGCAACGGTGTTATTATAAGTTATTAACTATTATCAATAGTGTTATCACAGGCTATCAACTATTTATCAAAGTGATAGCAACGGTGTTATTATAAGTTATCAACTGATAAAAGGTGATAGCAATGAGTGAACGAGTACAGGTAATATTTCGCTGGGACAGGTCGAAACTGGAGCAACTTAAGGCATGGTCGCGCAGTGAAAGACTCACCCTCCAAGATGTCTTAGAATCCCTAGCTACCAGGTTTTTAGATTCTCCTGATAGCAGTTTGATAACTGGAGATAACAATAGTTTATCAACTGATAACAATGTGATAACAAGTTTGATAGCAAGGCTAGAGCAGGTAGAGAAAACCGTTGCACCCATCCCAGAGCGAGTAGCTGCCCTGGAGTCAGAAATGGGGGAGTTAAGCGCCTGAGAGAAAAGACTTCTACTCTCAGGCAAAAGCCGCAGCTTTCCTCGAACACGGGCGAAGATCGCCCTTTAGCAGAATCAAGAAGTCGCGCTTCTGGGTTGTCTCAGCGCGGATTAAGCAGGCGACTAGGAGTAAGTCACCCAGTGGTAGGCAAAGTTAAAAACAGAGGTGCAGATGTATTTGCTACTTGGAGTAAGGAGAAAGACCCGGAGGGGCTGACTTGGGAGCTTCGAGGCGATAAATATTATCCATTGCCGCAAAATCTTTCTTAGAATGAAGCCGCAGTTTATTTATAAGAAAGATGCACAGACAAATAATTAGCAGCCCACTTGTAATACCTCTGGAATATTTGCTGGTAGATGAAGACCACCAAGACATAAAACAGGCGCAATTAGTACATCAGGTAAAGGCACTGATAGCGGAACACTCGTTCCAAGACGTTTTGTCAGGTCTTTCTATTGCCTGCGCTCAAATCACTCGTAACCTCCAAGTTCAGCAAGTAGCAGGAGAAAGCCTGTATTGCCCTGATGAGGGGTAAAAGTAGCCAAGACGGATTTTGCCGCCCCATACGTCGTCTGCAAATACAGCAGTTCTCATTCCGATAAAGTACAGCTTTAGGATTTAATTACTGTGAGGTCATGCTCAAGGTGTACTGCACTCAAGTGCGAACCGCTATATTACTCAGAGTATGTTTTAGAAAAAAATTGACTTTAAGGTAAAAATTTGGATTTGGCAGACCAGATCCGCTACTTCAAGTCGTACCATTTGAACCCCTCTAATTTTTAGAGCCTGAAACCCTTGTCACTACGTGACAAAACACTGTGCCAAATAACTTAGACTTTTACTGGTACAGCCGAAACAAGCTTTTTCTCCTTTTCCTGGCGACAAAGCGCAATTTTATTTCTGTAACTCTTTCACAGCGGGCTTTTCAACCTTTGCGTGGCGGTAAAAAGTGTCTTCGCTACTTTTACCCCGATGACCAGCAGCTATGGGCTAAAACAGCCGATTTAATGGCGCTTCTAGCAAACACCCATGACTGGCAGAAACTACATAAAGAGTTTACTTGGGAAATTTACACCATTGAGGAGCGCGACTTGTACTGGTAAGTGCTATCAAAAAACAGAAACATAGACAGAAGCTCCACTACTGCGCTAATCGCCCCAAACCCACCAGTTTCTGCTCTAAACTAGCTACCCGATCTTCTAAAGATGCGATCGCGCTCGTGATGCTATGATCTTTAGTGCCTAAAAAATTGAGTAATGATCGCCATTACTATAGCCCACGTAGCGTGCGGTCGCAATTCGCTTTTTAGTGCTTAAGTTAGGTTAGGTTATGGTTTGTGGGTGTTCAAATTCTTATTGAACTACCATGCCAAAACGAAAAGCGCATCAACCATTAATTCCTACGGCACACATAGCCAGAGTTTATGCTGCGGTCAAACAGATGAAAGCCAAAGATCCTAAAAGATGACTTTCTGCTCCTGAAATTGCAGAGTTGGCTTTGGTTAATATCGAAACTGTGAGGCGGCACGTCCGACTCTTAACAAATGCAAAGATTTTCGACAAGGTTGAGCTTATCCATTTTCTATACAGACTATCAGATGATGCTCACACTATAGAGTACACAAGTGAATTGGAAGAGGCGAATTTGGTCTTAGACCATCAATCAATTCTACCCCGCCAATCGCCCTAGTTTCCTCTCTAAGCTAATCACTCGCGATTGTAGATCAGCGATCGCACCCTTCACACTTGCCGGGTCAGTCTGATTCAAATACTGCCCTAATGCTTCTCTGACTATCTCTGCTTCTTTGCGACCCGCAGCCAGGGCAATCGCACTAATTTGTTGCTGCCAGTCCTGGGGAACCCGCGCCCCGACCATCGGTGACTCTGCCATCTCTGCCTACTTTGCTATCAGTGTTGATTTAAGGGTAGCTAATTATAGCTGTAATCACTGATAGCAGCGATATCATAAGCAAAAACTATAGAAAATGCTCCAAACACTGATTGTTGCGTGGGATTACGAGCAGTTGATTGATAAGCAAAAGTTAAGTAGGGTTAGCTCGTTCCAGCCGACAACGAGATATCAATACTTTAAGCTATCTATTCCACCAAATTAGTATTTCGTGTAATAGCTAGTTGTGAGAATTACGATTCTCACTTTTATATTGAGAGATAATAGCTGAAAGGTTCACAGAATGTGATTTGCAGTTAAACTACTTATTAGTAATGAAACTCTCATAACCAACTACTACACAAAGTAACTACTTGATTACGCGAACAAGAAGTAAAAAAGTAAGTTTCAGAATTTCCCTTGAAGTCACAGTTTCTATATTTTTCAATTTTCAAGAAACCTTACAACAAACTCTTAGTAAAATAAGACTTACGTACTATACAAATGTACTTGCTTATGCCTAAAATACACCTATTGCAAATGCAAGACGCTCCGCCTATATTACTCTAATTTTTACGATTTGCGCTTTGTGTATCTTCAAAGTTTGATGTATAAACATTTTGCTGACATTTTTGTGAGTAACTTAGTTCAGCTAGATTTATTAAAAATATGAAACAAAACATCCGAAAATTATGAGGAATATTGGTTTAGCTTGTGTCATAGGTATCTTAAGTGTAATAGCAAATTCTTCGGTTGTAAAAGCCTTAGATTTCAATTTTTCTTTTGAAGGAACGGGTATAAATCCTGATGATATATTTGATCGTAACCATCCTGGGAAGGTAACGGGATTAATCCAAGGATTAAAAGATAATGCACAGTCAAGACCGTCGAAGATTATTATCAATGAAAATAATTGGGGTATACCAATAGGTACAGTTTTAAGTTTTAAGGGAAATACTTTTAGAAATTTTAATGTTTTTACTGTGAAAAACGGAAAAATTATAGATGTGGAAGATGTAATATATCGTGGTCCTGAAATAGATTATCAAACTCCATACCGTATATATTTTAACGAAAGCACAAGAGGTATAAATGCTGTTAGTAATTCATGGGCTGTTTTGAAAAACTATGGCGGCTTTAGTGGTGTTAAATATACGCCAGTAAGTACAAGTCCAGTCCAGTACAATGATTGTAACTTAATTCAAGTCAAGCTTTCAGCAATGACAAATAACGCAGTTATTGATAAAAGTTTTGAACCTAGTCTAGTTAAGGTTAATAATTATGCAGTCCAGAGTAAGGTAAAGCTATTAATTACAAGTTCATTTAGATTTCCAGCTACACCTTTAGCAGCTACCGTTGTAAATCCTGCGAAAAGTTCTAATCACTTAGTAGGACATGCAATTGATATAAACCTCTATTACCTTAATAATGGAAAGCAGATACCTTGTACATTTGGAGGTGGTTGTCTTAAGAAAAATTTGGCAGATATGCCTGCTCCAGTTAAAAAATTTTTCACGCAGATTGTTAGTGATAAAAGTTTAAGGTGGGGAGGCTTATTCCAAACAACTTCTTATGATCCTGTTCATATTGATAGTGGTCTTAATATTAAAAACCCAATTCAATGGAAGGAGACACTGAAGACAACAGCAGAATCTAGTTCTTGTAAGAGTCAGTTTTCAGGGACATAATACTGAGCAGAAAAGAAAAAGGGACTCTTAAGCAAAGTGCGATCGCGCTTTGTTTGGCATCTGCTTATTTACTGGCTGTCGTGTCTCTGAGGCGCTGGCACTCCAGACCACAGACATCAAGGGTGGAACTTTGACTTTTAGAAAGTCTACCACGAAGGGTAAGCTCAAAACCCGCGTTGTAGATATCCAGCCAGGGCTAACTCAATTACTAGACGAGTACCAACCCCTAAACCCTGGGGCGTTGTTTCCAGGGATGCGAGGGCGAAGTCTAACCTTGACTCGATTCATGGCTGATAAAATTCTTAAGGCTGCTTGCGATCGCGTGGGGCTAGTCGGAGCAAGTACCCATAGCTTCCGGCGCACTGCTCTCACTATGATGTTCAGCGCTGGTATTCCCTTACGGGTGATTCAGGAAATATCAGGACATAACGATTTAGGGACATTGCAGCGCTATCTGGAAGTAACCCCAGAACAGCGTCGTAATGCTGTTGCTGTCATCGGCTTTAGTAGCGGCAAGTGCAATCGCTAAAATCCTAATGGATAATGAGCAAAATCTTGTTTGCGGAGACTATTGCTCAACTGCTCTGGAGAAACTGCCTGCTGCTCTACTAAAATCTCACCTAATTTTTTACCGCTTAACTGCTGCTCTAGTAAAGCTATTTTAAGTTCATATTTAAGAATTAATCCCTCTTCAATTAGTAGCTGACCTAAAAGTATTTGCTTGTTTCCTAGTAATTCTTCTAATTGCTCAGGAGATATTACTTGTTTTTCTAACAGGTGTTCGGCTAGTGTTTTGTTCTTCTTATGAAGAGAAAATGAAATTCTATCTAGTTCCGATTCCATTGTTAGTTGTCCTGTTTATACACTTAGTTTGAGCAAAATATCCGCGCCTTGGTTACTGATTGTTAGATTGAGGCGGTACATACTTTCCATCGCTGTCGTAGTAGCCATTCACATCAACATCTGTCCAGCCTGGACCATCAATAACATCTGTAGATCGCTGTAAAACTCTGAGAACTATAGATTTTTTCATGATTCTTTGACTTCAGGTAAGGTTACCTTTCTATACTGACTTTTGTAAATACGTATTAGGTTTAGAAATAATGAAGAGTTGCATAAAGAGTTAGTGAATACTTAAGTATTAAGCGCTAAAGTGCCTCTTGATAATTTTGGTAATTTAATTATTTAACTACACCTCAATAGCAATTTCTAATACGTAGGTATTTACAAACTCTTTATGCAATTCTTTATTGTTTCTAAACCTAATATGTAATTGCTGAAGCCAGTATAGGAGAAAGGTCAAGTGTGTGGAGTAAACATATGTCTGTTGTCCCTGATAAAGTTAGTTACGAAGAATTAATGCAGGTTTTGGTATGTGAGTCATCAAATCTCACCTTAGTGCAGAAATTTGAGATGCTTAATGGCTTTGAAGAAGCAAAACAGGCAAGATTGGGTAGAGAAGCTCTTGATTGCTGTGGGGGTAAAGAACCCTGTTCTTATTGGCTGTAGTTGCAAGAGCATCACGAAGAAATCGCCGCAGAAAATTGTCTACATTTTGTGGACATTCTTGGATGCGATCACTCTTGGTTTTTGTGAAAGTGGCGCTTTCACATTTGATTAGTTCAGTTATTCCTCACTTACATACCAAAAACTGCGGTTCTAAAGCTTGATTCTGTGAGGGTCTAATGACATCAAACCCTACAAATTAGCGGTCGTGATTGTTTTGATATTTCTCCTTCACCATTGCTATACCAAAAATTGAAAAATCAAACCCTTGCGGGGTAAAGGTTTGATGGAGGTAAGACCAAAAAAATTGAAAATATGACTGTTTTTATATCCACAAACTACTTTTGCATGAGCTTCAAAGGAGCTTTTGAGGAGCTTCTAATGAACGCCTAATGAGCTTATTATCAAAATCTAGCTGTTTGCTACTAATTAGATGAGCTTCAAAGAAGCTTTCAATGAGTCTTTAATGAGCTTTTGTTTTTAGTTTACAGCTAGGAAGTTTAGGTTTTGCGCTCCTCCTCCTGCTTTGGTATAGACCAGTCTCATCAATATTTAGCTGCTACGCCACACTTTGTGGCTTCGCTAATAATTCCCACACCTAACGCTAAAATTTAGCTCTAAAATAAGCTTAAAAGCTTTATAAACCGAGCCTTTATGACTCAAGAAACGCCATCAGAAAAAAATCCCGTTCAAGATTACATCAAGGCTCACGGCTTCGGTTTAAGTTCGCCTGACAGGGCAGTGCGATCGCCAATAACAAGAACTGGAAACGCAGTTAAGGACTACATCCTGGCTTGTGGCTATGGATTGTCAAAGAAAACAGAAGTCTAGTTCTACCAGGTTCGATAGGACTTTGCTTGTATTGGCTGCTGCTTAGTGATGCGCCGAGTCGCCGCTAAAACTGCGCCAGCTAACGCACTTGGGTAATCATCAACCGCCGCCCCCGTGCCGCCGCTTACGCCCCAAGTTCCGTTTGACCTGTAAGTCACAGTTAAGTTTTTTATCTGCCCGTTAGCTTTGGGATGGGGGTAAAGTTCAATATTCCCCCCATTAAACAGTTCCCGAAGTTTTGAATAAGCTTCTGTTTTACTTGAAGCTGTCCAGGTCAATTCTCGGATTTTGACCTTGCCTGATAACCTTTGAATCGTACTAGAACTGTTGTACTGGTCGAAGATAACGGCGGCGAAATTATAAGCTTTGTGTTGTTCAAGTATCCAATCTTCCACAAGAGAAACTGCTACTTGAGTTTTTTTACCATCTCCCCAACTAGGCGCGAACTGATGGAACTGGTCGATTATCAATACATCGCCATCATAATGAACAATGCAGGCTGTGTAAGCATCCCGACCGCCTTTAGCTGGGTCTAAAGCCAGGTAATAAGTGCCTTTAAATTTACTTAGTGGTGGCAGCAGTCCGCGATCGCTATTGATGGCAGCATCTACTAATTGATTGTCGATAAAAGCAGCGATATTACCTGTAAATTCTGCCCCGTACTCGACCTTAAATAATTCAGGGTCGCGGGCTTTTTCTTGCTCTAGAAATTCAGCGCTGATCGTGGGGTTGATTTGCCAAGTAGGCGCTTGCACTACCTGCATATGACTGAAGTTGCCAGAACTTGCCTGTTTGTATAAATCCCAGAAAATGCCTGATTGAATCCAAGGGCTGGACAGTAGCAAGATTTTACCTAGCGCTCCAAACTGCGCCGTTGATGGACTTAAAGCTTGATAAAGGCTACTGCCCGCCGAGTTACCTGCTTCTGTATCAACGGCGTGGGCAAGTTCATCAAAAATCAGTAAAGGGCAAGCCATACCCCTACCGCTCCTGCTGCTGGCTGTTAATGCCCTAAATACCGCTCCATTACGCAGTTCGAGCGTGTCGCTGGTTTCGCGCACGATTAGCGGCTTGAGTATGGGTGAGTTACTAATTAAATCTTTCACGCCCTGGAGCGCAATTTTCGCCTGGTCGATGGTATTGGCGACAGAAATTATATAGAACTTTTCCCCCGGTCTTAAATGGCGCTTATATTGATCTGCCAGCATTGTGGCGCAGTACGTAGCAACGATCGCACTCATCAAAGTTTTACCCGACCTCCTGCCTAACGCCCAGACTGCGATCGCATAATTACCCGCCCAGAACTCCTCTAAAATTTCACTTTGCTTATCCCATAACGGCGTATTTAATAAGCCCGTGTCACTAGCGAACTGGGTGATGCTGATTGCCATTGCCGTTAGTTGTCTCCAGGTAGGCTAAGTATCCTTTAAAGTTCTGCTCTGAATCACCCGACTGCTCTATGGTGGGTTTGTTTGGTTGATAAAAACCAGACCAACGGGCGATTTGTTCGGCTGCCCGGATTTGGATTCGAGCATCGCTGTGATCTAATGCTTCAATGGTTCGGCGGATAGCTTTGGGCAATCCTTTAGTCAAGGCAGTTTTGCACTTATAAAAGATTTCTTCTCCTAACTCTGATGCAAGCCTAGCTTGAGCTTCTGCCATAGCTTGGCGCACATCAGGTAAAGTCGCCCACCTTTGAATAGTACGAAGCCCTATGCCTAGCTGGGATGCAATCGCGCTGTGGGGCAATCCTTCCGCCAATAGAGTAACCGCCTTTAATTGTTTTACTGTCAACCTAGAATGCTTAACAGCCATTTTCCGCCACTATGCCGCCATTTCCTCTATGGTTGCACAGGTTTCTTTAAGTTTTCGATTTCTGCTTCAAGCTGGAAAATCACCCGATCAAATCCACTAACGTTCATAGTCGCCAAGCTATCTAAAAGCCTCTTTCTTTCAGCCTTTGCTCCAGCTACTTCCGATTGTTTGTATTTTAATAACGCGGCTCTATCTTCCAGTTCAATTCGGGCTTCTTCATCCTTCTTTTGTTGTTTAGCTTCTGCCCATTCCTGCTCTCGTTCTAGTCGATAATCCCGACTTCGTGCAGTTTGTTCGTCTTTTACGGCTTTTTGTTCAGCCTCAAATAAATTAATAGTCCGACTGCCTAGAGTAAAAGCTCCAGACTTCTCTACAAGGACTGGTACTTGTAGAAAATCGAAGTTTATCAATTGATGTATCTGATAGGAGTAAGACCCCGGCTCTGCTGAACCTAGAGCTTTGAAGTCTGGGTTAGCTTCTTTATAGATTGCTTTCAAGTCGTAATACGCTGACTCTAGTAAGCTGGCGATGTCGTCAACCCTCTCAAACTGTTCTCGAAGCTTCTGTTTTGCGTTTTCTACTCGCTCTTTCCGTGCCTCCTTTAACTCTACTACCTGTAATTTCTGAAGCTGCACCTGTTTTTGTTTTAGGCGACTCGTCAGTTCAGCAATCGCATCTCTCAAACCTTTAAGAGCGGGTTGGCGCTCCAGTACCTGCTGGGCTTCGGTGCGGATTGACTTCGCAATCTCACTCGGAGCGGTGCTAGTGGCTAGTTTCATAGTAAAACCTCCAACCGCCGTTAGTTCCGCCTGTAGTTTTTGGATCTCAGTCTCGAAAGATTTGATTTCCAACTGTAAATCGTCAATTTTCTGCATATTTCCCCCAAAATGTTGATATTTTATCTTTGATAGCGAGATCGTCGATTTGCTTTGTAATTAGCATATATTTCGAGCATTGGCACAATACCTTTTAGCAATTTGGTTGAGCCTGGGCGATTGGCGATCGCTGCCACCAAGGAGTGACAATGGCGGATTAATTGTTCGCGCTCTAATTCGGCAGTGTGAGGTTCAATCATGGCTCTCCTCCAGATGCGAAGTCTAGAAAACTTAATTGCCCTGGCGTGAGGGTAAACTTTACCGCTTGAAGTATTTTCGCTCTCACTAGGGCTGAGGTCGCGCTCCAAATCTGTCGCCAGCCCTTAGAGCCGTAGCTTTCAAAGAGCGTTTTAAGCTCCCCAAGCAATTCGACAAGGGGCGATGAAGCAATTAATGGTAAGTATTCCCGTCCCATCCATTGCAGTTCCCCAAATTGAGCTAACTGGGAGGCTGGATCGCTCAAAGATGGATCACTAAAATCCTTATATAGATCTATAGGCGTTTCGTGATCCATTTGTTCGCAACTTGATACAGTTTTTTCGTGATCCATTTGTTCGCAACTTGATACAGTTTCTTCACGAAAAACTCCAGCATCTCGTAAGAGCCAACGGTCGAAAACTTCTCCCCTATCGTCAGGACATATGAAGTTATAAATCCTCACTCTTTCTCGCTTGCCCTGGCTATCAATTCCTTTCTCGATAAACTGAGTTTCTCCCTTCGGGGGTTGGCTAAGTTTAAATCCCACTGTCTGGTTAAGAAGTTCTTGAACGATCGCCATTGGGGAATTGTTAGCTTGGACTGTAACTCCCAAAAACAGTTTGATATCTTTGGCGCAAATTAAAGCTTTTTCAACAATCTGCTGCACTTCTGGGCTGTCAGCAGTCCAGTCAACGCCAGGGGTTAAAAGCTTGTCTACCCCCAAAACTTCTAGCGCCTTGACCTTATTCGATAATAAAACTCGATTAGTATCAGGAATCCACGATCGCCCATCAACAGAGATGTCTGCAAACTTTTTTCCATCGCGGTTACTTAAATATTGTTTGCCAACAGTCAAGTAGTAGTGCAGTCTAACTTTTGGATACCAGCCGTCCCCATCCTTGAGAACGAGGTCAGCAGTCGGTTGGATTAGATAACGCGCTTTAATCTCATAATTAGCCTCCGAATGGCGTTCCTCTAAGGTCTTAGTTTTTTTTGCTTTTAGCGTTTCATATTCAGATCGAGAATCGGGGGGCAACGTAATCGCTATTTTCTCGGCTTCTTCTTTGGCGATTTCGTCTCTAGATTCGCCCATTGTTTCCGACAGCGCTTTTTGATCTTCCTTGTCAAGGTCAGAATCTACCTCTATAATTCGGCAACCATTCGCTTCTAAATCTGCCAGAATAGTTTTTCGGTATTGATGGAAGCCAGCATTATGACGACAAGCCATCTTTAACCAAGTTTCCACCGCGATCGCATTACTTTCAACGCTGCCAGACTCATCGACCGTAACCCCAGCATTTAGTAAGGAGTTGAAATTAGCTTGAGCCTTTTTGAGTTCGCCGCTACGCAGTGCCGCCGGGGACACCGCCCCATTGCCGATAAAACTTATGGGTAAACCCCTTTCCGGCAGACAGATATGACGAGGAACTTTAGTATCTCGTACCCTTGCCAAAAATTGGCGGGCATTATTCGTCGGAATAAGTCCAGGAATGAAGCTCCACACTCCCGCAAAGTGATTATCGAGGTCGATAGAAACGCCGCTCTCAAGCACGGGACTAGAGATGATTACATCCCATTGAGATAAAACTTCGTTTAGATTGTCAACGCACCTATAGGCAGGGTGGTGGGGGTCTGATACTGTATGACTATCAACAACGAGAACTTTTTTGTCAGGAAATTGTTTTCTCAAAGCTTTCTGGAGGTTTTGAGTCCCCCATTTGCTTTTAGCTGTTTGACCTCCAGTGAAAACAATATGCTTACCGCCATCGGCTATCTTCTCAACTAAACTTGAATACAAATCCACAGAAGCTTGATAGATAAAAAACTCTGTCCCGGCTTCGCTCCTGTAATCACCCAAAATTACATAGGGCTGTAAGCCACTCTGCCGTCCCATACCTTTAACAAAGTCAATGCTTTGATTGCTTAAGTCGGCATCCGCCAGGACAACCCGCCCCTGGGAATTAGGATCGAGCGCCCCAGTGAGTAATGCTTCAAGTTCACACAGGATAGATAGGCGGTTTTTGATGCAAGTAGAGCTATTAAGCGTGTGCCACAATACCGACTCGCATTCGTCAAGGATAATTAAAGCGTCGCCCCAACTATCCCCTTTAAAACTAACTTCACTTTGAGGGTGAGCAGAATCGACACACAAGGCAAACCCGTAAAGTTTTCCTTCTGGTGTAGCGCCAAGTTCAGTTTTGTAGGGCAATTTAAACCGCCGCGCCAGTTCTCGACCTAACTGCTCTCTATAAGTAAGAACGATTACAGGCTGCCCTTTTTTGGAGGCTTCCTCACACAAGGCAGAAATCGCCGCCGTCTTACCCGAACCCTTGGGCGCTTTAAACACAACCAACTTAGCATCGTCAGGGACGCTGACATTTCCTAAATACTTGGTCGAAATAACAACATCAGGTTCATGGCTCAGTTGCTTAAATAAGCTGGTCTGCCACAAGACTAAAGGCAGGGCAGAGTCGTAAAGCTTTTCAAATGCCTCCTCGCCCCGCGCCAGGATAAAGTCATCAACGCCCTTTTCAGGGCCGGGGAGACCGATGATTTTAACGTCACATTTTTCAGCTTGAAATAGCCGACCTAATTGGCTAGTGGCAATATTGACATTGCGGATAGTTGAAGGTTTAATGTCATGGTCAAAGCAGACGTAAATAGGTCGCTTCTTTTGAGAAATCGCCTTTAAATCTGCAATTAAGTAAGGAGTAATTTTGTTGCCTTGGGCATCTTTACTTCGGTAGCCGCCGAAGATGCCAGGCAAGGCGATCGCTACAAAGCTAGAGGTAATTAAGCAACCAGCTTTTTTTGCCCCCTCAACAATAATTACAGGGATTTCAGGATGTTTTAGTATCCACGCCCAGAATCCCAGTGCCTCACCGTTGCTATCAACGACAATGTTTTCTGGCAAGGCTATTTTATAGCGGTTAGCGATTTTCTTCCAAATTAAGAGCGGTACTCGGAGCCAAAACGCTCGCGTCCCAACTTGGGCAGGGTGTTCGTATTTAATAAATTTCCCTGGCTTTCGATAATCTTCTTTGGGGTAATCAGGCTTAAAACATCCCCAGTCCATCTCCTCAAAGTTGTTCAGGGGATCAATACCGTTGCAAAACCAACCGCCAGCTTCGCAGTGAGAGTACCTGTCTAACCACTTTGAAGCGAGACGACCCGTGTTAAGACGCTCTAGTTTTTCTGAGTAGCAAAGGGAGTGATAAATGGCTGAACCATCAATACTCTTGAAGTTCAACGCTTCAATCTCTGGGTCAATGCAGCTATTACGCAACTCGTTTTGATGTCTTAGGGTAAGCATTAATACTCACCCCCAACCAACTCAAACTCTCTTTCGACATACCATAGCCACAAATCAATCTGTCGGCTATGGTCGGGATTCCAAGCCTCGTCGAGTAATTTGTCTAAATGTGGAGGCAGTACGGGGTAAGTTGCTGGAAAATTTTTCTCTGAGGGCGTAGACTTAAAAATTGATATCATTGATTTAGCCTTGGAGCCATTTACTCCTTGTGCAATGTTGATGTTTGCCATACACCCGTGTGGTAGTTATCTCAATCCCCAGCCTCGTTATCCTGTTGAAGCAGGATATTTTGGCATTTAGGGTATTGAGATTGTTTGTTAACGGGGGCTGGAGTGCTGCTTCTGTCGCCAAACTTTCGGCAGCACTCAATAGCCTTGAGAAATTAACTAGAAACAGAAGTCCTAGCAGAGTTTGGGGCTTCTGTCATTTTTAAGTAGTGACGAATAGCCAGTCTGACTAGAGCAGTTCTAGTTATTTTTTGATGATTGGCTGTAGCTACTAACAGGTTGTGAGTAGATACATCTAATCTGGTTGGAATCACTTGGTCTAAAACTCGATTTTCTGTTCTTATCGCTGCCATAACTTTTCCATGTATACGTTTGGTGTCAAATAAAAGTTGTTTTAGTTTCTAAATGCTGACTGTAAGCGTCTAGGATACGTGATTTAGAGATATAGGACAATAATTGAAATTTTCAGAGATTTGCGCTAGTAATTAAAGTCTTTAGGGCTTTTGCGCGACGTACAAATGCGAGGTTCGATTTGCGATCGCTCTTTAGGATGTGCGATCGCATTGTCGATGGCTTGAATTTGGGTTAGAAAGTTTGGCATAGTTGCGTTTTAAGCGTCTTAATCTTAGAGAAACATAAGAAAATGGCAATCTGAAATTTGTACGGCAAAAAGTTTTTTGTAACAATTTCTTTACATTTAATTGAACTTCAATATTTTTTTGCCCTATCTATTTTTCTTCTTTGGATTGAATCCTTTAGGCTTTGGTGGTTTTCGTCCTTGACCTCCGATCCACTTCTCCCAAGCAAGTCCGTTCTCTATTAACTGAGTTGCTTGATACTGATCGTTTCTTCGGACGTGACTAAACAAATGCGTTGTTGCACTCCAATAGTGATGTAAAAGAGCTTCCACCTGCGAGTCTTTAGGAGCGATTTTGCGCGCTTCTGTAATTAAAACTGTTGTAAAGCATGGAACTTCTAACTCTGAGAAAAGCATAGTCTCAGTTATCACTGTTGGATCTTCACGCAAGCCTGCCTCTGCTAGATAGTCTTTGTGCAATTTAACTTTTCCTTTAATAACTGGGGTGCCGATCAAATCGGGAATTTTTAGACATTTTCCTAGGTTAGTTTCATAAAGAAAATATAAAAAATCTGCTCCTTCACAAAAGAACCAGAACTGCCCTGCTGATTCAAATAATTCAAGTGGCGACCACCAACTAAGTCCATTCCGGTTGTTGCGATACCATCTTAGTGTCTCTCTGCATAAAAGTAGCTTGGCTTTTGACACTAGAGCAAAGGGTTCGTAGTATTGCCAATGAGTGTCAGTTAATTTACTTGCTGGATCTGAGTCAAAGTTATAAAGCTGATCGAATAACCAGGCTGCTACTCCTTGATAAAAATCTTTTCTATCGTTGAGCAATTCAACTGCTTCTAAAACTGTAGGCTTCACACGGTAGTGCTTAAGAGTAAAGTCCGGTAAATTCTCGAAGTAGTAAAGCCATTGCATAAAGGAAGGGTGAGTAAGCTCATTATCAGTAGTATCTGTATTATTAAAACTTTGTTGTTGAACTTCTGGTAAGTGATGCTTTTTTCCTGAATAATTGTCTCCAATCAATAAATTTGGATTATCCCAATCAATCTCCACTTTAAAAGTACTCCTTACAATCGAAATAAGTTTATAAATAACGGCGATCACATAAACAAATGTGATCGCTCATCAATCCTTTATGCTAAAAGCGGCTGCGGCTCACTGATAGGCAATAGCGGCATCAATCTATGTCGAGTCAGTCCGCTTAGTATTTCCCCAGTCTGCGAGTCTGCCACCTCTGGATAAAGCGCCGTCGCATCTGGCAGATAAGAGGAGTACTTTTCACTTATTAATTGGGCTGCTTCAAATAAGGTTAATTCGTCCTTTACTGCGTTCCGACTAGAAATAGTCGGCGGCTTAATATTTGTACCATGCACCGTCGCTACCGACCTATCAAAAGCCATCCTAATTATCTGCGCTTTGCTACCGCCAAATATTGCGGCGGTTTCAATTTCAGCAGCCAGCATTATGAAAAACCTCGCTTCAAAACCATAAACCAAGAAGTGACATAATAAGCCTTTAGGTAATCTAGAATCGTCTGAAGCAGTAACGATCGCGCTAATAAAAGCGTAAGTCTGCTGTTCCTTTACCTTCCCGATTTTCCCATAAAGAGAAGTATCACAAGCAGCGATCGCAAACTCTAAGAACTTGCCGCGCCCGTAAGTATTCAAGCTCTCAATATTTCCCGGTTCAATGTTGCCGATAGAAAAGCAGCCAACCTGCTTATTAACTCTGAGTAGATATGGAGTCTCAGGCATTCCGATAATGGCTTTGTTGTGTGTAAATTGCATAATTTTGTGTGAGATGTTTGTTAGTTATTTGTGGAAGTAATGCCTATATAATCAATTTATTTTCTTTATTATATAGGCAGTCAAGCTTGGTTTTACCTATTAATAACGCCGCTAGATATAGCAGTAGCTAATTCTTCAATGCGTTCGCAACATTCATTAACTTCATCAGCATTAAAATCCTCGTCATGGAGCATTTCATCTAACTCATTTATCGCGGCTTTAATGTTGTCTAAATCTAGGTCAACAGTAGAATTAATCTGCTTGCAAGTTTGGACTTCAGTAATTTTCATGGCTTCTTTTTTTGTAGGGGTAGGGCTTGGAGTTCCCAAGCCGTGAATTAACTAAGGCTGCTTCAAAATGGGCAGTCAATATTGATGCGATCGCAAGCAAAATTATTCGCATTACGAGTAAGGCCTTTAATCGTGCATCGACCATTGCTAAGGAAATTGCACTGCCCACAAAGTAAAGGCGATTCGGAGACTTGAGCATTAATGACTGGCAGCTTTACCTCACGTCGGGGATAATCCCTCATCCCTTGGCAGTAACCTTGAAGGTAGACAACCTCGCTCATTTGAGGAAAGCAACCGTCCGCCGCGTCCGTGATGCCTGACAGATATATTTCTTCAATGGCTTCATCTTGAATACGCTGCTGCTCTTGATCTCGATCCAATAGATATGTCATTATCTGTTTACCTGCTTCTTTGGGTACGGGCGATCGCTAACTTTCTCAGGGACAGCGATCGCCTTTAAAACTTGTAAACCTCTTTATTCCGTTCAGGTGGGGGCTGGTTCTTTCCCTTTGCCTTATTACTATCATACCGTGTCGACACGTATCTGGCAAGCTTTTCATTAAAACTACCTGTATATAGCTTGCCGTGTCGACTTGAGTTATCATTAAAAAATGAGTCACTATGAAGAACAAAAGAGAGTAAATGGTAGGTTTGCGACTGAGGTAGAGCCATCAGTTAGTAAGCTTACGGTTCGCGTGCCGCCTAGCCTAAGAGCAAAGGTAGAACAGATGGCTGACGGCAAAGTTGCAGACTGGCTGCGCGAGGCAATCTTTGAGAAAATAGAGCGAGAACAGCAGCAGGACTTGTCTGCTTAATGATTTGTCAAATGTCCGCCAATGGCGGACAACCAAACGAGCAAAAAGTCAATGGTAACCAATGGTCACCAAAATATTCAGTATTAGAAAATGTGTACAGCCTGTACACATTCTATGAGTATGCGATCGCCGTTAATATAAGGAGCGTAAACCATCATTGCGGTGGAGACAAAACCTTTGGTGGACAATTACTCCCAAGCTGTAAAAGTTTGGGGTTTTCTTTTTTGCACTGTAGGGCAAATTGCGATCTCAGGATGAACCCAAACCGACAAAAGCCGAAAAAGCAGCACTTGGGAAAACGGGATTTGTAGTAGTCGCAACTCGATGGGTAATTGAGCGATCCAATGCTTGGGTAGAACGCTGTAAAAGTTTAGTCAAGAACTTTGAGCGAACCCTATCGAATGCAACTGCTAAGCTAAACCTTTGTTTCATCAGGCTAATGCTCAGGCGTTTAGCGCCTAGCTAGATATCAAATGGGTTTTATATTCTGAATGAAGAGCAGCGCGTCGCGATAATCATCTTTTCCCCGAATCTTGATACCCTTGTGCTGCTAGTCTTAAAGAATATACTGCTGTTTTTCTTTATATTACGAGTAGCTAGCAAGGATCAAATTTTAAATATGGCTTTTGAGCAAATCGAAGCATTTTTAAAGAAAATGCAGTCTGAACCTGAACTTAAAAACGAGGTACTCGCAGCACCAACCGCAGATGATATTGCGCGAATAGCACTAAAGCTTGGTTTTGAATTTTCAGGTGATGAATTATTGAGAATGTCAGGTAAGAAAGTTGGCAGCATTACTGTTAGAAAAACTGACCTTCCTGGAGAGTACAATTAGGGGTCACGCGAGAATTTGTAAAAAATCGTACGCTAAGGAATCTAATCCCCAATCAAAGCACCATGATTATTGGTATTACCCTTCTTTACACACTGCACGAAAGCCAATGTTTCCGATGATGCTGGCTTGCTGGAGATGTTGAGGGAAAACATCAGCTATTTCCGGTCAAAACCAATAGACATCTCCGAAATATATATACTTTATAATAGAAGAATACTAAATGAGCTTTTAATGCCAGAAAATCATGAGTAATATAGTAGAGTATATTGAGCAAAAGCCCTGGGAATCTCAAAGGTTAGTAGGTCTCAAATATGAGCAACTACAACAGCTATTAAATAATGCTAAAGAACTTCATAACAAAAAGTTAGCAGAAATTCAAAAGGAAACCCCTAGAGTTATAAAAGCAGGAGGAGGCAGAAAAATTAAGCTCTCCGTGTCAGAGCAAATAATTTTAACTTTAATTTATCTAAGACACCTGACAACCTTTCAGCTATTAGGTATACAGTTCAGAGTGAGTGAAACCACCGCCAATGATACTTTTAACTATTGGTTTCCAATGCTTGGAGAAATTCTACCTTCAAGCATATTAGAGCAGGTAAAAAAAACTCCAGTGATAACGAGATTATTACGGAACTTCTGACAGAATACGAATTAATAGTAGATAGCTGGGAACAGCCAAGAGAGAGACCATCGGGACAGGAAGACCAAAAGAAATATTATTCAGGTAAAAAGAAAAATCATACTTTAAAAAATACGATTATAGTCTTACCATCGGGAATAGATATAGTAGATGTTATCCCAGGAAATCCGGGAACAAAAAGCGATATTAATTTGTTTAGGCAACAGCAGAAGAAATTTAATAAAGAGCAAAAATTCAAAGGAGACAAGGCTTATATTGGAGAGCCATCTATTAGAACCCCAGAAAAAAAGAGACCAAGACTTGAGTTAACAGCCGAACAAAAAAGCAAGAATAAAAAGCTATCTTCCGAAAGAATATTTGTTGAACATTTAATTCGTTTAGTCCAAATATTCCGCGTAGCCAAAGAAAGATTTAGATTAAATATATTTAAATACAAACAAATAATTCTGACTATTTGTGGAGTGGTAAGATTAAGGATTGGAGGATTAAGATTACCTAATATTAATTAGCAGGTGATGAGAAAGAATAATTGACGAAGCAACTAATTATGTTTTAGCTAGATACTAACATTAAATATCTCAAGACTTGATTATAGCGTCGATTATTTTAATTTGCTCGGACGTATATTTTTAGATGAAACGCTTTATAGGTAGATGTTTGATAGATTCTGGAGATGTCTAATGAACATTCCTAAAATTACCATCCTACTCGACCAGGGTTATCATCCAGAACATCTGACACAGGAACTAGAAAAGGTATACCCGCAGATTATGCGGAAGATTAAGTTTGAGCGCTCGACCAAGCCT
>MWWG01000022.1_pt1 | contig 20398 bp, 23 predicted proteins | sample 1047331 | NCBI WGS metagenome assembly MWWG01 (sample SAMN06349968, study PRJNA376086) | soil metagenome | isolation source: MG6-4 sample Antarctic (ecotone) soil | place: Antarctica | collected 2015-01-13 | reverse complement strand
CACCTTAAATCTGGATACTTGGCAAAGGTCGAGTTTCAGGAGCAGCAGACCGCGAGTGGAGAACCGGACTGGATGATGCTTTACACGCCCGGTCGAAGGGCGCAGGCCGAGTTTCAAGAGGCCATGAGGAAGCCGCGCATACTGCCGCGACCGCAAGCCGCGAAAGCCGCGAAACCGAGCTACGAAAGCCCCGCACTCCCGCCACCGGCCACGACCGAGCCACCGCCCATCGCGCCGATCAGCGAGGCCGACAACGCCAGCGAGCAGCTTGTGAGCCGGTTAATCAGCTTCCACGTCTCAGAGACGACGGCCAGAGAATTAGTCGGGGATTATCGAAAATCGGTCGAGCTTCAGCTACGAGCTTTGCCCCACCGGAACACCGGCAAAATCAAAGACCTCGCATCATGGCTGATAAAAGCCATCCGAGAGAATTACGAACTGCCGGAAGGATTCAAAAGCACGCTGGAAAAAGAGGAAGAAGTAAAAAGGCAGTTAGCCAAGAAGCAGGCGGAACTAGCACGTCAGAGGCTTAGGGAGGTTCTACAACCGGCCTTTTACGCTTATCTCAGGGCGAGGGATAGCCAGCTTCAAGACGAGCAGCCAGAGCCTTACAGAGCCTTTTTAGAGCAGGAGGCAGGGGAGCGGGCAGAGATTGAGAACAGCCGAGTTTTTAAGGGGAAATTCAAAGCGCACCAGCTCGAAATTTTCGACCACGAAGAAAGCCACCTAGACCGACTCCGAGCCTATTTCAACGAGCCGACCCTTGACGACTGGCTAGAGCACAACCCCCACCACCGGAACTAGAGCCGGACACCCGCGCCAGAGAGCCGCAAATGCCCCTAGAACGCGCCGCAGCAGGGAAGGGAAGGCGCACCAGCCCCCCGCTAAATTTGGGGAGACGCGTGCGCGAGCTTGCCTTCAGGTGCAGCTTTTTACTTTGAAGTGCAACCGGGCTTACTTTTAAGTACGACCCGACCCCGCACGGAAAGGGGAGACGGCAAAAATGCTAAGTTTTTCGCGTTCGGCGAGGCGATCAACTGCACTTGAAGGCAAGAATACCGTACCTGTAAACAAGGGGCTGCGCCTTGAATGACAAAGCGGTGAGATTTGGGAGACGAGCCGCACGGAAAGGGGAGACGCAGGCGCGCAATTTGGGGAGACGCAACGAGGGCGGGCAATCGCTCGCCCGCCCCGCGTCGGATACCGAGTTTACTTTCAAGTGCAGCCGTCAGGGTTTTTGCCCCTGCTTTTTGTCCAATTCCTAACGGCGTTTTAGCGCCTCTCTCTCGTTGTTTTTCTGCCGAATCATCTGCCGGGTTAAATCCTTGCAGCGTGCCGACGTTTGCCCAATCAGTTTGCGCTGCTCGCGGTTAATGTTCCGCAATTCGGCATCCAGCGCCTTGAGCGCGGGCGCGGCGGCGCGCGTGCGCGTGCCGTAGTAGCGCACGATCTGCGCGCGGAGGTTCAGCACGGTTTCACGCCGCGCATCCAGAGGTTCGAGGGACACGGTTAGCTCTCTAAACGCCTTTGTCTTTTCCGCGAGAGCAAGAGTCTCAAAATGGCCTACGTGCGGCATCTGCTCGGATGCCGTCACAGCCCTACATTCCGGCAGCGAGCCAGCGAGAAGGCGCAGCCCATCGTCAGGGTGCATCCACTCGCGCGGGACGCGCTCAGGTGTCGGCGTCGGTTGCGCGGTCTGCGCGTGAGCTTGTGCGCCGCCACAAACGAGCGCCAGAGCGAGCGTGAAAAGCAATTTCTTTAGCATGAGGTTTCCCTTTCGATTCATTCCCCTTGACCGTGTTTAGTGCGGCTCAGTGAGGAAGTTGAAAAACGAGTTAAAGAGATACAGACCGGCGACGAGGCCAACGCCCAACGCCAGCAGCAAATTTTCAATCGCGGGCGGGTTGGCTTCGATCATGCCGATATTCCACCGGATGAACCACAGAGCGACGGCGGCGAGGATGATTGATTTCATCGGTCTAACTCCTTCACCGTGCGAGCGCGGGATTAGTTTTCGCGCGCCACTCTTGAGAGCGAGCGATTGCAGCAGCGACGAGCAGCGACGGCGCGACCGTCACGCGCGGATTCTGCGCGAGACTTTGCGCCCGCATACGCTCGCGCCATTCCTCACTACGCGCCGCCGCCGCCGCCGCGAACGGCACGAACGGAAACAGGCCGCCAGTGTGTTGATGTTGATTCATGCTTAATCCCTCACTCTGGATGCTTCTACTTGTGGCCGATTAGTCGCCCTCAGAACCGCGCGCCGTTGTGCGCGTGCGCCCCTTACTCCCGCCAGCAAATTCTTTGAAAGCCGCATCGCGCGAAAACACACGATCAAGAGCGCGGTTGATAATGTCGTCAGTTGAAGGACGGACGCCGTTAGTTTTCTCGATAAAATCCTGATACCGCGCAAGCTGCGCGCTGATAGGTTCTTCGAGCTTAACGGTCGTGTCCACCGTCGCAATCGGAGCGGCGAAGTTGAGCACCGGCTTTTTCGCTTTTTTAGTCACCATCTAGCTTTGTCCTCTCGTCTGTTTTTGCTCACCGTTTACCATTGTGATAAACAGCGTTTTTGCTTCTCAATTCTTTTACCACTTTCACTCACCGTTTGACAACAAAAAAATGATGCAAGACGCGCGCAATGATTCACTCGATTTATTTTCGATTTGTGGTGCGTGTTCGTTTCGGGTTTGTGCAATCTCTCGTTTCCGTTTTGCGGCTGATAGTTCGTTTCCGGTTTGTGCTAAAAGTGAGAGCAAAAGCGAACCTATTTTCAAGCAATTTAGCGAGCCTATTTGTTAAGATTTGCGGACGTATTTTTCAAGTCACTTTGCGCTCGCATTGACGAGTAAACTATAATCAGTTTTGCGAGTGAGAGAAAGAGCAGTCGCGTTGTAGTTCGTATTGCCGAGCTTCGTATTATGAAATTGGCTACCGTATCTTGGGGGAAAGCTACCGCACCTTGAGGGAGAATTACTGTCTGTTGGGGGGAGTCGGGGCGCGAGGATGCTACGCATCCGAATTTTACTCATACGCCGCGCCCGATCTTCATACTCATAACTTTGCTTTCAATCTCACACAGACCGCAGAGGGAAAAATAAAACCCATTCAGCCGCTCGAATTGTATCGCAGCCAAAAGTTCGGGACGGCCATCTATCGCGCCACACTCGCCGAGCGATTGCAGAAGCTAGGCTATGAAATCGAAGTTGATAAGCGCACCGGAGCGCCAGAAATCAGAGGCATCAGCCGCGAATATATAGAGGCGGCCAGCCCCCGTCAGCGCGATATTAAAGAGACAGCCGAAGCTCTGAAAACCAACTCCACGCGCGGCGCGGCCAGCAGGAATAGACGCACGAAAACTTACGACCGCGAGGAAATGAAAGCCCGGCATCAGGAGCTAGATCATCAACACGGCGGGCAAGCGCGCGGCGTCGCCGTTGAAGCGCGCGAGCAGGCGCAGGCCATGAGCGTGTTGCTTTGGGACGAAGGAACGAGCCGGTCGAAGGCGCAGGAGTCAGTAACTTTTGCCATCGAGAAAGGCAGCGAGCGCGAGGCCATCAACGACATGCGCCAGTTAATGACTGACGCTCTACGCCGGAACTTAGGCCGGACGACCTTTAAGGCCATCGCCGCCGAAATGCAGGAGAGACAGGAGCGCGGGCAGCTCATCGGCGTCATACTGGACGATGAAACCAAGCAGCGCATAGCGACGGAAAAGACGCTCCGCAGGGAGAGTGAAAACATTGAAAAGATGCGCGGCGGGCAAGGGACGCAGCAGCCCATCAGCGAGCGTGTACCCGCGACCGTGACTACCTCGCAAGGCGTGACCTTGAACGAGAGCCAGCGCGCGGCGGTCGAGCAGATCGTGACGAGTAGCGACCAAATAATCGGGTTGCAAGGGAAGGCCGGGACGGGCAAGACAACGACGCTGGCAGCCGTCAGAGAGGCCGCAGAGCGCGCAGGCTACGACGTGCAGGGATTCGCGCCGACTACTCGCGCGGCGCAGCTTCTAGCCGATTCAGGGATGCAGACGCGGACTCTGCAAAAGTTCGTCCGGCAGAAGGACGAGCCGGAAGCCGCGCCCCGCTTTTTAGTGGTGGACGAAAGCAGCCTTGCCAGCACGAGACAAGTTAATGAGTTTCTTTCCCGCGTGCGATCAGAAGACAGAGTTTTACTCGTCGGCGACGTGCGCCAGCATGAAGCGGTCGAGGCCGGTTCACCCTTCGCGCAGCTTGCCCGTCATGGCATGGCGACGGCGAAACTTGACGAGATCGTGAGGCAGAAGGACGAGCCTCTAAGGGAAGTTGTAGAAAATTTATCCATCGGAAAAATCAAAGAGGCCGTTGACGGCCTGCGCGAGCAGGGACGAATAACGGAGATTGCAGACCCGCAGGAGAGGTTAAAGACCATCGCCCGTGACTTCTGCGAACAGCCCGAAAAGGACAGCACTTTAGTTATCTCGCCAGCCAATAAAGAGCGCATTGAACTAAACCGGCTGATTCATAGCAAGCTACAAGAAACGGGGCAGATCAGCACGAAGAATTACAAAACTAAAATACTGGAAAACAGGAACGAGCTAACCGGAGCGGAGCGGACTTTCGCGGGAGCTTATCAGCAAGACGACATTATCAGGTACACGAGCGGCAGCAAAAAGCACGGCATCAGCGCGGGCGAATATGCGCGCGTGATGACGACCGATGAAAAGACCAACACGCTTACCGTCAAGATGGGCAAGAGCGGGCGAGCCATCAGCTACGACCCGAAAAGGTTGCAGGGCGTGACGGTGTACCGCGAGGCGGAGCGCGAATTTTCGGCAGGCGACCGCTTACAGTTCCGCGCCCCATATCACGCGCAGACGGTGACGAACGGCGAGCTAGGGACGCTTGAGAAGATCGAAAAAGGGAAACTCACCGTTGCGCTTGATTCAGGCCGCAGCGTAGAGTTTCCCATTGATAAGAACCGGCACATAGATCACGGCTACGCCGTCACGTCGCACTCATCGCAGGGGCAGACGGTTAATCGCGTCCTCGTCAACGCTGACACCAGCCAGCCGGACAAGCTACTTAATCAGCGCATGGCTTACGTCGCCACGTCTCGCGCTCGACTGGACGCCCGAATTTACACGGATTCAGACCAGCGACTAAGCGCAGCCCTTGCGCGTCAGGTGGACAAGAGCACCGCGCTTGAGGCAAGGCGCGAAGCCCCCGAAACGAAGGCGCGAACACTTCGCACCTTCGAGCCGAGCCAGACACCAGAACCGACGCGGGCAGAGCGAGCCGCAAAGCCGCAGCCGGATGCGACGAGGCCGCCCGATCCGACCAAGCCGATCAGCACGGCGGGGCCGACTGCACCGATCAGCATAGCCAATCAGCAGACGCAGCAAAGTAAACGAGAGCAGTTACCCATTCCCGCCCGGCCACCAGCGTTGCCCTACACGATAACCATGCCGGATGAACCGATCCGGCCAGCCGCAGAGATGAGCGCGGAGATTGTCAAACTGGCGAACGAGAATCACCGAGCTGTCACCGGCCAAAATATACCCGCGCCTGTGCAGAAGTTCATGCAGCAGATATTTACTCAAGCGGCAGACCGTCCACCGACTGACAAGCAGTTAGAAAACCTTGAGGCCACCAGTAAGGTTTTAGGGATGAGCGAGCCGCCGCAGATGAGCACATCGCTACAATCTTCGCTCTGGAGAGCGCACAACGCGCCCGACCGTTCGGAGATACTAGAGCAGCTTACCCAAGCCTCTACGACGGCCTACATGCAGCAACGGCAGCAGCAGGCGCGCACTATTGAGCTACCCGAACCGAGCCGCGATATAGGCATGAGCATTGACTAACGAACTAACGAAAAGAGGAAGTATGAAATTCACCAACACACTCACCGTCGCACTTGTCGCCCTTTTCCTCACGCTCGCCACCAGCGCGACCGCGCAGACCGGAGCGACGGTGCAGGCCACGCCTGACACCCGCACGGCCAAAGAGAGAGAGCAGGACGACGCCGCCGAGCGTTGGCGCGTGCAGGAGCGCGAGCGGCTAAGGAAAGAGAAGGAGGCGAAAGCCGCCGGCGTTACTTCGCCCACGCCCGCCCCTACGACGGATGCCCCCGATGATTTCGAGCGCAAACTGGACGAGGATCGCCGAAGGTTCGACGCGAAAGTGCAAAAGCAGTATGAGCGGGACATGCGCGAAGCGAATAAGCCCCTGCCGCCGGTAAGCGCACCGCCGCCCATGAGCGGGGACGGTTATGCAAACACGCCGAATTTTCTGAATGAATATGAACGCCAGAGGCTCGAAGCGGAACGGGCGCAGCAGCAGGCATATTTAACAAAGCAGCAAGAACAATCGGCGCGCGAGTCAGCGTTTGCGCGACGAGTGTTTCCTATCGGAGTGACGCTGGCAATTTTTTTCATCGGGTTGACCGCCCTCAGTATGTGGCGATTCCCTAAGAGTAGGTCTATACGAGTTCACACGAGGAATTTGGTGATCGGTGTTATAGGTTTTATAAGTTGCGCCGCGCTCCTCACTTATGTTGGCGGGGTGGATGTAGGAAGCGGTGGCGTGCGATTTATAGCACTGCTCACTGTCCTCGCAATACTTGTGTTCGCCGCACTTATTTTTGCTGGCGTCGTCGGCTTGACGGTAAGTCTCTGCACACTAGCGGGAAGTAAGGCTGTTCGGCTGGCGACCGTGTTAGTAGTTAGTTTTGTGGGTTTGGCTGGCAGTTTGTACGTCGCTATGTGGCCTGGGGATTTAAGATTACCGTCTTTGATTGGCGGGTCGGGCTTCGCCATTTTCGCCTTCATCTTAATCACCGGATTGTTTAAGGTCAGGAGCAGCAGCGGAGGTAAGACGGCAGCAGGCGGAGAAGATGAATATCACGGCTCCGCACGCTTCGCCACCGAGAACGAGATTCAAGAGTTGACGATTAAGCGCGGCCAGATCATAGAGCCGGGCAGCTTCATCCTCGCGCCGCCGATGCCCGAACACGGCATCAAAAGTCAGGTCGTCTTACCCCGGATGCAGACGACGCAGCACGGGCTAATTTTGGGCGGCACAGGCACAGGTAAGAGCAGAGGCTACTTTCTTCCGAACTGCGCTCAGGCCGTTGATACTTCGCTAGTCGTCACTGACCCTAAATCAGAATTATGGAAACTCACGAGTGGATTTAGAGAGAAGGCTTTGAGGTACGCGCCAGCCGACCCAGACGCGAGCGCAGGCTTTAACTGGATACCGCTTTGCGATGATGCACGCATGGCCGAGCTTTGCGCCCGCGCCATCATAACGAGCGGCAACACCAGCAACACCGACCAGTTTTTTATTGATACCGAGTCGGCTTTCCTCGCAGCTTTGTTCGCGCACGCCTCTACACTTCCAGAGGCAACACCCCTGACGGCCTACGGACTCTTTACGAAGCAGCCGCAGGAAGATTTGATGAAGCAACTGCTAGAGTCACCGAGCGAGACGGCACGCGATCAGGCCGTAATCTTCATGCAGACCGACCCGCGATATAAAGGCGCGATAGTTCCCGCCGTCTCCGGTCGTCTCCAATTCATGCGAGATAAAGCCGTCCGGCGATTCACGAGCGCGACACTGGACGCGCCCGACTTCGGACGCTTGCGCCTTGAGCCGACCGCGCTCTATTGGTGTTTGAGAGAGCAGGACATTGTTAGGCTGCGCCCTCTCACTTCCCTTTTCTTCACCGTCTTACTTGAGCAGATCGCGGGCGCACCTGAAGGGGCGGCGGGCGTACCCGTCACGATGATGCTTGACGAGTTCGCCAACATCGGAACGATACCGGACTTTGAGACGACCATCAGCCTGGCGCGCGGTCGAGGCGTTGCCCTTTGGTTGGGCGTGCAATCGCTTTCCCAACTCGATAAGAGTTACGGGCGCGACAGCGCGCAGACTATCATCACGAATTGCTCAACCAAGATCGCGCTTCACGGTCTGGACTACAACACCGCGAAATATGTTTCCGATATGTTGGGTGAAAGCACCATCGTTGCGAAGCGTCACGGATTCTCTTTTTCTCCCACCGGCCTAATCAGCGTGAGCAGGCACGGCACAGAGCATAGAAAGATGCTCCTGACACCGGACGAGGTAATGAGGTTGAGCGAGACAGAGGCGATTGTGAGAACCGGCAACAAGTACCCCATGACACTTAAAAAGGGATACTACGATGAGACGGCGCGCACCGCGTCCACGTCGGCACTCGGCGAGGCAATCACTAAAGACTTCCCTTCCCTCATCCTAGCAGGCAGCACGACGGCGAACGGCGACGGGACAGACACGACCGCCAACGCGAAGCAGACCGAGACTCTTGATATTTTGTGAGGTGCGGCGACACGTTTAATGCCGATTCTGTCGAAGCACTTGAAAAAGTTTTCGCTCAGTATGAGACAGCGTGTCAACTAGACCCGACGTTAGCCGAAATCCAAAGCAAGCGACGTGAAATCGGTAGCTATTTGATGAACGTGCGGGCGATGGTGCAGCAGTATAGCATAGAGGGCACGCGGCAAATGCTCAAGCAGAAGAAGGCGCGGCAATCAGAAACAGGACTATGGAAGAAGTTAAAAAATATTCTTCCACATTGATACTAAGAGCTTATTCTTCAAAGAGGTAATCTGGCGATGCGGTTCGTCCATTCTTCGGCTTCAGAGGCGACCCACACCATCAGTAACTCTTCGATGGCGGCTTGCGTGTCGAGACTTTGCGGAACGATGAGCAGTCCCGGACTCTCCGCGACAGCGATGAACTCGCCGAAGTGCCCCGGCATCGTTTTACCGTCGTGCGACACGAGTACCCTACCGAATTGAGCCGTGCGAGCGAGTACCACCGGATCATCAAGCCCACGTAGTCCCGCCGCCTGTGCCATCTGAAAGTCCATTTCGGGCGCACGTCTGAGCAACCCCGTCACGATGTCTTCGTTGAGGTCGGCGTCCGCCTGAAACCGTAGCTTCATCGGCGCGCCGCCCCTTGCTCCTGTCTGAGACTGTCGAACTTTTGATAGAACTCCGGGTCGGCGTCGTGTTCGGCTTGGCGTTCACTTTCGTAGCGCGCTGCTTGTTCCTTCAGATAGGTGTCTATCTGCTCTTGATGCGCGAGGTAATAAGCAATAGCTCCGTACACTTCTTCGAGGATGAGAAGTGGGTAAGAATGCCGAATGCCTTCCGGCGGTGCGCCGCGCCGGAAGGCGTACACCACCGAATCAAGAGAAATGCGCGTGCCGGCAATGTAGTATCCGCCGTCGCGTTGTTCGATGTATTCTTTGCTCATCATCCCTCCCCGGCTGAAATGCCGCCTCAATCGTTTATTATACAACTTAAAGAAGGAGGTGACGACGATGAAGAGGTTGCCGCCCATTCATCCGGGCGAAGTTTTATTGGAAGACTTTATGAAGCCGCACGGTCTGACGCCCTACCGCGTGGCGAAGGACATCGGCGTGCCCGCGCGACGTATCAACCAGATCGTCAAACGCGAGCGTGGCATCAGCGCGGACATCGCACTTCGGCTCGCAAGGTATTTTGGAACGAGCGCCGATGTGTGGATGCGAATGCAGGTGTGCTACGAGCTTGAAGTAGCGAAAACCAAACTTGAAGGAAGAATCAACAAAGAGGTCAAAATATTTCGAGCAGCCCGACCTAGAGCGGCGTAACTTCAGATAAACAACTCAGGTGAAACGTGAAAGAATCCGCCCAATAACTCTGCGTGCTGTTTACTGATCGTGCGCTTCCCGGTCATCACGTCGGAAATATCGCTACGCGAGCCGAAGATCGGTAGCAAGTCGGACTGTCGCACGTCGCCTGCTTCCATCAGATGTTGCAGCACGCGATGCGGTGTCGCGTCTTCAATAGGATAAGCCATCTCTTCAAAGTCTTCCACAAGATGACTCATCGGTTCAAGCATTGCTAATTCCTCTGGCGTGAGTTGCTCGCCCTTGTCTATTAACTTTTCAATCTCCGCGAGCATACGTTCGTTCTCTTCTTCAGTTTTGATCGCCGCTGGTAGCATCACGATTTACAACCTCCAAAAGATAATCTTACAGCCACAAGATTTTGTGGTACATGCTTTCGTGAAGAACGCCCCTCAACTGTCACGACGCTCACTTTATAGCGCAAAGTGGAAGCACATCATCTTGTGCTTTGATGCTTGAAAATGAGCCGCGTGACGAGTGCCGACACAGGGACGAAATAAAGAGAGTCCGATAATGACTGTTATGACCTTCCCCGCTATTTTCACCCCCGCACTCTAGGTTTAGACGCGCCCCTTTTGGCGGGAGGTTGGGGCATTAGCTTTCTGAACTTATCGGCTACCGCTTTGAGCATTGCCACGTCTTTAGGTTGCAGCTTGATTTCCTTACTGCCGACCCTGATCTCAACAGTGGTGCCGCCGGCCAGTTGAAGAAAAGTACGCGCGGGCGTCTCCACCCATAGCACTTCCCTTTTGAACATCCCCATATCACTACTCTTATATTCCATATCGCCGAACGCGATACGGTTGCCATCTGCGATTGCCCTAAAGTCCCTGTTATTAGCAAAGCGGAGATTAAGTGATTGAGTGAAAAATGCAATTCTCACAGTTGAAGGAGCGGCAGTAAGATTCTTTCCCTTATAGGTGAATAGAGTAACTAACTCTATGGTTTCGTATGTCTCTGAAAATCCGCTCGGAACTTTATACCTCTCAAGGACGGTTGAGGCGGATACTTGGGTTTCATCCTTAAAACGGTCATACACTGTTCCCACTTCCGGGGTTGGAAACGTTTCTTGGGCAACTGCAATAGAGCAAGACACAACGAGCAAGAAAATCACAGATGTAAACTTGAGCATGACGTTTCCTCCATTCCGAACATTATGTTATTTGCTCGCGGACTTCATACGTTGTGCCACACTGTAGGCATATCCAAGAATGAATCCATGTATCAAGCAGCTCTGGATATTTCTTTCGAGCTTTCGCCCACCGGATAATATCCCAACTGACAACCACAGCAGCTATGACGAACATGATCGCATTGACGACCAAAGCATCTTGAGTCTCACCATAACCTAATCCCCGTCTCTGATAGATACTGACCAGCCATACCAAAGTTGAGAAGAACAGAAAACCGAAGACGACCGTCAAGAGAGGAAATGGTTTTTTCGGTGGCGCGGTCATGCTGGCAACATTATTTCGATTAGGTTTTATCAGCAAACCTAGAGGGCCGAAAAGCATGAATTTAACGATGCTATCCCAAGCACTGATGCCGACGTTGTATGAGGCATGAGCCATCTCAAATGTTTTTATGTTTTGTGAGCTGCAACGTGAGCATTCCATATTTTGTGTTTCTCTCTTCGAGTCATTAACTGTAAATAAGGTAGCGCATAATGCCGCTAATAAATGAACGGGGATGCCAACCTTTGGAAGCGGCATCCCCGTTCGATTTCGGTCACTGTCCTCACCCCAGCAACCGATGAGCAGAAGGATTCACCTACTGCCCGGTTGCCGACATGGTAAATAAAGCGCGGGCGAGGCGCAACCGACGGCGAAGGTGCTAGGCGTCGTTAGTTCCCTTCCCTCTCAGTTTCGCCCGTTGCTCGTCACGCTTCCGCTTCCAATCCTCGAAACCTTCGGGCGTCAAAATCTCGCGGTTGAATTGCTCGTATTCTTCATCGCTCATGTTGCCTTGAGCTAGTTTCTCTAGCCGCTGTTCTTCAAAATCAGGGTCAGTCTCAACGTCAAGGTAATCGTCATCGTCGCCGCCCTCTAACCTTCGCTTCTCGGCCTGCATCTGCTCCCAAACTTCTTCCGGGTAGTCGTCGCGGTCGGTATGATCTTCTTCATAGCCCTCGCGCTCGTCATAGTCATTTGGCATCGTTCGTTCCCTCCCCTGCCGGCAGCTTAAAACCGATGTCACCTATAACAAAACGTCGAGAGTCCTGCAAGACTTCGCGCCTTTCCAAGTGAAAGGTTGAGCCATGTTCGACACCCCGCTAAAAGCAGGCCGTCGCGCGCCCATACGCGACGGCCTGCAGCACAGCCCGCCTCACCACGTCGCGGACGTGCCACCATGAGACGTGCGCGCCGCCCTGCGCTCGCCTCATTTCAATTCGGCGAGGCCGCCGCGCTCCTCACCCACCACGCGGCGACCCCGCACCGGCACAGCCCGCGCTCACTCGTCAAGCGTTCAAGTACTTCTACCACTGCACGAGACTTGATTGAAGTGCGCGTCTCAATGCTTAAGCTTTCTCGCGTGAACTCATCAATCACTATCAGCAGCTTGAGCCGTTGTCCATTGGCACACCAGTCATGCACGAAGTCAGAGGTCCAGACTTCATTCGGGCGCGTCGCCTGGCTAAATGGCGTGACTGTCTCGACCTTGTAGCGTCGGCGTGGCCGGCGACGTGGGAGACTCAACCCTGCGCTGCGCCACACGCGCCACGCGCTTATGGTTGATCTGTTGTCCCGCGCGCTTCAACAACGCATGAGCGCGACGATAGCCGAAGCGCTGATGTTTACCTGCGATGGCGCGCAACTCGTCCGACAGTTCAGTGTCAACTCGCGGTTGCACTGTGTATCTCGCGCTTGAACTTGTGATCCCGGCGAGGTGGCAACTTCGCCGCTCCGAGATGTCGTGCCCTCACAGCATCCGCACGGCTTGACGACGGGCTGGCGCGCCTACCACTTTTTTGCGATCACTTCTTTCATCGCATCGATCTCGATGCAGCGTTCGGCGAGGAGTCGCTTCAATCGTGCATTCTCTTTTTCAAGCTCTCGTAGTCGGCGGGCTTCCGAGACTTCCATCCCGCCGTACTTCTGTCGCCATTTGTAAAAGGTGTTCTCGGCAATTGAGTGCTCACGACAGACGGCTCCGATGGTCTGTTCGCCAGTTGCCGCTTGCCTGAGAATGGCGATGATCTGTTCTTCGGTAAACTTTGATTCTTTCACTTGTCGAATCTCCTCCTAAGTTGAAGAGATTCTAACCTACCTGGCGGTAGCTCTCGCGGGGTTCATGTCAGAGACTACAAAACAGTCGGATGGTCTTTGCTCTGCGACGAGTTGTAGTTGCAGCGTTGCACTTCAAAGTTGAATCCGCCCTTTAAGTTAAATCGTGCGCCATACTCTATCTAGCCGGGAACCACAACATGCCAAGTTACCGACTCGCAAGTTAGGTTCCCACTTGTTACACTTTCATGCATCTGCTGACAGCTAGATCTAATCTCACAGGTAGGCATAGTATGAGGACGTATGAATGACATAGTATATAGCAAAGATTTCATGAGCCGGTTCGTCAGCCAGATGGGTTCGCTAAACAAACGAACATTGGATGAATATAAAAGCTGGGTAAAAAGACTCTCAGATGAAGAATTTAATGATTATTTAGAAAAGTGGGCTGACTTTTCTAATTCACTGTGGGAAGCTGGGACGGAGTCTCCTAATAATACAAGTACGATTGTGAGAGGCGAGGCGTACAGGATCGACCAAGTAAACTTGAATGACCGTAAAGAGGTGGGTCGGCGAGAAGCTGCTATTTATTTCGCTTTAGCATTATGGAAAGCATTTGACGCAAAGTAGGGTGGAGAAGCCGTTCATTAGCGGGTTCACTTAGTTTTGATGAAGGATGCACCCTGTATTCTACCCTCTACGCTAGTGTAGAGTTTTTTTGCACTGCTGCCATCACTAGAGATTGTCCACAGTTCATAATTACCGCTTTGCTTATCGAAGAGTGAGAATACGATTTTATCTTGGGCAGGTGACCAATCAAGTCCGCCAGCTTGGAGCATATGGTTTGACGGCAGTTTGTCCCACGGCAATATAGTAATGCGCTTCAAACTTGATATATCTAAAATTTCTAGTCCGCCCGCGGCCCACATCGCCAGCCGCTTACCGTCAGGCGCATAGCAAGCGTCTGCGACTCCCGCATCTTCACTAAGAAGAACGCTGGCTACCCCGCCCGAGGCAGCTATTTGCATCAATTCGGAATCGATGCCGTCATCACTTTGGCGGAACCGGATGAAAATGAGTTCTTGACTATCCGGACGCCAGCGAAGGAAGTTAACCCAAGTTTCATCCTCATGTGGGACTAGCTCTCTCGCTGAACCTGTTTTTATATCTAAGACCCAAACGCTATCCTTATCGAGTTGTGTCTTTGGTGAAAGTATAAAAGCTACTTGGGAGTTGTCTGGGGATAAAACCCCTCCGCCCTCTATCGTGTCGCCTGGGAATAAGCGCCGCCAATCATCTGAACCGACACGATAAGTGTATATGTGATCCTCAACTGTCCCCTTAGCATTAGCTTCGTGAACAGTAACGACAAAAGTACCGCGTAAGGAATTGCCAGAAGCGTAGGTATAACTCCGATCAGGCTTCGGAGATAAGAAGGTCTTAATGCCTGAGCCATCCGGGTGTATTGTGTAAACGAAATCTTGGAATGTATGATGACCTATCGTCGTAAACAGAATGGATTCTGAGGGAGGTGGGCTAAAGCATGCAAGCAAACACCAGGCGAAAGAGGCGCATATTAGCACCACGATGAAACCGCGACTAATGGCCATTTAAACGTTAATTGCCCGTAAAGCATGTCCAGCGAAATATAAGACCATCTGGAGGGACAGTGGTTTGCCTACGCGCAGTGCCGCATCGCGGTATTCTCCCTCTATAATCAACAAACATGCTCCACACTGCATTGGTGACCGCTGACGGATACTCAGCTATGCCGTCGCGGTTAGTGCTGCCTTGAATATCAGGTTGGTCTCCACTGCCAGGCCCGAGTCTTCGAAGCAGATCACCGTTATGAAAAACAAACGGCACTGGAAGTTTAGCGCCCGGCGCTCTACGAAGAGCCTCATACGTTTCTATCCTGATACCATGCGAAAAGAACGTAATTCGTATGGGGCAGGCAAAAGCGCAACAACTTAAGATCAGAATGATCGGAAGCAGAATTTTCGTGGTTTTGGAGATTCGTTTCGGCTCGAATTTCATGTCAATCTCCTCTCACCTTATAAGCGTGGTGACTTGTCCGGTAGCCATATCTATCCGACGGATCATGTTGTTTCGCGCATCACTGACGTACATGATCCCATTCCTAATGACAATATCCGTCGGCCCATCAAACCTAGCATCAGTTAGATACCCGTCAACCATCCCCCCCTCAGGGGCACCCGCATAAATCGTCACGTTTCCAAACTTGTCAACGCGCCGGATCACATTGTTATCTGAGTCTGCGACATAGAACACGCTGTCGGCGGGGTTAAAAACGATAGATGTTGGTCTATCAAAGGAAGCAAAACTCCCCTGACCATCACTAGCTCCTGGATCGCCTGTTCCAGCCAGGGTCGTCACGTAACCTGTAGCATCAATCTTCCTGATAGCGTGGTTCTCCATATCGGCGACATAAATGTCACCCACATCATCTTTGGTTATACCAGCCGGAAGACTGAACCGAGCCTCGGATTTGTATCCATCAACAAAACCCGGATACCCATCCCCAGCGAACGTGCTTACAGTGCCCCCACTTTCGACGCGGATGCAATTATTCTCAGAGTCAAGGATGTAGCACGAGTCTCCGCTGTCCGTATGACCACCGAGTGACGCAAACGCAGCGGACGCGGGCGACCCATCTGTGTAGCCGTTGACGTTTGAGCCAGCAATCGTTGTCACTTCCTCAATCTGATTGTCAGGTACGTCGCCGATAACCGCCCGGCGTATCATATAGTTCTGTGAATCGTTGATGTGCAGGTCTTGGTAGTTATGGTAATAGCAAGTTCTATATGTGGTGAAGCCGAGTGGAAGTGGGTTCGGCTTAGGCAAACTGCTCATTTCCAAGTTTGGTGCGAGCACACCATCTAACGGATCAGTTCGCACAGGGGGAAGCACGATTTTTCCAATCTGAGGAGCATTAGCGGCCATGTAGTCATATTCACACTCTACCCAAGTGTAGTTCTTACCCGTGAGTCCTGTTGGGTACTTGAACTGGGCGGACAATGGCGAACCATCCGCGTAACCAGCAGTGTCCACAGTCCCTGCGACCGTCGTTAAGGTGCCCGAAGCAGGATCAAACATTCTGATCACATGGCTCCCAGAATCTGCAATAAAGAGGCGGAAACCGCCGTTTCTCAGATAAAGCCCTAGTAAGCCGGTAGGATTCTTCAACAGGTTGAACTCGTATGTAGGATAGATCTCCTCTTCTACAATCGGCAGTCCCCCTTGGGCATAAACTGTTAGAAATTGTGGACCGCGTAGGTACAGCAATAGGGCTGCACCGATGAGTAGAAAGATTGATAGCAAAAGCAGGCGCTGCCTTGCGAGTTGAATTGCCCTCTTCATTACCGGCTCCCTCTTACAATTAAGTTGTTTGCAAGTTAATGCACGCATACTACACCGACCGCTTAGGGAATAATGAAAATTTCTTAGCCAATCTTGCTGTCTATTGGCTGATATTGCTGTAATGCTCCTGCCAAACCACCTTCAACCAAATCAGCACTGTGGCAGCGCGTTCTGTATTGAGTCGGCGAGAGGCTGTAAACCCTCTTAAAGTCCCGTACAAAGTGACTTTCATCAGATACTCCTACTCTGGTCATAACCTCCTTTACACTTAGGAAAGTTGTCTCTAGGAGTTCTTTCGCCCTTTGCATTCTAAGTAGTTTGAGATATCGCTCTGGAGGCACGCCGGTTTCTTTCCTGAATAGGTGACACAGCCACCACGGAGAGAGGTTTACAGACTGCGCCATCTTCTTCAGGGATAAATCATCTTGAAGATGTGCGCCCATAAAAGCGATGACGGTCTGCACCCTCCGGTCCATGCTTTAGCCTCCTGTGACTCGTGTAGGACACCAAAGTACTATAGCGCCGCTCCCCAAAGTCAAGACCAAAAAACGGTCAATGTAAGGTGGTCTGCGCTGCCTGGTTTAAGCCTTGCCGGTATGACGTGACCCCATGATGGCTACCATGCGAGTGGTTAGATTCTCGTGGGCGCAAAGCTACTTTGGCTTTGCTGGTACGCCAGCCGGAACTTGACCGGCGTTTGATATTTCAAGCTACTATGTGGACGTTCTTCGTTGTAATGTTGCCGCCAACTTTCAATAAACCTGTTGCGTGATAAGGCTGGAGGGCTTTCTACAAAAGGGCTGTCAGACCCGCTCTATTGACGTTTACAGCCCCGCTGACGCATCTGTTTCGCCTCGGACGATGCCGGGTACGGATTTTCCTTATCACGCAACAGGTTTAATGACTACTTTCGCTTCCCGCAGATTGTTGAACCACTCGACGTTCAAGCATTCATCGCGCCGCCGACCACGCACGCGATCACGACGCAGGGCGATATACAAACCACCATCACGGGGCAAGCAGAAGAAGCTACCGCTGCGACTGATTCAGTGACACAGGCCGCGCTGAACTTACTGCAAAGCGTGCTGTCGCAGTTCTAAGCAGCCCGCTCAATTTCAACTAGCCCAAGCTGCCGATTGTCGAACATATTGGCGGCCTAAGTATTTGTGTGTCTGGACGAGCTAGAGTTTTCAGCGTCGGGGAGCCGAGAGTGCAAGGAAGCCCGACGCGGAGATGCGAAAGGCGAGATTATACCCCTGTCACATTAAACCTGTTGCGTGATAAGGCTGGAGGGCTTTCTATAAAAGGGCTGTCAGACCCGCTCTATTGACGTTTACAGCCCCGCTGACGCATCTGTTTCGCCTCGGACGATGCTGGGTACGGATTTTCCTTATCACGCAACAGGTTTATTCAATGCAACAAGTTTTTCAGGCCAGATTTATTAATTTAGGGGCTAGAGTAGTTAAGCATTTTCAACGAGGTGCTAAACTACTGAAATGGAACGAGCAAACCCGTTCTATCACCATTCCCGAATTTCCGCCAAGAAATTTCGTCAACTCTTGCGCTTGTTTGCGCTCGATTTGACGGCCACTAATGCGGCACATTTAACCGGTCTGACGCGCAAGAGCGTGACCATGATCTTTCTCAAAATCAGAGCGCGCATCGCCGAAGAATGCGAGCGCCGCTCTCCGCTCTCCGTGGGTCAAGTCGAAGTAGATGAGTCTTACTTCGGCGCGCGGCGCGTGCGTGGCAAGCGCGGTCGTGGCGCATCGGGCAAGACCATCGTCTTCGGTCTGTTGAAGCGCGAGGGCAAGGTCTATACGGAGATCGTGCCCGACTGCAAGAAGGTTACTTTGCAGGCCATTATTCGTGGTCGCGTATCCCTCGAAGCGGTCATCCACTCGGACGGGTGGCGCGGTTACGACGGCCTGGTAGATGTTGGTTACGCGAAGCACTTCAGGGTCAACCACGGGGCTAATGAGTTCGTGCGCGGCCCGGCACACGTTAATGGCATCGAGAGCTTCTGGAGTTATGCCAAGGGTCGGCTGCATCAGTTTCACGGCATCGCCCCGGAGAAGTTCTACCTGCACTTGAAAGAGTGCGAGTATCGGTTTAATCAAAGGCGCGATAATCTGTATGCTGAGTTGCTGAAGTTGCTCCGAAAACATCCGCTTTAGCTACTCTAGCCCCTAATTTATTAGGTTTACGGCATGTTGGAGCAGATACAGCGCGAGAGGCATTAGAAGACTCACCAAAGCGAACCACGAAGCCCACGAAATCAAGCCGCGAAGTGTGCGCGACCTTGAAGGTGCGAAGCCCACGAAACAAAGGTGCGAAATGTTATTGCTTCGTTTCGCACCTTATGTTAAAAAGCCTGTTTATGAGCCTCAAGAAGAAAGACGCTGCCGCTATTCTCGGAATCTCCACCCGCCAGCTTGAGAACTACGCCCGCGCCGGACGCTTGAGCGTTCGGAAGGAGAAGGGTAAGACCGGCGATATATCGGTCTATGACGAGAAAGAGATTCAACAACTGAAAAACGAACAGGAAGCAAAGCGCGGAGTGATTCAGGCAGCGGTAGTGCGCGAGCCAGCACCAACTAACGAGGCCGAGCCAGACGCCAACGGTCACAGCCTCGAAAGCTCCGAAGCCATACGCGCCTTTGCTTCGCAGCTTTCGCGCCTCTCTCCACAGGAGTTTATAGCCCAACTCGCCGACGCGATCTTGACGCAGGCCGAGCAAAGACAGCAGAGGCAGCTTGAGGCAGGGCAGGGGCAGGGCGAGCAGGAACAGAGCCAGCAGAGGCCGAAGAAACGCCAGCACGACCCCGACCAGCCGACCATCAACGAGCTTGCCGCCAAGCCTCTTTTGACGCGAGCCGAAGCCCAACGCTACACCGGCTTGAGCAGGCAGCTACTACGCGAGGCCGTCACGTCGGGCAAGGTGAGCGAGGTAAAGCTAGGCCATGCGTACCGGATGAAGCGAGCCGAGTTAGATAGCTACGTCGGGACTTTATGAGGCGAGAATCTACACCCCCTGTAGAATCTACACCCCGTGTAGATTCCGCAACTGGTGTGTAGTTACGGGAGCGGAAGTGTGTAGTTACGGGAGCGGAAGTGTGTAGTTACGGGAGCGGAAGTGTGTAGTTACGGGAGCGGAAGTGTGTAGTTACGGGAGCGGAAAAAGGGCTTAAAGTGATGAAAGCACTTGCCTTATCAGACCCTAGACTGTATTAGACTCTTTTAGACAACAACAACAGGGAATTGTTGTTGCTAATCTCTTCTTTCAGAAGGGCGGCCAATGAACGAGCAGCTAGAGCTAATCCCACAAAACACGATCAGGATTGAAACCGCACTCTCACGCTTTCCAGTTCATAAGCTGGCAAGGCAGCGAGGCGGCATCAGCATTGATATTAGGGAAACGACCAGCACCGGAGAATTAAAAACCAAGTGGCAAGTTGATTACAGCCAAAGGCACGGACAGCCCGGCGCACTCGCTTACAAGGTGGACACACTCATTATCAATCGAAGGATTGACGATGAGCGGCCATCAATCCCGAAGATAATCAAGCTAGGGAGTCTCAGCGAGCTTTGCCGAGAGCTAGGGATGCAAAGGTGCGGCGCGAACGCGAACGACCTAAAGAAAGCCCTCATGCAGAATGTTGGCGCAATCATCACGGCTAAACTCAGCTACAAAGCGACGGACGGCGCAGAGCGCACGATTGAGGCTGGATTCTCACGTTACAGCGTCATATTCACCGGCGAGAGGTTTCCAGACGGACGCAAGGCCAATGCCGTTTATATTCTTCTGAATGATATTTATTTGAAGGTGCTAAATGAGGCGCAGACCCGCCCCCTTGATTACGATTACTTGCGCGATCTCCCGCCGACCGCACAACGATTTTATGAGCTAATAGGTTTTCAGATTTACGCCGTCCTAAAGCACGAGCGTCCACGCGCGAGGCTGTCATATTCCGACTTTTGCACCCGCGCCCCGCAGACCCGCTATCTGGATTGGGAGCACGTCAGAAAGCAGATGTATAAGGTTCACGCCCCACACCTTAAATCTGGATACTTGGCAAAGGTCGAGTTTCAGG
>MWWG01000021.1_pt1 | contig 21313 bp, 37 predicted proteins | sample 1047331 | NCBI WGS metagenome assembly MWWG01 (sample SAMN06349968, study PRJNA376086) | soil metagenome | isolation source: MG6-4 sample Antarctic (ecotone) soil | place: Antarctica | collected 2015-01-13 | reverse complement strand
GTAGCCGTCGTTATGCTGGTGGCAGTAGCCGGGCCCGCGATGGCGCAAGACGATAAGGCTGCCAAGAAGGCGGCCAGGCAGGCGGAAAGAGCGGCAAAAAAGGCGCAGGATCCAACGCCAGCTCAGAAAGCGACGCCAGCAGCTAATGATGCGTCCAAAAAGGCATTGCCAGCTAATGATGCGTCCAAAAAGGCATTGCCAGCTACTGGTGGTCCCGTAGCTAATCTTGCGTTGTTGGGCGGCTCCCTGATCGTCGGGGGCGGGATAGTTGCCATAAGGATTTCCCGACGATAGCCAGTAAGGACGGAACCATTTACGGGACCGGGGCTAAGGGGCGTAAGCTTCCGCTAACCAGAATTCCCGGCAACCAAACAGTACGAACGTTGCGACATTGGTCCCCGAGCCGCATGTTTATCCAGCCTAGTGAATCGTGCGGCCGGAACTATGGGTGCTGGAGCGCAGTGCGCCCTACCTTGATCGGGGTTATCCACAGGTGAATGCTTATGCAGTCTAGGACTCGAACCCGAAGAACCTACGCCACCAACTAGAGCGTCGAGGTTCCCCTGTATCACTGACGGGGGCCTCGGCACCAGACTCGCCCTCCGAGACCGTCTCGGGGGCGTCTCGCTCGTCTCGTGGCGCTTCTAACTCGGGTATGCGTTCGAGGGCGCCGGCAAGTAGGCGGCGCATTTCCGATAGCTCACGGTCTCGGGTTTCGACGATGCCTCGCAGGTATTCGAGTTGGCTGCGCAGCTCTTCAACCAGTTCGCCCCGTTCGCCGTGATCATGGTGTTCACCACCGGTCGGGTAGTCCTCCGTCTCCCCGATGTCTACCCAAACGTACAGCTTGCCGTCCGCCCCGGTCTCATAGGGTATGGTTCCACGCTTTGCCCGCTTGCGTACCGCATCAGAAGATATACCCAGCACTTCGGCTGCCGTTTGTAGGTCTACCCTCCGTCTACCCATATGACTACCCGTAGGCTCCCCTGCGTCCGCCCTGTGTCCAGGGGTATCTTACCCTTGGACCGGGGCCCGCCGCTCGGGAGACGCCAGCCTCGAGCTGTGTGAAGCTGGGGGAGAAGGTTCCGGAGACCTTTTACGCGAAGGTGTGGGGTGATGGCCATCCCCACGACGCTTCCCAACCCCCGCACAGCTACCTAGGAATCATCGCTTTGGATAGGGCAGCGGTCGGAGATCCGGTATTCTTTTCGGGGTTGGCGGTCGGCATCGAAGACGTACGGCTGAGGGTGCACGGCGCTACGCCTCGCCTGGGTTAGAGGATGTGCCTCGCCGGGGTCCTGGTCGCGGTAGATAGCTCGCAGACGGTCGGCTTCGTGTCTGAATGCCTCAGCGGTGGCGGTCTCGGGGAACGTCACCACCGTGCCGTCCTTTTGGGGGATGGTCATCTGGTTGTCCTGGTTCGCACGCTCAAGCCGCTTCACCCAGCTTCTTATTCGCCCCATCTTCCACCTCCCATACTCGGCTTCTCTGCCGCCTGTGCTTCCTGTGCTGCCTCGATCGCCTCGAGGCGGCCGATAAGCTCGGTTTGCTCCTGGACGCGCAACTGGGTTTCGACAATCCTCGACTCTTCTAGCTCGCGGTTCTTCGTCTCGGCCTCGACGGCCCTTATTGCCACGCCATAACACTGTGCGGCCACGGATGCTTTGCCCTTGTCGACCGACCCCGACAGGACGTCGTCTCCGAGGGTTATCAGCTTTTTCTTGAGCTGCGCAAGTTCGGAGCCGGGCTTGCTTCGGCCACCCTTACTGGCGCCCTTGCGGCGGACATCCGCATTGGCGGGATCGTGTGCCCAACAGAGGCCGTTAGACCCTTGTGCGGGGAGCGAGCAAGGCGTACCGTCCCGCTTAGTAGCGCCGCATTTGCCCAATACCCCCACCCCCCTTACTTCCCATACTCGATTATCCTTCGCCCCACCTGTCTCCTGAGTGGTGGGCGCCGGTCGTCAAGCGGGCCGTTACCACGCTCGAACTTGCGCTCGGCAGCGGGAGCGTACGGGGTAGGGATCGTTTCGCCGGGGGCGAAGACTTGCAGCCCCGGCGAGACCTCCTTCGCCTTCTCGCGCTTACTCAACGCATTCTCGCGGTCAGATTCATGTCATGATGCTGGCCGGTCCAGAGGAGATCGGCCGGAGAAGGCGAGGCTGCTGCGAACATCTCCCACTTCTCGCCGGGCTCATCGTTGGGGTCCGGCTCCTCGGCGGCCAAGATGGTATCGTCGTAAACGTCCCGGAGGTCGGGAAGAAGCTCGAGGGCGTGGGCTATGGCGAGGTCGTAGCCGTCCTTTCGGCGCGCCATGCTGAGGCAAAGCTTTATCGTCTCAACGCCCACGTCACCGAGCCCAGCGGCGGCGTCCATGGAGTCGATAAGGTCCTGCTCAGACATGCGGGTCGTCAGCAGGACGGCTTCGGTGGTCACGTCCGTCGGAGCAAGCTCACGCTCAGCGGCCTGGAGCGCTTCGTCAATCGCTACACGCAACTCGAGCTCCAGCTCCACGTAGCGGCTCCGGACCTTATTCATTTGGGAGTCGGCCCATTCCGCGGCTTCGGCGGCACGCACACGGTCGGCTTCCTGGGGTCCCATGCGCTCCTCAAGTTCCTTACTCATGGCACCCTCGTGGTGCTGCGCGGAGGCCCGGATCTCGAACGAGGAGTTCAATAATTTCGTCAGTTGATTTCCGTAATCTTCCTTGAGTCGAAGGATTTTACTAGCCATTTTGGATCTCCTTGTCGTTGATCTTCTCGTACCTTACAAAGCCCTTGCGGACCTCAACACTGGCGAGGTCGGCACGTCCCTCGCCGCTCAGTGTGGCCCCAAAGACCGCACCCTCGTCGTCGACGACCCAGAAGACAAGGTCTTCCTGGTGTCTTCGAACACCGCGACGTACCCCGCCCCGCTCAGTACGTGGACGATCTCCGGCGGTTCGTCCACGTACTGCAAATCTTCTTCCAAGATGCGGCTCGTGTTCACGTGTTTATGAGGGGCGGGGTCGACCCCCACCGGTCCGTTGCTCGTGTTCATCACTCTCAAGCTTCCTCCTTCTCTTTGTTTACGACACACTGCATGTGGCCCTGGACATCGCGCCGTTTGAGGTCTCCGAACGCACGAACAATAGAGCGAGGACTGATACCGGCACGCAGACTCCCGTCAACCAGTTTTTGGTCCCGATGACCACACACTCGACATTTCTTCGGACTGGCCCTCGTGGTCATCACGCTACCTCCGGGCCGTCTTCGGCGCCGTCCATTGGCTGTGCTTCGGCACCCCCGATGCCCAGGATCCGGCCGTAGCGGTCCCGTTCGGCCCTGTGGCGAGCGGTAAGGACAGAGAATGTTTCCTCGAGCGCGGCGAGCTGTCGTTCGTGGTGGTCAAACCAGCCCTGAACGTACTCCTGGTGTCGAGTCTGGGCGAATCGTCGAGTACTCTCCTTCCACCCCGCCTCGACGCGGTTCGCCTCCTCCTGAGAGCGCGTGCGGAATGCTTGGCTTCGCCCCGGTCCAGACGGACCTGCCTCCGAGAAGCGGAAGCCCGGCTGCGGAGTATTATCGATATCCATCACGCCGCACCCTCGCCCCTGGCCAACGAAGCGAGGTGGCACCTAAGCCTCTCCTTCTCGCGTACCAACCGCTCGAGACGGTACGTAGCTTTTTCGCGAATCAGACGCTGGCGCCCGATTTCTGCCTCCAACCGGGTGAGTTGGTCCTCCAGCGCGGCCCGTGTCCGAGGGTCTGTGCTGCTCACGAAGCGGCGGCCAGCTCAAGATTCTGCGCGAGCTGTTCTCGCGTAGCGCGGATATGCTCGATCCTCTCAATATCTCCCCCCGCGGCCACTTCCTCCCTTTCCGCAACCCTATGCATTCCAGCAAGTGCCGTTAGGAGGGTTTGCATTATCGCTATAGTGGGGGTGCCAGGAAATTGTGCGTCCGGATACTTGGCCAGCTCCCCGCGCTCGAGCCCGATCCTATCCGTAATTTCTTGTGCCTCTTCAAGGGATGATGCCGCATCATACAACGCTTCCAGCTCTTCCTGTGGAAGCGTGAGATAACGCACCTGCACGCCATACTGGCTTAGTAGATTTTCGATAGCCTCCTGGGCCTCTTCAACACCCGCAGGAGTACGATACTTTTTCGCGCCTTCCTCGAGCGCAGCCTCAGGCGAAGGCGCAGCCTCAGGCGAAGGCCCCGCCTCTTCCAGGGCTTTACCTAAAGGGACCGGCTCCTCGAGCAGTTCTTCGACCGGCACACCGTAACCACGCGCGATCCGAGAAAGTGTGATGTCGTGCGGGCGGTGCAAGCCGCGCTCTAATTCCGAAAGCGTTCCTGCCCGCACCCCGGTCAATCCAGCAGCTTCTCTAAGCGTGACCCCGCGCTCCGCCCGAAGTACCCGGAGCCGAGTAGATAGCGAACCTTGCACCATGTATCACTCCTTCCATACAACGCCACTAGTACCAACAAACGCATGGTAACACACGCCAGCTGGATTAACGACATTTTTTCACAGTTTTTTACAGATACTATTGCCACGTACCGCTTTGTTGCGGTATAATAGAGAAGGCGGACAAAGGAAGAGCCCGCGATTCTCCCCGCTAAAGGACTCGCGAGCTCTATGACCAGGAGAGGCGGTGACCTCTGGCAGGATCATAACACCAGCGCCCCAGTCTTTTTGCGCAATACGCCTTGTAACTAATCCGGCACAAACTGTGCCATCAGTAGTGAAAGGAAGGCGAGAAATATGCCTTTACCCCGCAGCAAAGACGACGGCACGGGCGGAGCCCCGGTCCTCAACCTCGGTAATGCTCGCGTCAAGCTCTTTGACGTTGAGGAGCACGAGCAACCGTACACCGTGACGCGCGAGCGCGACGGTGCGGAATTCACCTTTGACCCGAATTTCAAGTGCTCCGTCGAGGTTATCGACGACGGCAACGACGGCGCCGACAACGGTACGACGTTCTTTGAGTCATTTAAGTACAAAAAGGACAAGAAGGGCAAATGGCACAACCAGGAGAATTCCAAGCTCGGAGCACTCACGCTGGTGGTGAAGCCCGGCTACTTCGACGACGACTCGATACCGGCCCTCGTCGCCGACGACCTCGAAGGGTTCGAGATGTTGTGCCGGGTGAAGCCCTCCCGGAACCCGAACACCGGGGCGATTACCGGATCGACCATCGACTGGGAGACAATGCAGCCGGTGCCCACGCCGGAGAAGGTGGCGGCCGCCGTGTCTGAAGCCGAAGAGGACTTCGACGAAATCCCGTTTTGATCTAAGCTAGGAATGAGAAGAGCCCGCGTCTCGGATTGATCGGAGAGAACGCGGGCTCTTCGAAAGGTGGTTATATTGTACCAAGATCAACAGTCGGCCTCATCGGCAATCCAAGATGTGGTGTGCGGGTATATGGATCGGGGGATAGCCCCGATCCCTGTATCGACCAGGAGCAAGAATCCGAACCGAAAAAACTGGGAGTCCGAGCGCTGGACTAAAGATGATGTAGCACGGCTCTGGAGCAACGATCAGAACGTCGGCGTTCTTTGTGGTGAACCTTCGGGGTGGCTGGTAGACGTAGACTGCGACTGCCCGGAAGCCGTTAGGTTGGCGCCGAAGTTTCTCCCTCGCACTCTAAAAGGTGGACGGGACACGGCTCCCGGATCTCACTGGTGGTACCGCGCAGAGGGTTGTGAAACTAAGCCATTCTTCGGAACAACGCGCAAGAGGATTCTTGAACTGAGGTCTAACGGATGTCAGACGCTCGTATACCCCAGCGTGCACCCCGACGATGGAGATACGTACCAGTGGTACCGAGACCTGTCGGATAAGATGGCCAACGTTGACGATAAAGAGCTGCGCCACAAAGTAAACCTACTCTTTACCGCCACCATCATCGCCCGCCACATGCCGCCCGTCGGCGGTCGCCACGACTACGCTCTGGCGCTATCGGGGTTCTTGCAGCGCAACGATCGTCTCACTGAGGATGACGCGTCTCGCGTCATGGTCGAAGCGTGGTCGCTCTTCGAGGACGCTGGCCCGGACGCTCTGCGCGACGTAGAGAACGCCATCAAGACGACAAAGGAGCGCCTCAATAGGAAACAACCCGTGGTCGGCGGTGGGGCTTTAGCCGTGTTTGAAGAGGGGCTTGTTAAGGCCCTCTCTCGGGGGTGGGACTGGCGGGTAGGCACGGAAGAGGATCAGTCTTACTCGTGGGAAGATCCCGAAGGTCTACCGGAGGGGCTGCCCCCGGTACCGGAGTTTGACCTGCGCATGCTGCCGGACGCCTTCCGGGCGTGGGTTGAGGATGTAGCCGAGAGGATGCAAGTCCCGGCGGATTTCATCGCCGCGCCCATGATGGTCGCACTCTCCGCCGTTCTAGGGCGCAAAGTCGGAATACGTCCAAAGAGGAAAGATGACTGGACTGTGGTCCCGAACCTCTGGGGGGCTATCGTAGGGCGCCCCGGACTCCTGAAGTCCCCGGCCCTGAAGGGCGCCCTTGCCCCACTGGACAAGCTCATAGGCGAGGCGGGCAAGCGCCACGAGGAGCGCAAGCGCGAACACGAGACCGACCTGGAACTGCACAAGGCACAACTCGTCTGGTACGAGGATGAGAAAAAGAAACTTGCAAAAAAGGGAGACATGGACGCCGTCAAGGAGTTTATAAGCGAGAACCACGTCGGTGACGAGCCGGAGACGCCTTCGGAGAGGCGCTACCGTACCAGCGATACAACGGTAGAGAAGCTCGGGGAGTTGCTAAACCAAAACCCTAACGGTCTCATGGTTTACCGCGATGAGCTTACCGGATGGCTCCGAGGGCTAGACCGGTACGGTAGGGAATCAGACCGGGCCTTCTACTTGGAAGGCTGGAGCGGCGACCAGGGCCACGACGTAGACCGTATCGGTCGGGGTAGCTTGAAGGTTCCCGCTCTCACCCTAGCGATTCTCGGGGGCATACAGCCCGGCCCACTATCAAACTACGTCTTTGATGCTGGCACGGATCGAGCAGACGACGACGGGCTGCTACCTCGCTTTCAGCTGCTCGTGTGGCCCGACCCGAGTCCTGAGTTCAAGAACGTTGACCGCTACCCCGACCGCAAGGCGAAAGCGGACGCCTTCGATGTCTTCGACTTTGCAGATAGGATCAACTTCGACGCCGACGACGCCGACGACGCCGACGAGGTCTCGTATCTGCGGTTCTCAGAAGAGGCGCAACACCTCTTCGACACGTGGCGCGTAGACCTGGAGCACGAGCTGCGTAGTGGCAACCTATCCCCAGCGATGGAATCGCACAAGTCGAAGTACCGGAGCTTGTTCCCGGCGTTGGCGTTGCTACTGGAGATAGCGGACTCTGCAGAGAGCGGAGAGGTTGAAGACCCGGAGACAGGCGAGGTGTTGCGCGCGGTGATAGGTGAGCCCCCCACGGAGGTCTCGGAGGTGAGCGCCTTTAGAGCCGGGGCCTGGTGTGAATTTCTCGAAGCCCACGCCCGGCGCGTCTACTACTCGGCGGAGCGCCCGGAGATACGTTCGGCCCGTGAGCTGCTAAAGCATGTCAAGGCTGGCGATGTTTCCCACGGAGAGCCAGTCCGCGCCATGCTCCGCAAGGGCTGGGCAACCCTGGGTACCCGCGAAGAGGTAGACGGAGCACTCGATGTGCTCCAAGAGCATAACTGGCTTCGCGTCCTCAAAATGGATACGGGGGGCCGCCCGTCGGAGGTGGTCATATTGCACCCCACATTACGACCGGGGCGATGATTTTCAGAATGCGGGCGGATATCGTACTGACAAAAGGGGCCAAAACCCCTTCTGTCCCCTTTTGTCAGTTCCTACCCCGCAGGCTTTTTGAAAATTCGAGGGGGCCCTCGTGGGCTGGCTAGAGCGTCTTGGGGAGGTAGAGGAGAAGAAAAGGAACCAACTAGAACAGCGTCGCAACCACTCAGGCGCCGACCTCGTAGACCTCGGGGAGACCAAGCGGGAGCTAATCGAGGAAGACCAACCCAAAGGCGGTAGGCCAAAAAAGGACGAAGCCGAAGAAGAGAAACCGGCGCAAAATTTTGCGCCGGTTTCTGGCTCAAAGAACGAAAACGGGGGCGGGTACCGTACTGACAAAAGGGGCCAAAAGGGTCCGGCGACAGATACTCGAAAACTAGAGTACGCATCCGAGCTGGGGCTCGTAGCGCGGTGGTCGCACGAGTTCGGCTACATCTCTGTACACGACCCCACAACAGGAGAGTGGCACGACGTGGCCACGAACGAGGTACCGGACTGGGCCAAGCGCGAAGCGTTCAAACGCAAGGAGCTCTATAGGGACGGCAACCGTAAAGCCTACCGTCTGACCGCGAGAGAGATGGAGGAAATCTATGAGCAAGAACGAGTGGAAATGTGGGAGCACCCGTGGGCCCGCCCCGCGGTGACTGACGAGGGAATCGTGTACGAGGACTATCTGGAAGAGGAGGGGGAATAGCGTGGGCGTCTCCCCGAGACGAAAGAAGAAGCGCAGAGGCCAGAGCCCGGCAGACCGTCAACATTTAGAGAGGTATTGCGAGCGGTGCGGTGCCTCTCTAGCCAACAACTTGAACGCTCCGGGTGGAATCCTCGCCGGGCTCTGTAGCTGGTGCGAGTGGCAGTGGCAGAAGATGGAGCGTGAGTAGGAGAGGATGCCCGGCTCCGCCCCGGCCCCTCTTATTTGCCCCTCTCCCTAGCAACGCGCTCCACGTCCTCAGGGTCAACTAGCCACCCCTGGTGAGTCTTGACGCCGCGCAAAGACCGTTGTTCGAGGCGTTTGATCGTACCCTGCTTGCTCATGCCCATGACCCGCCCTGCCTCGGCGGGAGTCAACCAAGTTTCCAGTTCCTTTAGCGTCACCAAAATCTGCTCCTATCCTGAACTTTATTGAAAAAAATAGTCTACCAAATGTATTGACGTACGACAACCAATATGAGATACTACGGGTGTCAGATAAAGAACGGCCCCGGCGAGTCCACAGCTCCCGAGGCCCGGCCCAAAGGGAGGCAACCCAATGGACACCACAAGGATACCGCAACCAGCGCCAACCACCACTAGAGTAGGGCGCGGTCGAGAGCTCTACGCCGAGCACGCGGACGAGATCCGCTTCGACCCGGCAGATAGGGTTTGGCTCGTTCCCAGCCAGCACGAAGGAACTTCCGTCTACGAAGTCGTCCTTGGTCGCCGAGGCGAGTTCTGCGAGTGTCGGGACTTCGAGTTTCGTGGAGAGTCCTGTAAGCACGTCGTCGCCGCCACGATCGCCCGGGCAAAGACCGCCACGTGTTCGGGGTGCGGTGATCGCATCCGCCACCGCGACCTGACCGAGGTCACCGAGGATCACGAATCGCTCACCTGGTTCCCCGGAGACCTGCTCTGCTACTCGTGTCTTCACGATCACGGCGGGATCGCGTAGTGGCGCGGGCGATACTAGCGGGGGTGTTGCTCGCCGTCACATGAGCCATTACGTGTTGTTGCTTGAGACGTTCGGAGGTATAGTTGCGTCATTACACCGGGCTGGATTCCCCCCTCCTAAAAGGCAAACCCAGCCCGGCGGTTTCATTCATCCCCCTCCGTGCGGCAACCCAACCGCCGGGCCCCGGCCCTTCGTTCCGATAATACTCCCCGCACGCATTTACTCCCCGGTACCCCTACCATACCGAGGACGGAGAAAGCTGCTTGGCCCTGCGGGAAAGCGGCGCTTCGCTTATAGTGTCGCCCTGAAAAGAGGGCCAGGCGAGACAATGGGTTAGCTCTCAGACCAAACATGTACCAGATGTGTGGTGGCCCGGCCCCTCTATAAGTGAAGGGTACACACCCCCGAAGCGCGAACAACGTCTACCACGCTTCACCTAAACCAGATTACTCGCGGTTCGCCCCTTCTATCACCCTAAAGTAAAAGTCGATGCTTTAGGGGACCAATCAAGCCGGATGGAGGCCAGGAGAAGGGCGACCGACGGGTATCATGAAGACGCCGCGAGCGAACGGTTTTGCGGCGCAATCGGTGAGCGGAGGAAACTCGTGGCAACCGTGAAAGACGTGGCGCGTTGGATGCAAAGTGAGCTGGAGAGGAAAGGCGACCTCTACCAGGCAGACGCAGCGCGCGACATCGAATCCGAGTTCGGAAAAGAGTTCGTGTACGAGAACGAGCGGGGCAATCTCGCCATCGACCGCAGGGTTTTGAGGGCATTTCGCAGGCTGACCGAGGACACCGTAGTTTGGATGCGCTGGGGGCGGTGCTGGGTCAAGAGGGGCGAACACGACCCCCCGGGTAGGCAAGCCTACTAGCGCATCTGCCGACGGCTTATTCACTGAACTGCCGAGAGGGTGTGCAGGCATAAAAAGAGGGCTGGAGTGTGAAGCCCCAGCCCCTCACTAACCTTCCTATAGGGCTACTACTTGAGTAGGTCCTTAGCCTTGCCCAACTTATCCTTGGCGGTGCCCTTGTCCTGGTCCGAGCGTCCCTCGGACTTCTTCGCTTTGTCGCCGGTTACGGATCCGGTGGCTTCTTTGGCCTTGCCCTTTGCCTTGTCAAGGGCCCCTTCGCCCTTGTCTTGGCTGCTTCTCTTTCCGCCCACGTGCTTCTCCCTTCTTCGGCCGTCACGTGCAATATACATTTTACCCGTTCGGGAACCGGCTTGAAGGTTTGCGGCTAGCACTAAGGGTCGGGTTGCCTCTATTCACCGAAATGCCGAGAGCTTTAATTCTCGGAAACACGTATCCACGATACTGCATGGATCGGCTCTCAAGAGGCTATAGAAGATCCTTTGGGCTCCTCTGGCAGGAGAGGCTAACCACAACATGTAGTGGCTCCGAATAAAGATGCAGAAAGCTGTGAGCTACAGCTACCGCTCATGGACGAGCCTGTTGAAAAACTCTCCGGCACCCGGTTCTGACCCTCTTTTTAGCGCCAATGGCACGATTTTTGAGGCCTCTGAGCCCGATTTAACTCCCCTATGGACCTTCAACCGACTTTTTCAACAGGCTCAGGGCTTCTCGGAAACTGAGCATATCCTTGTTCTCTATGGTGAGTAGAAGAAGGGCCGGGAAGAGGAATTGGACATGAAGTACCCCGACCCTTCGCATGCCTGGAAGGTGCATTTTAGCCGCCGGTAGTCCGATGATGAAGCCTTGAGAACCCCTTGATTTTAATATCCGCAACATGTGGGGGCTTACACCTGAGTCACCCCAATAGCAGGAGTTGCCACTAATAGAAGATGTCTTCTCGGAAACTGGGCTTCCGGCATTGGGCCTTCTCGGAAACTCGCCTCTCAAGGCAAGATATCTTCCGATCCTTGAAACACGTCTTCCGTTTCTTCTAGTTTCAAGATAGAGTCGAGGTAAGTTTAAGAGACCGCCGGGGGAAGGCGGAGGAAGGAGACGTGCATGGCTGCTAATGCTAGCTCCATCGGGTCGATCGAGCACGTAGGCGTGCTCGTAGGCGACCTGGACCGGGCGATGGAGCACTACCAGAACGATCTGGGGATCGGGCCGTGGGTAGTCTACACCATAAGCCCAGACTGGCTCCGAGACATGACGGTCCACGGCAAGCAACAGGGCTACGTAATGAAGATTGCCCTTTGCCAGGTCGGCTCGATGCTATACGAACTGATTGAGTCGGTCGAAGGACCGAACATTTACGAGGAGTTCCTGAACCAGCGCGGCGAGGGGGTGCACCATCTGGGCTACTTCGTTGAGGACATAGATGTGGAGATCTCCAACATGGAATCTCGGGGCTTCTCGATGCTCCAGAGTGGACGCGGTTTTTGCAGCAATGACGATGGCGCTTACGCCTACTTCGATACCGAGCGTGCTTTAGGGTGCATCCTCGAAGCGCTGGAGATGCCGCCGGAGATGCCGCCCCCCCACCGGACCTACCCGGACCAGGGCTAACCTGCCTCGTCCGCTACCGCGCGAGGTGGTGCTCAACTTTTATGACGCTGTCGAGCCGAGGTCTATCGCCCCGGCTCTCCTATTCACTCTATTGCCTAGAAGAGGTCTTCTCGCAAACTCAGACATAAGGTGTGTGAGCATAGAATAGGCCGGGGATTTCAGAACCCCCATTCAGCTTCGCGCGTCCTCATGGTGCCGGGGGGAGGCCGTGGCGCCGCATCACTTCGGCTAGCGCTGCTGGGTCGGGCGGGCCGTCAGTTGCGCCCTTGATGACGGCAGCCATCTCGCGGAAGTAGTCGAAGCTGAGGATGCCCGGACTGATGATGGCGAGCATCTTCGCTTCGACCTCATGGTCGTTGTCGAAGCGGTGGACGACTCCGCGAGGGATGCACAGCACCTCGCCCGGACCGATCTCGGTCTGTTCTCCGTCGACCGTCCAGGTCAGTACGCCCTCAAGCCCGTAGATCGTCTCCTCGTAACCGTCATGGCTGTGGGCGATGGGCACTCTGGCTGCGGCTGGGACGTCGAACTCAAAGACTGCGACGGAGCCTCCCGACGCCTCGCCCTCGAGCAGGAATCGGATCGCCAACTGCCCGATCCTGATCTCTTCGCTTGGACTCGTCGCCATGCGTACCTCTCCTGTTCTCGGTTTTACTTACTCTAATGCAGCCGAGCTTGCGGTGCTAGCGACTCTTGGCATCTCTGTGAACGTGCTGTCCTCAGATGCGCCGGTCTTCTCTGGGTGGCATTATGGCAGTAGGTAAAGGATAGCCCGCTGGAGTTTCTTCCAGGCGGGCGGGAAGGAGGAGTGCAAAATGCGCTTTATGATCACGTTCCGCATCCCCACGGAGAAGGGGAACGCATTGGCCAAGGACGGGAGCCTCGGCCAAACCATCCAGGCCATCCTTGATGAGATCCAACCCGAGGCGGCGTACTTCGCGGATATGGACGGCGCAAGGGGGGGATACATGCTCGTCCATATGGATGCCGCTTCCCAGATCCCCGCTGTAGCGGAACCCCTTTTCCTCGGACTTGACGCGACTATAAAGGCCCACGCGGTGATGACCCCAGAGGACTTGGCCACGGCAACGCCAGCGATCGATCGAGCAGCACAGAGGTACGGCTAGGAAGCACCGAGCGTTTAGGCAAGGCAATGGGCCGGAGCTGCGATGCCCCCGCCCATTACCTTGCCTCTATTCAGCTAATTGCCGCTAAGACCCGAGCCTGTTGAAAAACTCGATCCAGGCACGTTCATGGCTGCACAGACCGGCTCTAGAGGCTTCAAATCGGGCTTTAGAGCCCCGAAACAGGCGGTTTTCAACCCGAATCGAGGGCCGGAAGCAGTAACGGGGAGTTTTTCAACAGCCTCGCTTCTTCTAGGCAGCTCGATGAATAGAGGCAACCGGCTCCCTAGAGGATAAGCGTAAGCTCTTCTGGCTGGCGCGGAGGAGCGTTTGATGGCATCATGGCGATAATGCGTAGGCTAGCCTAGGCTAGATCTGCGGGGAAAGCGGTATAGAAAGGAGTAAAGGATGCACGTAGCGATGCGGCAATACCAGGTGGCCCCTGGGTCGGTCGATGAGATAACACGGGGGGTAAACGAGGGCTTATTACCCATCATCAAAGATGTGTATGGTTTCCAGGCTTATTACGCGGTGGACGCCGGGGGCGGCAGGATTGCCTCGGTAAGCGTCTTCGAGGATCGGGCCGGTGCAGAAGAGTCCACCAGGTTGGCGGCGGACTACATAAGGCAAAACATGGCTTCGTTATTTCCGAATCCACCGGAGGTGCTGCAAGGGGAAGTCTTCGCAAACGAAGCAGCCTCGGGACCAGTAAGCGGGGTCACGGATACGGTAGGCGGGGTCACGGAACCGGTAAGCGGGGTCACGGATACGGTAGGCGGGGTCACGGAACCGGTAAGCGGGGTCACGGATACGGTAGGCGGGGTCACGGGCGGTCTCTTGGGAGGCGAAGAGAAGAAGCGCTAGGAAAGAGCGGGGCACGCAGTACTGACAGTACTGCCGCAACAAGCAGACGCGAGGGCCGGGGTGTTGTCAGTCCTGGCCCTCTTTCTATGCCCGCATGTCCTCTGGGTTGCCGAGAAGTTGCCCTACAGCATCACTTATGGTTCTTTGGTCGCCGGTCCGGACAAGTCCTCCTCTCCTAAAACTTGCAGGATCCGCCACCACAGACCCTGCCCGAGCCACGACTCGTGGCGTCGGTAGGCGGTCTCCCACTTGCCGAATTCTTCGGGCATCTCCCGCCACGACGAGCCTGTCCTCGCCACCCACAGGATGCCGCCGAGCACGGCCCGGTGGTCGTTGGGAGGTCTGCCGATCGATCCCCTTTGAGGCGGCAACAAAGGGCGAATCTGCGCCCATTGCTCGTCAGTGAGCCTCGCCTCTTCGAGCGCGATCGCGGCGACCTCGGGCGGGCCTGCCCTCTTGAGAGCACGCCGAGCGGCGCGTTTGGCGGTCCGGCAACGAGCTGCCACGGCCTGGTGCGCCCTCCTCCACGTCGACCATCCCAAGAGGAAGCGTCTTCGTCCCTCCGGCTCGGCCATCGCCATTACCAGCTTCCTCGCCTCCGGCACGGTCGGCGGGATCAGGCCGGCGCGGAGATCCCCCTTTTACCGCCTCTACCAGCTTCTTCTTCGCGGGCGGCAAGGTGTACGACGACCAGGAAGGCGTGGGCGAGCAGACAGAGGGTGATGTGCCGGTGCCAGGCACCCCACCTCCTCACCTCGTAGTGGTCCATGCCGACCTCGCCCTTGGCCTCGGCGAAGCACTGTTCTATGGCCCAACGGTCCTGGCACACTCCAACGAGTTCCTCCAGGGTCGTCTCTTCGGGACCGTAGGCTTGGTCATGCCGACCGCGTGGCCGATGGCGGCGAGCTGCCGGTACGATGCGCCGCGTTGTTCCTGGGGCGCGTAGTGGTCGGCGGGCTCGGCGTCGGCAAGCATGACCAGAAGCGCGCCGTATGGGTGGAACTCGCCCAGCTCCTCGGCCATACGCAGCGCCTCCCGGGTGCCCTCCTCGAAGTCCGCCCCGGTCGGGTACGGGATGCGGGGATTGTCGTCGTTCCCAGGGGGTGTACGCTGGGTTGAGCCTTCACGACGGCGTGAAGGGTTATCCCTTGGTTCAGGCTCGGGTCCCATGCGAATATCCCCGGCGCATATCATCTCGCGCAACGCCCCGGCCCACACAAACAGTTCGTGCGAGCCCCCGGCGTCGGGGTGGGCGCGGCCCAGCAATTTTCGCCACATAGCGGGCTAGGTCGGCGGTAGGGTTGGGGTGCGAGGACTCACGCCGCCCGTTCCCCGTCGAGGACGACCAGGGCGCGGGCCACCGGGTCTTGCCACCGCTTCCACGCTGCGGGGTCGCCGCGAGCGTCCCCGACGTGAGCCGCCAACGCCCCCGCAAGGATGTCCCCATCGCCCCCGGCGGCGTACGCCCTCGACGCCCTCGTGTTCGGGTCGGCCAGGACGTTGTACGCCCGGAGCGCATCGCCGGACAGGGTGGGACGTGTACCGCGGTACACGTCCATGTCCTCCTCGCTCGGAGCCTTCCCGGCCTTGTTCTTGTGGCGGTTCTTGAACCCGACCCGTTGAAGGTTGTACCGCTTCATGTCTCGCTCATACGCACCATCCTCCCCCTGTTCGTTACGTATCTCGCCGCTGTTCTGGCGCTCGACGTCCAGGGCATCGAGCCAGTCGGCGACCAGGGTGACGGTGTCGCCCGCGGCGGTGACTATCCCCCGCTCCGCCAGGCGGTTTATGACGCGCCGCCGGAAGTCTCGTACGCGGGTGACGCGCATGAACTCCGCCAGGTCCTCGACGGTGGCCGCCCCCCCGGTCCGCTCGAGGTAGTCAATGACGGCTTCGCTACTCTTCCCGAGGCGCAGTCGACCAGGCGCCGACCACCTCAACCGCGGAGAGCTTAAGGGGGCGCGCAAACTGTCACACCCCCCCTCGTCGGTACCCCCCTGACTAAAAAAGTGGTTAGAGTGGTGACAGTTTGCGCGGGGGTAGAGGACGATGCTACCGGCGACGCCCTCGCCGCCGCTCTCCCCCTGGCGCATCCATTCGGACCGGCTGATAGCCCGGATAACGGTACGCCTGCTGGTAGCCGCTGCCAGTGCGAGGGTGCGGTGCGCTACGTGGACCTCGATCCCTCCGTCGGGTCGGAGGCGACCGTGCCGGCGCGCCAGCCTGATCAGCTCGACCACGATCGAGCGCTCGGTCTTACCGCCGACCTTCGCCCACGGTGCCCGCCACAGTGCCGCCTCGGTGGCGTCCACCGCTTCCACAGTTGAGGCGTCCGGCGGCGGTGCGCCTTTCCCCGGCTCGTACCTGGCCACGCTGGCGGCGACGCGGCGAACCTCGCCATCCGGGAGCGGTGGGGAGCATCGCTCGACGTTGGTTCGTAGGAGGGCGTCTTCTATCTCCTCACGCTCGAACCCGAACGCCCGAAGCCCCCCGCCGATGCTAGTCAGGGTCTGGTTGCGGCAGCCGTCGGGGATCGGGCCGTCGGCGTCTGGGACGCTCTCCCCCGCCCCGGTCCGCCCACTACGTCCGTTAGGGCTTCGAGGTTCGTCTCTGAGGGCCTCGAGGAGCCAGTCCGGGGCGCCTGCCACCGGGGCGCGGTGCTCTGTGACGTAGCCCGCGGACGGCGGCACGATGACATACCCGCCCTCGCCCCTTATGTCGATCCCGGCGGGCAGTGCCCCAGTCCTATTAGTGACGCCGTCTACGTAGTTGAGGTAGAAGTGGAGCCCCCCGCTGGGCGTGCGCACGGTGAAGGTGTCCGGCATCTCGTGCTCCAGCTCTTCAAGAGCCTCCAGGCGGTCCACGTCCACGATAAAGACGCCCGACGCCCCCCCCGTCGGCATGCCTATCTTTTCGCCGCGATGCCGAGTCCACAGCGCCGTAACCCTGGCCGGGTCGGCCGTCGCATCCTTGAAGCCGCGCGGTGTGCAAGGCGCCTTATCGGGCTTACAGGGGAAGACCGGTTTACCCTTACCCGCGATTTTTAGGGCGGCTTGGGGTATCATTTTACTGTTGTAGGTATATGATTCTTCCATCGCTCTCCAGTCGGGAGTGTCGGGGGTTCGCGTCAACACCAATCGCCGCGAACCCCTTCTTGTTGCTTTTTGTCATGCGCTGATTCGCTCCGTGGCTGCCTTCATTTCCTCCTTCATTTCCTCCCGACTACGCTTGGCGGCTTCTAGTTCGGCTGGCTCTGGGGGAGCAGCTTCGTTTGAGCTTCGTTCCCATTCCAGTTCGTAGATTCCGATAAAGAAAAGTACCGCGTGCGTTAGCGCGTCCCGCAGGAGCGCCGCCCCAGGCTTCGGGAAGACGTCTTTGTTATCCAATACAAGCTGCCTTAACCCCGTGGTGAGCTGGTATACCTCTTTCCTCTCCTCGGGCGGCATCTCGTCAAAACGAGTTATCCGGTACCGGAGTGCCTCGTACGTCTCCAACACCCCCTCGAAAGCGCCCGTTTTTAGCGGGCTAAGGCTTTTCCCGTCGAAAGCTCCCGGGGGTCCAGCTCCAGTGCCCGTGCAATCTTTGTAAGGGTTCCTGCGCGGGGGCGCAGGGTCTCGCCGGTCTCTATTCCTATAAGGCTGCTGGGGCTTATGCCAGCTCGATGGGCCAGCGCCTCCTGGGTCATCGCCGCCTCTCCCCGGTGGTAGCGGATCATCTCCCCGACGTGCTCCATTCTTGCGCTCCTCTGCATCTCGGATGCTGGACTCCATTATTATCGCAGGCAACCAAACAAAACGCCAGTAAACCATAGACAAGTCCGGCGCGATTTGAGAAAATACGGGTTAGATAAAGAAAATGGCCCCGCAGGTGCGCAAACACCCCGGAGCCCGGACCAAGATGAGGAACTCTTGATCAAGCAGAGTCTACCGGCTTCAGCTAAGGAAGCCACCACCAGAGCCGGGCGAGGTAGAGATCTCTACGCCGCGCACGCCGACGAGATCAAGTTCGAGCACGGTTCCTGGTACGTCCCCAGCGGCACCGTCGAGGGAAGGTTCTACGCCGTGCGCCTCGGACCGGTAGAGCGTTGTGAGTGTCCCGACCACGAACACCGGGGCGCGAAGTGCCTGCACGTGACGGCGGCCATCATCGCCCGCGCGAAGTCCACGACCTGCGATTGTTGCGGTAATCGCGTACCCTGGAGGTTCGTGAGCGAGGTTCAAGAAGACCACGAAATGCTCTCCTGGTTCGTTGGCGATCGTATCTGCGCGGATTGCGTCCGCGGCGGGTACTGGGCATGATGAGGTCGATACTGGCGGGGCTGGCACTGGCTGACCTCGACGACGAGGTCGTGCGGGTTTTGTGGGTGTCGTCGTGAAGGCCGTCGCGGTGGTCGAGCTCGACTAGATCTGGGCTAGCGTAAGGGCCGGGGCTATCATGGTCCCGGCCCCATATCGAAAGGAGAGAGGTGGCGCGAGAGAAGTTGAGTAGGGGAGAAATCTGGGAGATGGTCCGGCAGTTCCCCGAGTATGTAGACGGGCGCCTGGACGACGCGCGTGCCGAGAAGATTGTGGAAAGTTTTACACGGACCAGGATGCTCTCGTGGCCGAGTACGTCAAAGCGGAGATAAGCCGGGAGTTAATGAGAATGGCCGCACGGGGAGAGGCCGAGTACAACCCCGAGCTAAAAGCGTGGCGGCCAACTCAGTAGAGCGAGACGATCACTACCGGGCCGGGGCTCCTGATCGGGGCTCCGGCCCTCAGAACACCACCACTAACATCCCCGCAAGTCCGTACGCGGCAGCCTCGCTCGCCTGGCGTAGCCTTCGCCGGCTTCTCTACGACTGCGCGCACAACGAAGCCGGCTGCGCGGTTCCTGCGCGGCTGCTTCTCTGGCAGGTAAAAAGCGGCCGTCTCGATCATAGGACCGCCGTCACGCCGCCCCCCATCGCGCGAACGGCGGTCCTATTCTTTCGTAGCCGCCTGCGCGTAGTTGCGGACCCGTTGCGCGGCGGTTGCGGGTTTCCTTCGTAGCTTCGCGCGGCCACCACATAATACTTTTCGGCGGGCATCTTCTTTCTCCCCCGGTCCTATAGGTCTATGCGGCCGGGGCGGAGCCGACTCTCTGCATATCTACTCAACACCGCTATATCTTGTGTAGGCGTCGTATGCCTATAGGACCGGCTCACAACGGTCCTATAGGCATCGCTCCGGTCCCCTTGGATAAGGATGCGGCCGGCTGAATACGGGTGTCCGAGAATTAGCCTTCTAGGTAATCGGGTGAATAGAGGGCGCTTTGCCCCGGTCGGGTAGGGGTATGGGACCGGGGCGGGTGTAACCGCGAAGACGTTGGGGTAATCCAACTCGGAGAGGGCCGGGCCTAACTCATGCTTTCACGTCCTTTTTCTCCGGCCCTCTCTTTTTGTCCTCTCAGTTTCCGAGAACGCTTGAGCCTGTTGAAAAAGTTGGTTGAAGGTCCACAGATAGGCTCAGATCGAGCACAGAGACCTCCGAGATGGTGCCGTTGGGCCGAGAAAGAGGGCCAGAAGCGGATCCTGGAGAGTTTTTCAACAGCCTCGCTTCTTCTAGGCAGCTCGATGAATAGAGGCAACCGGCTCCCTAGAGGATAAGCGTAAGCTCTTCTGGCTGGCGCGGAGGAGCGTTTGATGGCATCATGGCGATAATGCGTAGGCTAGCCTAGGCTAGATCTGCGGGGAAAGCGGTATAGAAAGGAGTAAAGGATGCACGTAGCGATGCGGCAATACCAGGTGGCCCCTGGGTCGGTCGATGAGATAACACGGGGGGTAAACGAGGGCTTATTACCCATCATCAAAGATGTGTATGGTTTCCAGGCTTATTACGCGGTGGACGCCGGGGGCGGCAGGATTGCCTCGGTAAGCGTCTTCGAGGATCGGGCCGGTGCAGAAGAGTCCACCAGGTTGGCGGCGGACTACATAAGGCAAAACATGGCTTCGTTATTTCCGAATCCACCGGAGGTGCTGCAAGGGGAAGTCGTCGTACACGATGCAGCCTCGGCGGGACCAGTAAGTGGGGTAACGGATACGGTAGGCGGGGTCACGGAACCGGTAAGCGGGGTAACGGATACGCTAGGCGGGGCCACGGAACCAGTACGCGGGGTCACGGACAAGCTCTTTGGAGGCGAAGAGAAGAAGCGCTAGGAAAGAGCGGGCACGCAGTACTGAGGCAAGAAGAGGCGAGGGCCGGGGTGTTATCAGTCCCGGCCCTCTTTCTATGCCCTGAGTTTCCGAGAAGCCCTGAGCCTGTTGAAAAAGTCGCCGTCGGACCGACCAATGCTCCCTAACCGGGCTCAATAAACCCAAAAACGGCACTTCAAGCCGCTCTCAGCTCCCGAATGGGGGTCAGAGAAGGACATGAAGGAGTTTTTCAACAGCCTCACTTCTTCCCGGCAGTTCGTGAATAGAGGTAATAGCAGACCTCTAAATACCCACAAGTCCTTTTCGCAACACTTGACACCTGCGTTATTTGCGGGCATTAATAAAGTGTTGATCAACCCGCTAGGGAAAGCGGGAGAAAGGAGGAAGGAAGGATGCAGTACCTTGTAACCATGAACTTCGTTGACCCCGGCCCTCTGCTGCCCATACAGCAGTATGTCGGGATGATGAGGCAAGCGGTTCTGCCTGGACATGAGGCCCTCAAGACCTTGAAATCAGAGGGGAAAATCCTAGCCGGGGGGTTTCCTGTTGGAGAGCGGGCTATAGCGTTTATCGTAGAGTCAGATTCTCCCAAGGAGCTAGACACGTTACTTCTGCGCATACCTTTCTGGGGGATAGTTAAGACGAAAGTAACCCCACTGCAGGACTTGGACGATAGGCACGACCAAGACCAACAGGCCACCGAGCAGATGGAGCAAAGTCTGCAGCAATAGGAGGAACTCTCGCTATCTTGGAGCTGGGGTCTAACAAGGCCCCGGCTCTTTTCTGCCCTATGCCCTCTGAGTTTCCGAGAGGACTAGAGCCTGTTGAAAAAGTCGGTTGAAGGTCCACAGATAGGCTCAGATCGAGCTCAGAGACCTCCGAGATGGTGCCGTTGGGCCGAGAAAGAGGGCCAGAAGCGGATCCTGGAGAGTTTTTCAACAGCCTCACTTCTTCTAGGAGATTCGTGAATAGAGGCAACTTTCCGCTGACAGTTGCGCGTGTTGTTTACATGTATCTCGACCACCTTCATACTTAGCGACGCCACGTAATAAGTAGAAAGAAAAAGCGTGAGAAGGGGGTATGCGATGAGGCGAATCACTATGGTTCTTATGGTAGCCGTCGTTATGCTGGTGGCAGTAGCCGTCGTTATGCTGGTGGCAGTAGCCGGGCCCGCGATGGCGCAAGACGATAAGGCTGCCAAGAAGGCGGCCAGGCAGGCGGAAAGAGCGGCAAAAAAGGCGCAGGATCCAACGCCAGCTCAGA
>MWWG01000020.1_pt1 | contig 21520 bp, 22 predicted proteins | sample 1047331 | NCBI WGS metagenome assembly MWWG01 (sample SAMN06349968, study PRJNA376086) | soil metagenome | isolation source: MG6-4 sample Antarctic (ecotone) soil | place: Antarctica | collected 2015-01-13 | reverse complement strand
GATGCGGCTGGCTTCTGCGGGGCAGGGCGACGCTTTGCCTTGCGAGTAGCCTTTTCAGCAAGCTGCATAAGCGGGTCGGTGTATTGCCGGTAAAGGTCAAACAAAAATTCGAGGCGTTCCAAGTCCGTTTTGAATTTCCGCGCGCCATAGCAAGCATCTACCGCGCCGTCTAAATCGCGGTGCGCTTTGAGAAGCTCCGGCGGCATCGCGTCCGGGTCGTAAAGGTCGGCAAGCGTCGCCTCTGGAAACTGCGCCCGCGCGTCTAAGACGGCTTGCGCGGCGCGTTCTACTTTCTCCTGTTGTTTGTCGGCTACGTTCTTTGGAAATGGAAAATTATTATAAACGAGATTGTTTGAGTAACGGTAATCGCTTTTAATGCGCCCGCACACAGTTCGCATCCAAGCCATGTGCATTTGCGATGTTAATATCCCAAAAATATAGAGCGAAGCGTCAGGAATAACTGAAGCAAGATTACTGGCAATAACCTCTCTACTAAGAAATCCTATAGGTAAATATCGTCGAGTTTCAGACGAAGATAAAGGAACAATTAAATATCTATCGTGTTCTCTCGTATCTCTAAAGAGTGCCGGTGTTTCTGCTAATCTTAATGCTTCTGGGCTACCACTTTTTAACCGGCTCTGCTTAACTTTTTCTAGCCTTTTCATTACTTCAGGCATTGAGCGAAGCTCATTTGGAGAAGCGTTTTTTAACCACAAGCACCAACGCATTATTCCGTTAATATATTCTTATGTGAATCAGGGGTTGGAAACTAAGAGATAGAAAGCGACTGTTAGTTTCCCGAAACAATGGATCATCAAGCCTTCAGTAGAGCGGACTGTGCCCGCTCTTTGAATGTCAGTCATGTCAATTAACCAGTTGAAGAAACTTTCAATCGGTTGCCGCAGTTTGCTCACCAGCCGGTTGTAGTATTTCTCGGTCGTGCTCAACTCTGTGCCTTTCGGCTTCTTTCGCGGAGCATACAGCGTAGTCTGTTGGGCGGCGAGTTGCTCTTGGAAGGCCGGATCAAGATAGGCTTTATCGCCCATCAAGGAACTGTCCGGCAACTCGACTTCCTGTTCTCTGACGCTACGTAAATCATGGCACGAACCTTCTCGCAGCCAGATGTGTGCAGGCAGTGGCAGTCTCCCGTTGCGTCTTTGCGCAATCGTGTGCAGGCGCACGCCATGAAAGTAAGTGCGCTTGCTGGCACAGTATCCGACATCAGCCACGTCGCGGGCGACGCCTGCCGTGTAAGCATGACCGCCGCGCGCCAACATCACCGGCACGGAGTCAATCAGATGGTCAATTTCCGGCTCGCAGCTTTTGGCTAATCTCTGTTGCAAATAGCCGCCGATGGTTTGAAAAGTTGGCTCTAACAGATTCAGGCGCGCGACGAAAGTTTGATAGGCAGGCAAAGTGGGAAAGAAATGCCGCCAATAGTTGGCGATCAACTGGTGCATCGCTTTCTTTTCAAACACACCTTGCAGATGACCGAATAGGTAGATGGTGACTACTTCCTGATCGGTGAACAGGGGCTTTGAATTATTGCTCAAGCGTTGAAAACAGGTTTCAGATTGAGTATCGTAAATGTGACAGACAAGCAGATATAGTTGAATCAGTTGATTTTCCATCGCAAGAAAATCTTACCAATTCGACCTGCTTGTCTGTCATCTCAACTCCTGATTCACATTCTTGTGAGCCAACAAATCTTCTAATAAATTTTTCCGTTTGTGGCTCAATTGAAATAAGCGTTTCTTTTTCATAATTGCTTAAAATCAAATGTCCGCCGTCATTGGGTTTATTTCCCGCTATTATTTTAGGCACATCACATAAAGGACTTCGGCGCGTAGGTATAAGCACATTACCCGAATCAATCAAGTAAGGACTAATATTTTTGACTTCAATTTTGTGCGGTTCTGATTTTGGTGTTAGGTAATCAAAGAGGGTTTTTTTGTTTGTATCAAACGGAGCAAAACTAATAATGACACAATGCACAGCAGCATTACTTCTAGCTTCGTTGTTCCATTGAAAAGTGCGATGAGCGAAATGAATTTTTACATTTCTTTGCAGCATATAGTTCCATAACATACTGACCTGTTCGCCCTGCGTAATAGAATTGGTAGAGACAAACCCAACTTTAATACGAGTGTCTTCGATAAATTGTGCGGCTTTAATAGACCTCTTGCAAAAGTGGCTAAGGGCTGAGTTCAAAGTTGTACAGCCCGGCAATCAGGTTGAATCGCAATGAGAATCGCTTTCTTCGGTTGCGATAGCGTTCCAACAAAATGCGAAAGATTTTCAAACTGCGGATCACGTTCTCCACCACGATGCGACGCCGCGACAGTTCCCGGTTGGCTCGCCTCTCATCTTTCGTGAGTTGAACTTTCTTCGATTTCTTTTTCGGCGTCCGGCTCTTTTCATGCAGTTTGTCCAAGCCTTGATAGCCGCTGTCAGCCAGCACTTCAAGGCTCTCGTGCAACTCAAGTTGGCTCTGCTTATAAAGAGCGAAATCGTGTGTTGGGCCGCGACCATGGGCGGTGCAGATGACTTGTCGGGTCGTGCCGTTAATCACAACTTGCGACTTCAAGGTGTGCCGCTTCTTCTTGCCGCTGTAATAAGCTTTTTGCTTTTTTTCGGTCGTTCGACAGGTGTTTCAGCCACATCCACGACGATGAATTCGATCTCATGGTCGGCTCGTTGAAGTTGCTTTTTGCCTGGCAAGTTGAAAGTCTGGCTCTTGGTTAAAACATCTTCCACTCGCCGGATGGTGCGCCAGACGCTTGATTCATGGATGCCCCAACTCTTGGCGATGTGGAAAAAGGTGCGATACTCGCGCCAGTATTCCAAAGTCATCAAGACTTGGTCTTCGATTGCGAGCTTTGAGGGTCTCCCCGTCTTAACTCTAATGGTTCTCAGATGGTCGGAAACGACGGCGACCATCTTGTGAAAAGTGTCGGGTTTAACTCCGCAATAGCGTTTGAAGAGCGCGGGCTGCAAATCTTTGATTTTGTCGTAGCTCATCAGTTTGTTCCTGTGAGCTATTTGTCGCATCATCTAACCGACTTTTGCAAGAGGTCTAATATTATCTCTTTACAAATGTACGCAAAGATAGGTGGAACGGCTTGGGCTTTGCCTAGTAGAAGGAGCTACGATAAAGAAATTGTTATAGGAGTTGGAAGCTATTTAGAAAGAAAAAATAAATTTAGCAAAAATGATAAAACAAAGATCGTTGGCATAACGACTTTCTTTTCAGGTGAAGGAAGATATTTGCTAGGTAATAAATGCAGTGATGTGGATTATGACGATTACTTCAACGAACTTCTCGCAAGTTTAAGGGAGGCAATTGAAAACCTTTCAAAAGAATTCAATTGGAAACAGGGCGCGACCATTCTAATCATTTTCCACATTTTTAAGCCAATAAAAATGGTAGAAGCGCAGGTAGTAGAGAAGCTAATCTCAGAATTCACCCAATATAGAATAAAATATGCTTTTGTAACCATCTCTGAACATCATCCCTTCTTACTTTTTGATCCTAAGCAGAGAGGAAACGAAAGAAGCGGAAAAGGTGAATATCTTCCCAAAAAGGGAACTAACTTAATCTTAAACGGTTTCAGTTGCCTATTACAGTCTCGAAGCGTTGACGATATAAAAACAAAGAAACACGGAGTCCCAAAACCCTTACTAATTAAAATTATTCCAAGTGAGAATCCAGATATTAACTTTAGAGACTTAAACCACATTACACAACAAATCTATCAATTCTCGAATCTTTCATTCTCAGGGTTCACCACCTCGAAAACACCAGTTACCATTTTTTATTCAGACAAGATTGCGTCTTGGCTTTCAAAATTAAAGAAAATCGAAGGCTGGAAACCACAAGTAGTCAACACAGAGCTGAAACGAAAGAAATGGTTCCTTTAGAAGAAAGGTCAAATTATCTACGGAAGTTTGAAGAAGGAAACGATTTTTGTTTTCTAAGGGAGTTTCTTCTACAAAAACAGGTCAAAAAACCAACTCAAGATAGTAGCGTAGCTCATAAAACACTTTTCGCTATTGCTTCAAATAATATTTCTCCAATTAAAGAGGTTCTTGAAGACTTCTGCGCAAAAAGCCCAACTTCCGAATCTCAATATATCTACAAAGACCTAACGATATTTTTATTTATCTGCGTAACGAAAAAGTTTGAGTTTGATCAAAGCTGGTTGCTCAAGTTTGTACAGCATCGTAGGAATTCAGAAGAAGAAAAGAATTCCATCACCAGAACATTTCATAATCTTCTTAAAGATAATCTTGAAAGCAAAGATAATTATTTTGAGGTCGTGGTTGTTTACAAAAACATTTTAGGAATTGCAGAAGAAAGTGAAGCTATCTTGAATGAAACTTACGAAAGACTTTCTAAAAAAACATTCCCTTTTTACAATAGCGATTTCTTAAATCTTATAGCTATAAAAGCAATTGATTTGATAGTGCTAGCTAAAGGAGTAACGACTTTTCGCCCTTACATGAACCTGAAAGAGTTTGCAGAAAGATTTGATAAGAGAACAAAGCAAATAAGTACCGTCCTTTTTTTATTGACTCTCGCCATTATTTTTTCCATTCAAGGTTATGTTGCTTACAAATACTTTTGGGGAAATGAAACTCAACGTCAGTTGATGGGAAAGATACTTGCTACTTCTAGCTATTTCGTTATTGGCGCATTTGGGTTTAAGAATAAGAAAAGAATAGAAAATTTCTTTCAAAGACGGATCAAAAGATTTTTCGGAAGAAGCAATGAATTGAAGGCGGAATAAGAATTAAAGTGGGGTTGTACCCGGTTCGCTATCACAAAGTATTTCTAATATCTAAAACATTGCTTTTGAGTTATTAGTCAAAATAACTCTTTTGACCAATACGCGCACACGCACAAGCCGCTTTCTCTAGACTTTAGAGAAGGTAAGGCGGGTAAGATTTTAACTGTAATGTCCAATTGAAAGAGAAAACGCCCCTGTACGGACGCACCTCTTGAATGATGACCGGCAGCCATTCGTATAACGCTTCTGCTGCGGCCTTACTTATGGAGGTCTGACCAACCAATAAAGATTTTCATAATCGCAAACTACAACTATCCCTTCTCAGCTCCACTATTTAGGATTCACGGGGTCACCTACAGCTCTGTCTAATTGCTGTCAGATTGTTTTTGTCGAAGTTTCGCCACAGTGGGTAATGAGTAAAGCCGTAAAGTCAGCCACCATAAGTAGCATCCTGATTGTGAATAGAAAACGTTATGGTCAATTAATCCGTGAGCCATGTCATTCCTTAGATTGGCACCGAATCGTTCAACCAATAGTCCCCTTAAATCGAACACAAAATCCTCGCCAATCACTCCTGATAATGAATCGGTGTACTCCAACGCAGATAATGTTTTGTTTAGATTGTATTCATCCTGAATTCCCTCTGCGTCCAAACCAGAAGTGATAACCCCTAATTGAGCAAGAAGGTAGCGAATTGAAGCTTCAATTTGCGGAATTAGAAAATGAATTGCTGTTAGAAAATCACCCTGCAATCCTGCAAGAAGTCCGCGAGCAATTATTAGCTCTCGCCCCGGAGGGACGAACGGATTGTTCTCAATCAAGGAGAGAAAGTCGCTGATTCTAACATGGTGCTCTGAGTTGATCTGCTGTCTGGCGGGTTCGACAAATGCTTGCACATGTATAAGGTGAATGGATGAAGCGTTGCTGTACATATCAGCTTGGAGTGACTCTTCTGCATCCCTTGGCTGCCGTGCTATTACTCTCCCCATCGCGTTTAAGTAAGTACGAGGAAAAAGACTTTGAAATATATACTTTTCCTTGCCCTCTTGAGCCTGCGCCCTGAGTTCTTCAACTTTCGGCGGACTGCCTAACATGGCAAGGCTCATCAATGCGTCGAACAGGGACTTACCGTTAACCTGATTCACTGCCAACTTAACCATGTCGCTGATGTCTACGCTTGACGACATCGGGATCAACTCGGCTGTGGATTTCTCTTGATATTCAAGCAGCTTTTCGTGCAGTTCACGCACTCGCTCTTTGCTACTTCCTGCTCGCCTGTGAGCCTCAATTGCAAATTGCATGAAGGCTGCGGCGTGCATGTAGCTCGGCGGCTCACGTTTTAGAGCATCTTCGGCTTCTTTAACATACGTCTCGGCCTCTGACCCTTTGGCGCTTCTGGCTTGTACATCATCTTTAGCTATGAAATGCCATTTAGATTTGGTACTCCAATACGCTCTGGCTCTATGCCACTCGCGCGCGGACTCGGCACTAAGCGCGAGTTTCTCCGCGCGCGGGGCGTTCAGTGTAGCGTCGCCAACTCTGCGCTCCTGTAAAAGACCCATCATCCGTGCGGACAAGAACAATGGGTCTTCACCGTCATAAGTAGCAAGAACACTTTCAATGTGACTAACAACGGTGGGGAACATCTTAGAATTTCTACCCAGCATGGTTGCTATTTGCATAGCTCGTTCAACACGATCTACCGTCTCAACCCATTGCTCTGGGTTCTCCAAAACCTTTGCTGATTCAAGGTATGCTGTAACAGCAATTTCACCCATCCGGTAATCACGCTTGCGAAGCCATAGCACGTCAGCAATTCGTGCACGGAGTTCGGCATCAGTAATGTCGCTCACCGTTTCCTTAAAGAGGTTGAGGTGGCTTTCATTGAAATCATCAACGATTGCCGTTCGGCGATCATGAAAGACCATCATTGGGACGAATGGCTCTTCGGGCGAGTCGAGTTTTAGGTGTAATGAAGTTACGGCATTGAGTAACCCGTAAACCTGTTGGGCTTTGGTATCGCTGCACTCTCCCGCCTCCTGTGCTTTAGCGCCGAAACGTGACGAATAAACACGGCATTCTTTCTCTTCACAATCGGCGACTACCTCTTGCCAGCCACTGTGCATAAAGTCCTCTTTGCTTATTAAATTGTTGTTGAATGTTTCCATGCTCAGGTGCAGCCGATATACGCGCAAAACTGGAATGTAGTGACATGAGCACAAATAGAAATTTCAGTCACGCCGGTATTAGAAATGAAAGGTAAGATCAATGTCTATGACCATTTTTGAGTGCGCTTACTTTTCCGCTTAGATGCAGATGCTCTCTCGACACCTGTGTGTTTGGTTGCGCTCGGCAGCTTCGCTGGCAAATCAAGGTCATCATCAATCAACACGTCAACATAAATATTTGCTGCTTGTGCATATCTGAGCAAAATAGGGAGTGGCGGCTCGCGCGTGCCAAGTTCGTATTTGGATACGCTGCTGCGGAATAGGTCTTCAGCAAGTCCTAAATGATGCAACAGCTCGTTCTGTGACAAGCCTAAAACAGTGCGAATATAAAACAACTTTTCAGCAAGGCGAGTTGGCTTAGGCCGTGATGCGCTACCCATCAGGATTGTCCTCCTGATGAAGTAGCAAATTCTGTTTTTATCTTGCCGTTGGTGCCATTTGGGTCTAAACTGCGATGGTAATTTATTGTCGCCGGAAGTTCTCTCGTGAACTTCATAGCAACCAGCATTACCTGTGCTGCTCGTGTGCTGTGCTACTCATAACTGATCACTGTTGTCATCACCCGATGTCGCAGATAAAGCGACCAGCAAGAGTAGCAGAACCGCCGCACGCCGGAGAAGTTAAAAGGAGAGATTAGGATGAATCGTTTCACACGCCGCCATGGTTCACGACACCGCCCCGCCGCAGACGAAGGATGTTGCTGCCACCACCATCGTCATATTGAACACCCGCCTAACGCTATTCTTCCCGACACCGACCGCCCTCTCCCCTCTGAGCGCACGCAGCGCGAAGCCGCGCGTTATCTTCAGATATGCGTCCGCACCTTGCAGCGCCACCATACGGCAGGCCGCATCACAGGTCGCTACCTACAAACAGGTATGCGCCAAGTCGTCTTCGAGCAAGCCGAACTCGACCGCTACAAGAAGGAGGCTGATTCAGCTTCGCCGCCACCACGCGCCAAGCAGAAGATCGCTGCATCGCCAATGGCTCCATCACCTGTTACGCCACCTATCAAGCCTGCTACTGCTGCGCCGCCAACAGCGGCCGCGTCCGAAACTGTAACGCTGACGGCAGAAGTAGCACGGCTGTGCGCGTTGCTGGAAACATTGCTCATCGTCATCGCTGACCAGAGCGCGCCGAGTGCTCGCGCCACCACTCATCATGCATTGCAGGCGAACATCAGAGACAGCCTCGTGCGGCGGCCTGCGCCGCGCTCACCCTCTCTGGAGCATGACCGATTATGTCGCTGATATGGCTCGGCAAACCCAAAGGCAAAGATTACGGCGCGACTCTGCGTCAACAGTGTGAGCGCTGCCATGATGTGTTCTACCATCTGGTGCAAACGCAAAGATGGCTGAGCATCAACTTCATTCCTATCCTGCCTTTCAGCAGCCGCTACCGGCTGGAATGCCCGATCTGCGCGCATGGTCGAGAGATTGTCGGCGCGGAGATCGAAACACAAAAGCGTGCGGCGCTGCTCACTGCTGCCCATGCTTATGCCAACAAGGAAGAAAGCGACATACTCGTCCCTGTGCGTCAAAGCCTTACCACTGTGCCTCGAAGCCAAGCGGAGACGACGGAGAACGATGCCGGTGGGCAGAAGCTTGTACTGAAGCTGGTCGCTGGCGTGGTGGCCGCCATCGTGATCTTCATCGCGGTGATGGTTGTGATGAGCACACCGCCGAACGCTTCGAGCACTGCCCCGTTTCAACTCGCGTCGCCAGTCACGCCGTCAACTGCTGCGCAAACTGCGCCGCCGCGAACACCGGTGCATGGAAACGCACGCCGCAGTAAAAGAACAGAATCCCGTGCAGCAGCATCGTCCGCCGCAGCCACCCCGTCCGCAGCCGCATCGCCCGCAGCACTGCTACACGCCCCATCAAAGATCAACAACTAGCCGAATGAAAAGTTAGAGAGAGGAAAGATAAGCAATGGAAGAACAGGACTGGCTGATGGAACAGGCTGAAGCAGCGCGCACGAAAGCCGCGACAGCCGCGAAAGAAGCGAGGGACTATCAAGTGTTCACCTTCACGACGACCGAGCTTGCCCTGCTGCTGTGGGCTTTCTCCTCGCACATGGCTAACATTGCCAAGTTGCCGCCCGTTGCGTGGAGCAAACACGAGCCGCCGTCATGTCCGGAGAATGATGCGATCCACCAAGTGCTGGAGAAGCTGGCGGCATCGGTTGCCGAAGGCATGACGATGGAGGACGCGGCGTGGGAATGTTTCCCGACGATCACTCCGTCTCCACCCCGCCCGGAGAGATTGCGGCGTGGTGGCGCGGCTGGCATCGCGCGCACGAGCGCATGGTGGTCAAGTGGGATGACGGCCATGCGCAGCTCGTGCCGGAGTCTTCCACCGAAGCCGAAAGCACAGGGCGGCACAAATGACGCGCTACCCCACTCATACCATAATCAATGCTCAACAGGAGAAACGAACGATGCACGACCACCATTCACAGACACCTTCTCTGGCTCGACGCGGCGCGCGGGCGCTGCCCTTTGTCGCCCCGCTGCTATTTATTATCGGCAGCGTCGGCTTCGCACAATCACAAACGCCGCCAGCGACAGCGGCGAAGACCCCTGCGGTTGAGATCAAAGATGATCGGTTTACTAACACACGCACCGTAACGCTCTCGAAGCTTCGCATTACCGATGACTTGTTGCTCTCGCTGAAAGCTGAAGTTAAGCCGTCCGAGTTGCACGGCATCAACCGCGAGTTGGAAGAAAGCCCGTATGTCCGAGTCACGTTTGATCGAAGCGCCGCTGGGGGCCATCGCTACGCCCATAACGATGGGCAAGTGAATTTCATTGTTGACGGCCAGAGAATCGCGGGCGGCCCGGCCAATTCCGACGCTTCTGCCGACAATCGCTATCATCCGGGACAGGAGATCGTGACCGGGATTATTCATCTCGATGCGTTGCGCAAAGTGGCACGAGGCCGTCGAGTGGAGATGAAATTACAGGAAACGGAAATCACATTGGATGAGAGCGTGTTGAAGAACTTGCGCCTCTTCGTCGTGGCCGCAACGCGCTGATCGGCAGCGTCACAGCGTTAAGCCAAAATCGGTTTCAATTTCTTCGATTTCAGCATTGCCCGCATCTGTCTCGTCGAAACCATCGGCCAAGGGATTAGTCTCAACGTCGGCTTTCGGCGCTTCTTGATTGTGCGGCTGTTGGGGAGGCTGCGTAGCGGATGGATTCGCAGGCGTTGTAGCTGTCTGTTCTACGATGTACATCTCTTGTTGTAGCACGATGGCCTGCGGCGCGGCGCTCACTTCTATTGTTTGCGCCGTGCTTTTTTGCGGATAGTATTCCGGCGCGGCGATGGTGTGTGATTGCTCAAGGCCGATCACGCGCCCACCACGCAACGCATCTTCGGCGATTTTGCCGAAACGATCATGCAATTCGTCGTCTTCAATTCGCGCCGCAAAGCGTTCGATCTCGATGTGCTCTTTGGCGTTGAGCTGTGCCTTTGGAAGTTTCATGTGATGCGCCTTCAGAAACGCTTCGTATTCCTCAACGATGCCCGTTGTCGCGGCATGAAATTCTTCGGCTTGAAGAAGCGCGCCCCGCAATGATGATTCGTGTATGTCGAGCGCATCTCTGACCGCTGCCTGCACTTCTCCGGTTGCTTCGGCGGCGTCTTGAAGCGACATCAATTGTTCACGGCCTTCGGGTAGTTTGACGTTTACTCTCGTGAAGTCGCGCGCCGTCAGGCCATCGTCGCCGATTGGTTTGTCGAGCATATCTATTTTTGACTTTGCATCGTGTACTCGTTTTTCCGCGATGGTCGCGCGCCCCTGTGCGCGTCCGGGCAAGTCCTCTTCCGCGAGCATCTTTTGATTTTTAGCTTCGACTGCATAGCCTTCGTATTCGCGCAACAGTTTTCCGTTCCCCATCTCCAACGCGCTTCCTTCGATGCGGCGTAACTCGAAGTCTTCAAACTTCGGTTTCGGCATACTCTGATTATTCGCTTCACGCCACTCCCTTTCGTGCGTGACGATTTCCTGCAATGTCCCGCGCATTCCTCGCGCATCGGATACTTCGCCGCGCAACTCATCGCCCTGTATGCCTAGCTTGGCTGATACTTCGCCTTCGATCACGCCGCGAAGGTTTTCGAGCTTGATGCTTTCTCCCTCTATGTGCGCGCGAGTAGCCTGTGCCTGATTCTTCATGTTGACGGCATCGAACATAAAGCGCACGCCGCGTACCATCGGATCGTTCATCGCGGCGTTGAGCGGATTGAGATGCGAAAGCATCGTCTCCTTCGGATTGGTGAGCCAGTCGGCTGTGCCGCGCAGTTCATTCAGCGGATTGATCTGCTGTTTAATGAACTCGCTGATGGAAGCGCGCTGTTCAAAGAACTCGGCTTGCTTGGTAAGCCAGCTTTGCGATTTCTCGGCGGTGCGAATTGCTTTCTGCACGTCCGACAACGACCATTTGTTTTCCGGTTTGTTTTCCAGCGCACGCTGTTCGGTTTCTTCGCGTGACCCCGCCGGTAAATATTTGTTGCGATCATGGCCTTCGATTTCCACGCGGCGCGTCCAATAGGATTCTTCAAAGTCCTGCAATCTGTGTTCGCTCATTTGCTGACGAACTTCACCGAGGCGATGCTGCGCCTTAATGCACGCGGCTGATTCATCGCTTCGATTTGCGCGCGGATCGCTTGCTTCAATTCCTTGCTCCAATAATTCCTTTCGTGAGCGGGAACGAATGCCTTCGATTGCCTTGAGACTGTCTATCGCGCCGCGATCTACGGCAGCGATCTCCAAGTCGTCGAGCCTCGTCGCGGAAATCATTGGCGCGGGCAATTCTTCGCCGCGTAATTTATAGTCGCGTTTGATTACATTCGCGCGCTCGCTTGCCTGTGTGTAGGCGTCTTTTGCTTTCGCGTGCTCGCTCTCTAACCGATCAACCATTCCCGCATGTTTGTCACGGATGGCGGCGAGCACGTTCTTTTGTTTTTCGAGTTCGCTGGTGCGTGTTTCTTCGAGCATGGCCGCACGGAGCGCCGCCGCGCTTCGTTGTTCTTCACGCGGGCGTGTTTGTTCAGCTTGATGCGCCGCGTCGAAAATGCGATTGACGTGTCGTGATGCCTGCGCGCTTGCCAAAGCTTCTACGTTTCGGACGCTCAAGCGGCGAGTACCTCCGTTTTCCGTTTCGATCTTGTGACGGCGTGTATTGTCCTGCCCGCGCATTGACTCTAACTTGGTTTGGGCGTTGTCGAGGTCGAGCGAGGTGGCGACTTCCTCGCCGAGCGCAGCTTTGACGGGCAGAATGAGAGCCGCGTCGCGCAAGTTTTCGGCGCGCTGTGTCCACGCGGCGCGACCACCTTCTCCCGCCAGCCGTTCTCTGAACGTGTCGGGCGTGAGCTTCGTGTCAATCGTCTGAATCGCCGTTTTGTCGTAGACGACTAATTCACGAATGACTCTGGGTTTATCAATCACCTTCTCAATCGGCACAAGGGACGCAACATTTCGCCTCTTCGTTTCGTGGGCTTCGCGGCTTGCTTCGATGGCGGTGCTTTTGTCTACCTGACGCGAGAGGGCGGCGCTCAATCGGTCTTCCGAATCCGTGTAGATACGCGCGTCCAGCCTCGCGCGTGAGCTTGCCACATAGCTCATGCGCTGGTTAAGCAGTTTGTCCGACTCGTGCGTGTCGGCATTAATCAACACGCGATCAATTGTCTGCCCCTGCGACGAATGACTCGTCACGGCGTAGCCATGATCTATGTGCCGGTTCTTATCAATATCGAAACTCACCTTACGGCCAGTATCGAGCGCGACGGTTAGCCTTCCTCGTTCGATCTTCTCCAGCGTCCCTAGTTCTCCGTTGACGATGCGCTCCGGGTGATGCGGCGCGCGGAATTGTAAGCGGTCGCCGATGGAGAATTCCCGCTCGGCCTCGCGGTACACGGTCACGCCCTGCAATCTTTGAGGGTTGTAGCTTACTTCCCGCTGGCTCTTTTCCAGCTTAATGGTGATCGTGTTGTCTTTATCGTTTGTCGAGAGAACACGCGCATACTCTCCGGCGCTGATGTCGTGCTTTTTGCTCGCGCTGGTGTATCTAATAACATCGTCCGCGTGGTAGGCGGCGGCGAAAGTGCGCTCTGCGCCCGTCATATCATTACGATTTTCTAATACTTTGGTGCGGTAGTCCTGCTTGCTGATCTGCCCGGAATTTTGTAGTTCCTTATGAATCAATTGATTGAGTTCGACGCGCTCTTTATTCGCCGGTGAAATGACAAGCGTGCTTTTCGGCTGCTCGCAATAATCCTTGGCGATTGTCTTTAGTCGCGCGTGCGGATCGGCGATCTCCGCGATGCGTCCCTGCTCTCGCAATCCTTCGACCGCTTCTTTGATTTTTCCGATGGATAGATTTTCGACAACCTCACGGAGCGGCGCGTCTTTCTGTCTGACGATCCTTTCAAGTTTAGCCGTCGCCATGCCGTGACGCTGAAGCTGCGCAAATGGTGAACCGGCCTCTACCGCTTCATGCTGGCGCACGTCTCCGACCAGCAAAACTCTGTCTTGTAGCCGCACGCGGGAAAGAAAAGAATTGACGGCTTTAGTGCTGGCGAGCGAGCTTTCATCTAAGACATAAAAACGCTTCGGCGCGTCCGGCTCATCTTTTTGTCGAAGGAACTTTTGCAGCGTCCGCGTCTGCATCCCGCTTTCCGCGAGAAGCTGCGTTGCGCGGGTCGTCGGCGCGAATCCCTGCACGTCATAGCCTGCGCGCTCGGCGGCCTCTCTGACCGCCTCAAGCGCCGTCGTCTTGCCTGTTCCCGCGCCGCCCTGTAAGCCGATGATTTGGTCGCGGCTCGTCACGATCTGCTTGACTGCCTCGCGCTGGCTCTCGCTCAAAGTGACGCCCTGCGAGGTCGTCAACTTTTCTGCCACGCGCTCCGTGATAGGCTGCTGCGTATCCTGACCGGCTTTCACCTTTTCAATGTTGGCCGTCTCCATTTCAAGCATCTTCTGCGTCGTCATGCGCTGCTTGGCTTGATCGTCCAGCACGAGGCCGACGAGCTGCCCGTTGTCCTGCCGCAACTGCATTTCTGCCTTGATCGTCTCGATGGTCGTTTGCCCTAAATTTCGCCGCAGCGCGTCCGTCATAAGCTGGCGCATATCCGTCACCGCCTCGCGCTCGCTTCCTCTCTGGATCGCAAATGTCACGGACTCCTGCGCCTTCGTTTTGCTGCCTCGCTCATCCCACAGCCGCGCGCTCATTTCCTGCGCCTGCGCGCGAGCGTCGCGGACAACCGCGTGTGCCTGCCCGCCGTGCTTGGCGTCCATTGCTTGATGCCGCGCTTTCATTTCCTCTCGATCATAAACTTTGCTTTCACGGTCAAGGCTTGCGGCAACGCGCGTTGAGGTCGTGCCGTCCGCGCGCACTATTCCCTTCTGCTTTCCCTCTGCGCGCATCGCTTCGGCTCGCTCTTTAATCTCTTTTTGACGTGGGCTGCTCTCTTCGATGTACGCCCGGCTGATGCCCGCTATTTCCGGCGCTCCGGTCTCTTTATCAACCTGAATTTCATACCCAATCTTTTGTAAGTTTTCGGCGAGCTTGGCGCGGTAGAGCGCCTTTCCGAATTGCTGACATTTGTAAATTTCTGTCGGCTGCACCGGCTTTATTTTCCCCTCTTCGGTTTGGGTGAGATTGAAGACGAAGTTGTGAGTGTGAAGATTGGGCGCGGCATATTTATCCTTGCCGTCTGGCCGCGACGCATCATGCTGGAAGCTGGCGAACAGTAATTTGCCTGTTGTTTCGGCTGGCTTATTACCTCCGAGCCGCGCTTGAGCAAACTTCTCCAGCTCCTGCAAGGTTAGGCTCACGGCCTCTGCGTGCGCCGCTCTGATACGCTCGTCGCCGCCGACAATCGCGGCCAGACTAACGCTTTTTGGTGCGCTAAGAGTTATATCGAAGCCCGCGCGGTGGCCGCCTGTTTCGATCTCGTCGCCATATTGATTTGTGCGCTGGTGCGCCTTTACGTGACGGACAAGTTGCGCGTCGTCGCGCGGGTCTTGCCCCTCGCATAGCTTCTCGAAATCCGCGCGCCTGACCGCTCCTGAGAGTTCAAAGTGTTCGGCAAGCTCGCCGCTGCACTGCCCTGTCACCTTCTCATCCTCAGCGTAGTAAGAGCCTCGTGCGTGCTCGTATTCACCCTTGAAATAGCTCACGGCTCCCGCCGCGCTGAGGGCTTTGCTCATCGTTATTGACACGGTTATTCCTTCTCTTGGGCTGCTTTGATGAGGTTTGAGAAATACGCTTTAGCAACAACTTTGTGCTCGGCGCGGGCGGTATCTACTAACTGCTGGCAGGTTTGCGGGGTCAATTGTTCGTTGGCCATAAAGTGAAGGAAATTTCCCAACATGCTACCGAATCGGACTACATCCGAGTGTATCAGTGTCTCATTTGCAGTAAGCGGTGAGCCGTCAGCCAATCTCGCCAGCAACTCATCCCGGCACCAGTCGTTAGGATTCTTTCCCGCCAACAGCGCGCGTCCCGCAACTTTGCCGAATGCGTCCTCGTCTACTCGAAAGCCGATCAAGTGTGCTTTGTTCTTCTTCGCGGGCTTGTTGTTCTGATTCATATGTACTCGCTTTCAAACGCTCAAAATCACTCCGCGACAAACGTAACACAATTTACCCGTCTTGTGTATAACTTTGTTTTTTCATGTTGTAATAAACGTAACACAGTGCTTCCCAAAACTTGGGGTGGCGTATGCTAAAACTCGAATGTAAAACATTCTTTCCGCTGATTTTCTTTCAATTTCACTGTCACTTATTTATAGCTCCGGTATTCGTCTCCCGTTATGTGGTCGCTCGTGTGTTTTCGTAACATGAGAAATATCGTCAACCTTTGTCATCAATTTTGAGATGATCTTTACTTCAATTCTCTGCTCAATTTACCTTCCACTTATCTATCATTATTTACTCTGATTCTCTGCCACAAATCGGAAACAAACGCTACATGAAAATTTATTTGCTTTTTACGCTAAAACTTGGTAGAAATCTTAAAGGTTAAACACTGTTTACTTATTCAGTAAATGGTAATGCTAAATTATCGGAAAGAGGAATGTAAATGGCCATTAGAAAAGCTAGAAAACCGATGCTCAATTTCGCCGCTCCCGTCAAGACAATTACTAACCAAGTCGAGATCGAAGAACCTCTAAGCGCGCAGCTTGATAGATACTGTGAATTTATTGAGAAAACAAATGGTGTCCGGCCAAGTCGAGATGAAGTAATAAATCGCATCCTTGAACGTCTGTTCTCGCGTGATACTGCTTTCAGAGAATATGCCGGTCGCGGTCGCTCAACAAAGCGCGGTTCTGACAGCGAATGAGTCACGCAAAAATACAGGGGCAGATTATGGGCAGAATAGTTGCCGTTCAGAAAGGCTCTAGTGAGCGCGAAAAGCTGCTGACATATAACCGTCATCGGCGCATCGTCACGGTGTCACTTTCGCCTTCGGCTGCGGCTGCTATGTCGCGCAGTGCCGTGTGGCGCGCAAAAGCTAATGCGCTGGCCGTTCGATGAACGGAAATGAAGCTATGAATTGCATCATTATTACTTTCGTCGGCGCGGTATTTATTCTCTGGAATATAAGTGTGCTAGAAGTGAATCCGCGCGCGTACTTAAATTTGCTGCTCGCGTGTACATCCGGTTTTGCTCTGGCCGTGTACATCATTCGCTATCTGATTAACTCGCTGAGTAAACCTCAATGTCGTTCTTACAATTTCAAACAATAGTCGCCTCACCATGAAAGAAAAATATCGCGCAATAATTTTCAACGAAGGTGGTTCAATATGAATGAAAATTTGAGAGAGCGGGCTGCTATTGCATTGAGAGAAAAGGAAGCAGTCCTCGCTGAAGAACAGGCAGCTAATCTTGAAGCTATGCAACATGAGTTGCTGTGCGAACAGTTACAAAGCGACTTCGAGCGCGCATTAAGAAAAATTACGGATGAAGATTATGTTGCCTCTTCTTGGCGCGATGAATCCTTAACGGGCATGGTCGGAGAATTCCGTTTTGTGCCTTACATTCCATCAAAAGAATATGACGATCCTGTTCTTTGTAGGGTACGCTTAATTGGACAGTGTCCGAACTGCGGCGCGGAAGCGCACAGCCGAAGCATTGGAGACTTGGTAGATTTGGGCAAACAATTGGAGAATTTTACGCCGACTACTCGCCACGAATGCGAGCTGAAAATCTACCCCGAAACTTCTCATAATTTTTCTATTGTTGATAGAGAGCTGCCCTATTCTGAAAGCGGTTACTCACTTGATTTGCCAAGTTCTTTCTTTATCGAATGATACTGACGATTGGCGCGTTGATTTTATTCTCTATTGGCTGTGGCCTCTTCGAGCGCGAAATACTTGCGCTTTCATAACTCGGAATTCATATCCAGCCACTCTTCGAGAGTCGGCTCATGGAAATACTCTCTGAGCCGTTCTAGGTGGCTTTCTTCATGGTCAAAATCGCTCAGTAGTCGCTCTTTCAGCTTGGGCTTATAGATACGGTTGGTTTCGATCTCTAACCGCAGCTCTGCCGCTTTTGCTAAAAAGGCGCTGTACGCCTCTGGCTGCTCCGTTTTAATCTGCCCTGCCCTGCCCTTCAGAAAATCAAAATAAAACGGTTGGAGGGCGTCTCTGCGCTTATGGCGGGCTAGTTCTGTGTCTCGCTTGGCTGTGGCTTTTCTGACTTCTTCCTCTTTCGCCAATGATTCAATGATCGGTTCGGGTAGCTGATAATTCTCCTTGATGGCGTGGATCAGCCATGAGGCGAGGTCTTTAATCTTATTTAGGTTGCGATGCGGCACGGCGCGCAGCTGAAGCTCAACGGATTTGCGGTAATCCCTGACAAGTTCTTTGGCCGTTGCCTCTGCGACGTGGAAGCTTTGGAGTTTGGTTACAAGCGGCTCGTCCTCTAGCGCGGCCTCGTGGATCGCTGCCGCCAGTGGCGGCTCTGGCTCGGTTGTGGCAGTTGGCAACGCTAGTTGCTTTGGCTGCTTACGCTTCTTGCCGACGGCGCTGCCCGGCTCGTTGAAAACTCTGAACTCGGCTTTCGCTCTGCGTCCGGGCGTGTAGAGCATTTCCCAGTCGGCGTGGCCTTCGCTATCGGTAGTCTCTCGAAATTCTACGGCGGCGATGTAACCGGATTTCTTATGTAGCGCGTGGAGCTTGTACATCTGCTTTTTGACGTGCTCATAATCGAAATAGCGAGTCTGCGGCGCGCGGGTACAGTAGTAGGAATAAAGCAGCTTGGCGCGCGGGCGCTCGTTGGCGAGCGCGCCGAAGATTTGAAAACTTAGCAGTTCATAAAGTCGTTGCGAGCCGGGCGAAAGCTCTTTCAAGTAATCGTAGTCGAGGGGACGGGTCTGCGCGGTGTTAAGAATGTCTCTGTAAATCTCATTGAGAAGCAAATAGACGGCATCGGCTTTTCTTCCGTCTGGTAGTGTCTCGCCGGTAAAGATTATGCTGTATCGAGTGAAACCTGCTTCAATACTTTTCTCTGCTCCGTCCTTCCCTTTGTAGCTCATCTTCGCTGTGATGGCTGCGAAGGCATTTTGATAAAGTGCTCTTTTGACCTCTACTTGGTTGCTGCCTAGTTCCTTCGCAATAGCTGTCACGCTGTCTAGCCTAATCAACGCGGGAAGTGGTCGCCCTATCTCATCAAACTTTCGATTGATAGCAAGAGTATCAACCTTGTAGGCAAGTGCTCCGGGTTGGCCGTATTCGCTGTTATATGACACCTTCCATTTTGTTTTTAGTTCGCCGCTGTCGTTGGTTTCTCGTATCTCAATGTTGACGCTTCCTCTGCTCGCCAATCGGTGGATCGGAAAGCGGGATAGTGCTGACTCGGTTCGGATAGTGGTAAGGGGTAGAAGCTCCCCACGTTCTGGTTCTTGGTTCATGCAAGATTTCCCGAAAGCAACAACAACGCCTTTCCTGTTGTTGTTGTCTTAAAAGAGTCTAAATACAGTCTACAAAAAACGGGCGTCCGATAACGTCACTGTTTACCATAGTTAGTGGTAAGATTCTCTTCCGTGCGTCTCCCGAATCTATGGGATGCGTCTCCCGAATCTATGGGGTGCGTCTCCCGAATCTATGGGGTGCGTCTCCCGAATCTATGGGGTGCGTCTCCCGAATCTATGGGACGTGCGTCTCCCGAATCTATGGGACGTGCTTTCATCTGAACTAACAGTTATTAACTGCTATTAAGTAGTCAAAAATCAAGCTACTTGGCGATGTCGAGTGATAAAATATTGCAGCATTTCATCAGGGCTTTTTTCGCTCAATTCTTCCTGAAGGATATAGATTGCCTCTCTGATGACCATAGAGCGATTAGCCTTCGGGTTTCCCGCGCGCTTCAGAGCCTCTGCGATCTCGTCAATCCAGTTGGCTTCCGGCGTATAGAGACTTGCCGGAACAATCCTATATCCCTTCTTCTCATGCTCGTTGCTCGTCAGTCGCTTGGGGTTCGGACGCGGCGCGGTCTGCTGTGCTTTCTCCAAAAGACGGCTTTTCTTACTTTGTGCCATAGCTCAAGAGTTCCTTTGTTAATGCTTGATAAGCAAGCGCACCTTTCCCTTTTGCATCGAAAGAAAAGATGTCGGTGCGCTCTATCTGTGCTTGGTTCAATTGCTCGCTCTGTGGGATTTTAGTTTCAAAAAACTGCTCTTTCCATTGGGCAAGCTGCGACATTATCACTTCGTTCGTGACCGTCTTACGCGGGTCGAGCTTAGTAATCAAAATGCGATAGCTTCCAAAGTCTTCGCCCTTAAGGGCAACGATCAGGTCTAGCAGGTCAACAAGACCGTCGGCGGCTCTAGCCTCCATCTGGCACGGAATAATAATCAGGTTGGCGGCCTCAATCCCTGACTCGGTGAGTACGCCAAGCGTCGGCGGGCAATCAATCAGAATAAACTCGTATTCTTTTTCGATTGGATTAATGCCCTTCCTCAATATCTCTTCTCGTTTCGTCCTCATGTAAAGAGACTGCCCGACAGGAGCAAGCCGGATAGTTGACGGCGCGATAGAAAGATTAGAGATGTGTGTAGAGCGGATTATTCGCCTGAGCGGAAACGCGGACGGCTCGCCGAAGAAGTCGCGTAGCGTGAGATCGGAGTCTTCTAACTCAACGCCTAGACCTAAAGAGCAATGTCCCTGCGGGTCAAGGTCAATAAGCAGGGTCTTCTTTCCAGCTCTGGCGAATCCTGCGCCTAGAGCCATTGCCGTAACAGTTTTCCCAGTGCCACCTTTGTGGGTGGCGATGGCGATTATTTTAGCCATACCTTAATAGATATTAAGAACAGTTAATAGCACTTAATAAGTGATAGAGTCGCCGTTAAAATGCTATGTGCGGTCTTGCTCGCCCTTCTTCTCTCGGCCTTGTTCCAGCTCTTGCTGCGCCGTGCTTTGCGGCTCAACTTGCTGTGTGGGTAGCTGCTCTATCTGGCGAAGAAAAGCCACAGGGTTAAGGATCGTTAGAGTAGGGAACTGTTGCCGAAAGTCTTTGCCTGCTGCGAGGTCTTCCCGCATCAAATCTAAAAGGTCGTTATCGCGGCTCACTAAATAAGCGGCGTTCGCTTCAACTGCGAGATTGATATACTTCTCATCTTTCGGATCGCGCTCATAACTAAAGTGCTTCGGTACGCTCTCAATCAACGTCCCTTTTTCTGCAAGGCGCGTGAGCAAAGCATCAACTTGCTTATCGGTTATACGGGGATTCTTCTGGCGGATTTTGGGGCGCGAAAGAACATCCCGCACTTCGTCTAAAATATCATTGCTCACAAACAGAGATATGATGCTGTCATCCATCATCCTTAACAACGCGGCGGCGGAGCTAGACTCGTTGGCGGTAGCTTGCAGATAAATCATGCAATCGAAAACTACACGCGGACGCAGATCGCCGTTACTCATTTAGTTTTCGCCTGCCTCGCCTGAAAAGCATCCTCGCGCGCTTCCTCAAAGAGCGCGTCTAGCTCATCTTCTGACATTCCGCTTTCTTGGAAGCCTTGACGGATCGGCGCAAGAATCTCATCAAACGACTGTGCCGCTAAAACGTCTTTTTCTATAAGACGCTCGACATATCCGGCGACATCGCAGCCTCTATCAAGCGCACGCTTCTGAAGCATTGCTTCAACCTCTGGCTTTAGTTCAACCTGAATACTCATAGCTGCTCCTTGTTTATAATACTTATTAAGTAACGTATAGGCATTAAAAGTCAAGAAAAATCTTCTTATAGGACATAGCCGATAACACTTAATAAGTGTTATCTATTAAGCGCCTGCGATGCCTGAAAAACATAATGCTCCTTGATACGATTATAGCGAGCTTGCGCGGTATGTACTGCGTAAACTGACGCTTTAAGATGCGGCTGGCTTCTGCGGGGCAGGGCGACGCTTTGCCTTGCGAGTAGCCTTTTCAGCAAGCTGCATAAGCGGGTCGGTGTATTGCCGGTAAAGGTCAAACAAAAATTCGAGGCGTTCCAAGTCCG
>MWWG01000019.1_pt1 | contig 21611 bp, 31 predicted proteins | sample 1047331 | NCBI WGS metagenome assembly MWWG01 (sample SAMN06349968, study PRJNA376086) | soil metagenome | isolation source: MG6-4 sample Antarctic (ecotone) soil | place: Antarctica | collected 2015-01-13 | reverse complement strand
GCTTTAACTTCCTGCTGTGCTGCTGGTGCCATTTCCTGAACCTCCCCGCGCTTGGGCTAAAGAGCTTGCGCGGCTGTTGTGTTATGTGACTCGCCGGCCTCTCGCGCGTAGAACTGCGTCACGGCTTTGTGACGTGGCCGGCGTCGCGGTCGTTCGACGAGTCACGGTTGAGGGGCGCACGTCGCCGCGTGTGCGACGTGCGCCCGTAGCGTTTACATGAACCCTTCAGCGTTGATGTCGGGATAACCGTCGAAGTCAATGCCAGGGATGTTGACGTACTCCCCAAGATTGGGGTCGTCCGTCACGGTCTGCTCTGTGGCGTCGCCTGCGGGCTTGTTGCCCAGGAGCTTCGGCACAGGAATGGCCGCGCCTACCTTGTCCACGTATCCGCCTGCGAGCGCGCGCACAACCTTGTATGCGCCAAGTCCCAGGAAGAAGTTGCCGGCCAAGTGCATGTACTCGCCCGCCCACGGAACTTTAGTAGCCATGTTGCTCCGTAGCCCGTAGCCGATGGCAATATCGCTGCCGGCGTCCACAAGCGGCGACGCGCCCGCAAGCGCACGCATCTTGACGGAGATGACAAGCGCGCTGATTACGCCCGCGGCTATTACCTGCGTGGCCGTCTCGCCTCCGCGCGGCGGGTTGCTCTTGATCGCAAGCGCGGTGCTGCGCGTGTTCTTTCCGCCGCCGCCGCGCGTCGCGGTGCTGGCGCGGGGCGCGGCGCTGGCGCGAGGTGCGGCGCGCGCGGCGCTGGCGCGAGGTGCGGCGCGCGCGGCGCTGGCGCGCGGCGCGGTGTTCTGCTCGGCTTTAGCGCCCTTCTTCGGAGTGCTGCGGCTGCCGGAGCTTTTTACGAATTGTCCTTTCTTGTTTCGCTTCGGTGTGGTGTTAAGCATTACGTGTAATCCTCTCTTTGTTGTTGGCAATCCAAGCGGGAAGTCGGGCGGGTTATGCGCCCGCGTGATGCCCTCTCGGTTGCTCGTTTCGGTTTTCATTGCTTGCTCCTTGCCGCGTCGTGTAGCGGCTTCGCTTACGCGCGGCGCGTGCCGCCGCTGTCCGCCCGCGTGGGCGTAAACTTTTTAATTGCGTATGCCTTCGCGTGTGATCGTGTAGTCGCCTCCGCGAAGTGCTAACCGGCCATTTTGTAAGACGAGACGCGGGCAGCTCCCGCCCTCTTCACCTAAGAAGTGGTAGAAAAGTTTTTCGCCTGGCTCAAGTGGGTAGAGATGCGGCTTCGGCGTCACGTATTCGATTGTGGCAACGTCGCCGTAGTTAAGAACCTGATCGGGGCGCGCGCCGGTCGGCGTGGCATAGGCGCGAGTCAAACCGACTACCAATCTGCGTCGGCCTTTGCCCGCTGTGCCAAGTAGCGCGGCGGGGTTATTTGTGAAGTCGAGGACGCGCCCATCCTTCAAAATTATTCGCTCAAGCTGGCCCAGGAAAGCCGTATCAGTCGGCGTGCCTGGCGGAACAAAATATTTTGTTGAGTTGCCCGTCGTATCGAGTCCGCGAAATTCTTGATGCAGACGGCGAACCGCGGGCGGTGTGTGCGCTGTCGTCGGGTTGCGCTGTGGTGGTAGCAACTGGCCGGCGCGCTTCAATAGATCGCGGCCTTCGTGGTCGTAGATCGCGGCTTTCTGTTTTGCCGCGCGCTGTTGGTCGCGCGTGACGCCTGGGCGAACCGCCTTTGCTAATTCGCTTGCGGCTTTGATAAGCCGCGAACGTCCAAGCGCGGCGAGCGTCGCGGCTGTCTGCTCGTTCGGCGCGGGGTTAACTGTCTTGACGGCTGCGAGTGCTGCTTTCTTCTCGCGCGTGCCTTTGACGTAACGCTCTATGATCGGCGCGAGCATCGCGCCTGCGACCGCGCCCGCTGCGCCCGCTGCTATGCCTCCAACCGTCTGCAATCCAATTTCGCCAAGCGGGTTAATTTCTTTGTGCTGTATCTTCAGGGGAACAGTCACGCCCGATTTAACAATAGCTGTTAGCGTGTGCTGGCCGTCCGTCAAAATGTTGTTCGTGAATACAACCGGCGTGCGCCTTGTGAAAGTACCGCGGCGCATACTTGCGCTGATCGCGTTGACCTTCTCAGAATCAAGCGGCCTGTTGCCGACGTTGAACCGTAGCATCTGGCGCGCGAGCGTCGGCGTGATGCCTACTGCACCTTTCGGCAACGTGGCATCCGTAACCAGGATGCCGTTGGGTTTGGCCTGCGCGCGTTTCATCTGCGCGCGTACCTCTCGAAGCGTTAAGCCTGCGGCCTGGCCTGCCTTCTCAAGTCGCGCCCTGTGCGCGGGCGTGATCGTCTGCGCGCCGCGCGCCGCTGCCAGCTCCCGCGCGTACTTCTCTTGCTCGTTTGAAGATCGCGCGGGGTTCAAAAACTCTACGTCCTCTGCCGCGGCTACTGCGCCCGTCGAAAGCACGTAGGCCACAACCTTTTGACCGCTGCGAATGGGCGATTTAATAAAGGCAGTTTTCTTTGTGCCTTTTATTTTTACCTGCATGCCCTTGCGATAATCCGGCGCGCTGACCTTGCGCGCTGCGCGTGCGTCTTCGGCGGTGAACATATTGCGGTCGCCTGGTCTGCCGGCGATTGTGAGGCGCGTATAACTTCCCTCGCGGAGCATGGTGCGGATAGCGGCGCGCGCGGCCTGCGGGCTAGGCGCTTCGATGATCGTTGATGCCTTCTCGCTTGTCGCCTTAACAGTCCAGGTGGCAAGGAAGGAAGGGTTGCTAGGATTGCGCGACATATAAAGTCTCTCCGCTTCGCGTTCGTACCATTCAGGGTGACGGATAACTTTGTAACCGGCTGCGTCGCCCGCGAGTGCGTCTAAAAATTCGTTGGGGTCGCTCGGTACACGAAAGCCAAGCTCGCGCGCCTGGTGCGACATGTCCTCCGCGGTGCGTCGCGCCTTCTCGAAAGCCAGACCGCGCACGCCTGACTCGTGATAAGTGAGCGCGCGCCACTCGCCGCGGTTGGCGTCGTGTCGGTCGGGCCTTATTCCTCCCTCGCTGCGAACGAATTGCGAAAGCGTTTGGTCTTCGGCCTGTAGCCTCCGGCTGCGGCGGTCGAAGTCGCCCGCTATAAATTCGTTGTAGGGAAGCGCGGCCTGTCGCGGCGGTGGCCTCTTGCCGCCGTCGCCCTTCGGCCATACCTGGCTAGAGCGAATCGGGAAGAACTTCCCGCCGCGCATAAAGCCTGCAATGTTCTGTATGGCTTCTTTGCTCATTAGCCCTCAATTAAATGAGAAGGTCGCAAAACTTCTCACTCTATTTGTCTTTCAACAAAAAAACCGCGATGAGTAGCCCCGCGCCTACAAATAAGATCGTGTTGTCCGCTGAATTGCTCGGCGGCCTGTTGCCATTCGGGACGCCTCCCGCGTTCGGAGCTGATACCACTTCGGCGCGCGCGTTTCCGATTGGCACGCCCGCTTCGTTGCCGGCTGCTACAAAGTCCGCTGCCATTGTTCCCGTTGTGGCCTTGCCGGTCGTTAGCGTGGCTTCAATCGTCACTTCTGAATAACTACTGTCGGCGCTCGCGTCCGTGTAGCCTCTGCGTGATAGCGCGGCGTTGATTTTGTCGAGCGAGCTTTGCGTAACGAGCGCGGCGCGCGTGCCTAGCACGGTGAGCGCGTTGCCGGTGAACCGGATACGCGAACCGGCTGCGATGCCCGCGGCGACGTTGCCGCCAGAGCTGCCGCCGCTTGGTATCGGTGACGGGTAGATGCTTCCTGGTAGCAAGTCAATCGGCTTTACTGCCGGCGCGGTGTAGTTCGTGACGCCTAGAGCTGTCCAGGTCTTCGCGCCGACTATGCCGTCCGGGGTAAGACCTTTTGTCTTTTGATAATTCTTGACGGCTTGCTCTGTGTAAGCGTCGAAGGTTCCGTACCCCGCGACGGGAAGCGCGAGTTTCGATTGTAGTAATTTAACCTCCGCGCCTTTGTCGCCAAACTTAATTGTCTTTGGTACTGGCATACGTCTCCCCTCTGCTTCAGTGCAGCCGCGGACGGCTGCGCGGGATCATCACTTGCCCTTGCGTGCAAAGCCGCTAGATTGAAGCAGGAAGAATCCCAAACCGCCGACGATGACATAAGACCACGGCACGAACGTTTGCCCGATGTGGAAGCCGCTGCCGCCCGCGCTGGCATTGATCGCCGCGTCGGTGCCGCCCGCGGGCGTGGGCTGTCCCGCTGGCTGCGCCTGATACTTCGCGGCGTCTTTGCCGTACTTCGCGCCTAGAAAAGTTTTGCCGAAGTCGAAGCTCTGATTGATAACTCCAGACCAATCAACTTTCCCTAAGCCTTCGTCCTCGTCTAGCATTTGAGCGAGCATGTATTGAGACATTGCGTTAGTCGTCCTTTCCGAGTTGTGAAATAAACCAAAGCCCGCCCACGACTAAGAGCAAACCGCCCCAGTTAAAACTCTCGGTCTGCGGCGTGGCGGTCGGGGTTGTGCCGCCGTTCGTGGGTGGCTTGGTGATCGTGTCCACAACGGGCGCGGGCGCGTCGCCCTGCGTTGGTGTGGGTTCGGGTTTGTTGACGATGGGGGGGCTAACGATTGGCCGGCCTTCCGGCCTACCTAACGGGCGCGGCCTTTTCGGGTTGATGTGTACGCCGCCTTCGTCAATGATGCGTTGCTCTGCCATTGCTTCACCTCGAAAGAAAATAGAGAGCGGCTAGACCGCCTCCGACAAGCAAGAGCGGCGAGACTGATGCGCCGCCTGCCGCGCTCGCGCCTGATGCGTTGACTGTGCGCGCCTTCAGCGCGGCGAGCTGCCGACGAAACGACGGCGCATAAGCATCGCTCGGCCACTTCTGCGCGATGTACTTAACCGCGCTGGCATCCTGTGCGAATTGTTCAAGCTGCGCGAAACCTTGCGCGGCCTGGTCGTACTCCTGAGCTGTGAGCGTTGGCTTTTCGCTGAACTGGCGTAAGAGCGCGGCGAGCTTTGCGGCCTCCGTCTCGAAGAGTGCGCCCGCTTGTTTTTCTTGCGCGCCTTTCGCCTCCTTCATGCCTATCAGACCTGATGCCGCGCCTGTGGCCGCGGTGATGTAGAGCGACGCGCCTCCGGTGAAGGGCGCGGCTATCATTCCGCCGACTCCCACGAGTGTTGAGAGCCAACCGGCGAGCTGTAGTTGTTCCGCGGGCGTGTATATCGCAACCGTCTGTGTCTGTATGCCCGTACCTCTCCAACCTGCGTTGGCCTCTTCCGGCGTCGGGTCGTAACTCTTCCAACCTGCTGCCGTGCGGCCTTCCGCGAAGACATGCCCATAGGCTCCGTCTTTTCTCTGCCGCTGCATGAGCAGGACAAAGCGCGTGACGTGACCAAGCGAACCGGCGAGCGCACAAAACAAAATAACTTTGTCGAGACAATCGCCCACGCGAGTCTTGAGAGTGAACCGCGCGCTTTGTACTCGCTCCTGGCCGCGCGGGTCGCTGCGGTATCTGATCTCGTCGCGGCAAAATCTATAGAGCGCATCTAGCTCGCCTTCTACGTCGTGGCCTTTAACGTTCGCGGTGATGCGTAGAGCAAGCGTGCGTATCTCTTCATCCTGCGCGCCTTTCAGAATGTACGCGCGCGCAGGCTCAAGCGCCTGGTAGTTTCCATCCGCGCCGTGTAGGAGTGGCGCGTCTGTGGCTGTGCCGCGGTCGTCAATGGTTCGCATGTGCTGGTGTGCCATTGCTGTGCTTCTCGCGGTGTGGGGTTGGCCGCGCTTGCGACGGTCTTAGCATTAGTTTTTCTACTATGTCAAACGAAAGATATTAGAATAACTACTTTTAATGCGCGCGTGTTTCTGGTAGGGTGTGGGCGGTCTAAATCGCTTTCTAAGCGGCAACTAAGCTATGACTAAAAAGGGCAGCACGAAAAGCCAAGAGCCAACCGCCGACGCAACCGCCGACGCAACCGCCGACGCAACCGCCGACGCTGGAACAGTCGAGCCGCCAAAGCCGCGGCGGTCGTCCAGGTCGGCGCGGGACAAGGCCGTCACGGTTACGCGCGTCGAACGATTTGTAGAGCCTGCGCCAGAGGACAATACGATTATTGATGCGGAGTTTTTGACCGAGGACGCGCCGATGTGCGAGGCGTGTAATGATGAAGGGTGCGAGTTGTGCGAGGCTGAGTTGATCTTGACTGATGAAGAGTCCGATGAGCCTGAGCCGATTAAGACCGATGTTGAAATTGTTATCGAGCGGGCGCTCTCGAACCCTACGCAAAAGATGATCGTGTCAGTCCTGCCGAACTACGATATTGACCATCGAACGGATAAGGCCGCGGAGCTTGAATACTGCACAACCTTACAGCCCGTCACGATTGACTATCTTGCTACGGTGTCAAAACATTTCGGCGGTGGTGATTATCTTTTCGAGTTATACGAGCCTGGCCGCGGCATCGTGAAGAGGTGGCACGAGAAGATAAAGCGCGCGCTCGTCGAACCGCCTCCGCAATCCGTCGCGCCTGTGTCCGTCGAACCTCAACCGGCGACGGTCAAGGGAGAACTAAAACGCTTGCGCGCTGTGGCGGAAGACCTGAACGATTTAAGAGTGCTGATGGGGTGGGACACACAGCCGCAAGTGATAACGGCTGCGGTCGCGCCCGCGGGTGATGGTGTCTCGGCGTTGGATGCGTTGTTGCTCAAAGCGGCATTAGAGAAACCTGAGTTGAGCGACAAGATTCTAAACAAGCTGCTCGGCACGCCAGCGGAAGAACCGAGCGGCGGTATTGTCGCTGAAATTTTTAGGCATCCTACAGAGGCACGCGCGCTGTTTAATGATCTCGTGTCGGCTGCGCGCTCTGCCTTCGCTCCGGTGCAAAGCGGACAGCCTCAAGCTAATGGTAGTGCCGCGCCGTCTGCGCCTGCTGCGCCAGTTGATGAGTTGGAAGCTACATTGAAAATTGTAGTGGATGATCTGCGAAAGAATAAGCGCGTCGGTCGCGCCGCTGATGCGATTGACGAGCTATTAAGCAAGCGGCCCGATCTCGTTTCTACCTTCGACAGTTTACTTGCCCTCGAACCGGCTGCGCTCTTGACTGAGCTATCGCGGCTGGCTAATGACAACCTGCACGAGTACGGCCACGCCCTGAGCTTCATCATAAATTTACGCGACGCGCTGCGGCCTTCTGACGATGTAGTTGAAGGAGGGGTTGAGGAATGAGCGGAAACTTTTTAGAAGACTACATGCGCATCATGTTGAAGGATTACGCGCCGCCGTTTGTCGAGATGATACGCGCCAGTAACACAACCGGCGCGCGTGATCTGCTGAGACAAATCGAATCAGAGTATCCGATGGTCTCTCCTATCATGCGGTCGCTCTTTAGCGGCCCGCCCGCGCAGATCGTTGAGAGCATCGCGGCCTTGTGGCCGGATGTGCGCGACGTGCCAAAGGTAGAAGCGTTTGCGGAGCTACTACAACAGCGCTTGCTCGAAGAGTGGAACAAGCCGCGCGGTGTGCAAGGTACTCGGAATAGGTGAGCCTATCCGCTAAAGGGAGATTATCAATGCTTGAAGCATACGACATAAACTTTGAAGACCCCGACGTTAAATCTCAACTCATGTCGGTAGTTCCCTTTATCAAAATGGAAAAGCCGCGCGAGATGGTAGAGGTAATGCAGAGAAAGCTACAGCCGGAGTTATTTACTGCTGTGTTAAAGCTCGTCCGCCAGCTTCATTCCTTTTTAGGTGACTTGCTCAAGGAGCTTGATAACTCCGACGTGAATGATGATTTCTCCGATTTACTATAGCGCGGCGTTGCTGATCGTGGCGCTGTTACTGGTCGCGGGCGCGAGGCCGCGTGACTTCTACTGTCAACGCACAAAGAAAGGGAAAGTTAATGGCTGACTCAAAAAAAATCTGGCTCGGCATCGCGGCGGGTCAAATGTCCTCGGCTGGCGGTGTGCTGCGCTCGCTTGATAGCGACGACAAAGGCTCTGACGATATGGCTGGCAAGCTGCTCATGCTCGGCGGCGCGGCGTGTCAGTCGTTGGCGTTCGGAAATGATAAGAGCTTCGACGCGAGTTTGCGCCTGATCGTGGATTCGATAAACTCTTATTTGGGCCAGCCTACGCCGCCCGCACCAGTGCCGGGCAAGTAGATCGCGGCCTTTGAAGGGAAGGGGCGCGACGTTCTCAGAACGTCGCGCCCCTTTTATTTCATCTCACCACGCCTAGTGCTTTCAATATCAGAAACAAAGAAACAATTAGTAGAATGAGTCCGACTGTCCGCCCCAAATTACTTCCCTCATGCACGCTGGTTGCGTCCCGCCCGATTCGCTTACCACAGCTACGGCAGTATTCAGATTCATAAGCTACCCAATCGCCACAGTGGGGACATTTGGGAGTCTTGTCTTTCTTTTTAATATTACATTTCCGGCAGATAAGGCGAATGTTATCAACGGTCGAAGGCCCGCCCTTCGAGTGCGGCGTGATGTGGTCAAACTCCATGTACTCGGAGCGACGGCCACACCCGACACAGCGATCCCCGTCTCGCCTTCTGACCTCATCTTTAACCTTCTTCGGAATGTGACGGCTCGACATGGCGATTTGCTCCAGAATTGATTTGTGTTGATTTGTGAGTGAAACCGGACGCCCCCATGGGCAAAAACGATTCTAGCCCCTAATAGCGCGCAGATGGAAGCCCAATTGTGAGCTGGCCGGCGTTGGGAATGCTCGATGCGTCACGGTTGCAGCTCGCGCAGCTACTTCTGGCTACTGGCGCGCCCGCCGGCAGAGTAGGCGTTTCCGGCTACGCTTCAGAGGCCAACTTGAATGGGAATTGCGGTACGCGGTTCGCCACTCCTCTTGACCACCTAATAAAAATAAAAATTTCATCTCGCGAAGCGTTAGCGAAGCGAGTCCGATAACCTCTGAAAATTCTACTTTTCCACAAGCCTTGAAGGAAAACTCGCTTCTTTCACAATGAAATTATTCTCAAGATTCTAATACATACAAAAGGACTAGCGGAGGTTTGGTCGGATTTTCCGACCAAACCTCCGGCATTTGGTCGGATTTTCCGACCAAACCTCCGGCATTTGGTCGGATTTTCCGACCAAATAAATTCACTTGCACGCCTGTTGAAAAAGGAACAGCCGGAAGATTTTCACGCTGAAATCTTCCGGCTGATTAAAAACGCCCCTGCGTCTGTCCCGACTTTGCCGAGGGGAGCATAGACGCAGGGGCGTTTTTTGTGCTAGGTTTGCCCCCATCGGGGGCCGTTGCGACAACAACGGCTTACCGGCACGGACACGCTTAGAGGGCGTGCGACGTGTCGCCGATGGGGGATGCCGCCCTTCCGGGTTGCAGCCTGAGAGTATCACGCAGCGCGTTACTCTCCCAAAACCCACGCTCGCGCAAACGCACGCCCTCTGTGTCCGTTGGACTCCAGAACGGAGCGTGCGTGTGCGACTACTCAAAAACTACGAAATCAAATTTCCAATAGCAAAAGCCGGGCAGTTGGAGTATTCTCCCGCTGCCCGGCTTTTACAAAACTGCTTCGCCACTTACGCAGCTCAACAGCGACTCGACACCGCAGAGCATAGTGGCAAAGCAGTACTTTAGTCAAGGGAGAACTGTTACCCTATGCCGCGAAAAACTATCCCGTCGCACCGCCCTACCCGCGACCCGAAACATCTTTCAAAAACCATCTTCGTTCCCGTCCGCTCGCACCTCTGGAGCGAGGTCGGACTAGAGAGCTTCCGCAAGTGCTGGGATGTCCTTCTCGATTACTACGCAGAGCCGTTTGTAGATGACACGGGAGCAAGACAAGCGCCGATCCTCGAATACGTGCATATCGGCTGGTATTGCAAGCTGCAACGAATGTTCTGGAAGAATGAAGCCTTCACGCTTCGCGAAGTCGAAGCCAAGTACGGCACACATAGAGAAACTTTCACGAGCTACATAGACCGGCTGGAAGACGCGGAGCTTCTGGACAGGGAGAAGTGCGTTGATCTGCGCGGCCAGCCGGTTGATCTGCTGCTACGCACCCCCTACCCGCCCGCTACATTCCTTCAGGAGCGCGCACGTCTGAGCGACCGCATAAACGCAAAAGACGGAGAGAATCTAATAGGCTTTACCGCGCTTAACCGAAAGCAGATGGGCGGCTCAAAAGCAAAAGACTATCCGGGGCGATTCCTGAACATGAAAGAGCGCATGGCGCGAATCCGCGCCCAGCAGAACGACGCCAACCTGAAGAAAATGCAGATGGTCGTTGACCACGTTATTTACACAAACACAGGCCGAAACGAGGGGCCGACTGAAGCCGAGTTCGTTGACCAAATCAAGCGAACTTGTAAAGCGTGGGGCGTTTTTTATGACGACAAATTGTTAAGGGACGCAATCGGCCAATTCAGGCAAGGGGGATGACAGCCCTGTTGACGGGGCGACACGCCCGTTGTCATAGCGTCATAGTGTGTCGGAGTTTGAAGTAATGGCTAATGCGGCAAAGGTATAAAGATATTTGCGATTTAAATTGACGAGGTGACACGCTTACTGTCATAGTGTCGTAGCGTGTCAGTGATTGGCAATTTGATTAGCAGGACGCGCGCCGGTTCATTTTAGCGGACGACCCGACGCGCGCCCCCCACAGCAACACCCGGAGGCATCGCCGCGCGCGCATTATGCCCGCCTGTGCCCTCCGTTGCAATACAGGAGGCAAAATCATGCTCACCGTCGAAACAGACCTTCACAGCGTTTTAAACATCGCCAAAGCAGTACGCGACGGCTGCGCCGTCTATGCGTCCCTTGTTGACCGCATCGGTAAAGAGCGTGTTAAGGGCGTAAAGGCGTGCGGCCACCTAACCAAGCGGGAGGTTTTGACGGTGTACGGCTGGAATCACCCGACCAGAGTTTGGATGGAGAGCAGCGTCGCGCCCATCCCCGAAGCCAGTGCCGCCGCAGCCTGACGCCCTGACACAGTATGAACACTATGACATTTTGGCCTTGTCATAGTGTCGCGGCGTGAGTAGAATCCGCGGCCATGAATATAAAAGAAGCCGCCGAACAACTCGAACGCTCAGAGCGCGCCGTCCTACGATACAAAGATGCGGGCAGACTGTCCGCTCGCAAAGTCAAAGTCAAAGGCGAGGATGGCAAGACGCGCGAGGTTTTGGACTTTGACGCAGACGAGGTTAAGGCGCTGAAAGCCGAACTCGACAGCCCAAGCCAGACGATCAGCCCCCAGGTGCAGCGCATAGCGCCCCAGGACGAGTCCGCGGCGCTCGCGCCGGTAGCCGGCCTGCATTTTCTCCAAAAGCTGTTTGAGGGCCAAACCCGCGGCTTTGAGGAACTGCGCGCCGTCTCGGATTCGTGGCCGGTATGGTTGATGAGGAAACAGGCGCTAGAAGTGACCGGCCTTGCTCCGTCCTGGCTCGCCGCGGGCGTGCGACGGGGAGAGTTACCCTACACAGGGACGCCGCACACAAGGCGGTTCCACCGTGACGATCTGCGCGCCTTTGCCGAGCGCGTTAAAGATGCGGAGTATCTTGCGCGCTTACTGGATAAGGCACTGAAGGAATAGCGGCGTTATCAGACTCCGAACGGAGGACAAAGTGAACACTCCCCGCGTTGAAAACGCGGCAGGAATCTTTTGTTGATTACGAAAGGTGAGATGTTGGCTATGGAAGACGTTGAAATCGTTGAAGCTCAAAAACACGACCTTGAACTGGTTGACGAGTATCGGGCGTCAGGAAAACTTGAAAAAGATTTCTTTCCGCTTATGACTTACGACCTTATTCAAGAAGGCTACCCAATGCCAACGCACGGAATCATGGTTGCGCGTGCGTGGGGCGGCTCTAACGCGCAGGGTGAGTTGATAAGCCCTAACGGGCAATTCTGTAAAGTTGAGGACGTGAAGAAACTCTTGGCTGGCTTGATAACACAGGCCGTCCCTTCGACTTGAATCGCTTCGGGTGGGGGCGCTCCTCACCCGAATAAATTCGGGCGTCTCCGCGCCTGTCTAATGGGAGTTAGTTTGATGAATTCGATTGCGGAACGCAACGGTCAAGAGACGAACTGGGTAACATTTCGGTCTCGGTTGAAAGCTTCATTGGAGAGGCAACACGCCCTTCTGTATCCATCACAAAGCAAATGAAAGTCACCAGGCGCAGCCGACTTCGCGATCCGTTTCTGTGTCTCGTGGCCAGCGCAGCCACGTACCTCGTCGTCCGGCTCGTGATCACACTCATTGACGAGCTGTCGCGGCTAATGGAGTTGAAGTGAAATCGACCCCGAACATTGGCAAGTTGTTCGCGAGCGCCGAGTTGATGCACAAGGCGATTGACGGCATGGCGAACGCGGCTGAGTGGGGTGGTGACACGCGCGCGCTCACGATCATCCTCAACATGCGCGCCGCGCTCGACGCCGGCGACATTGAGCTTTTGAAACGGTGGATGCGCGTACTCGAACAGCACGCCAAGCGGAGTAAGAAACAATGAAGGCCAACGACTATCCGAGATGTCGCTGCGGAAATTATCGCTCAGTGTTTCTACTAGCCTGTCGTGTGTGCTTAAAACGGAAAGGCAAGGGCAAATGAAATGGTCTTCCTTGTATTGGTACGAGAAAGCCTTTTTTATTTTAGTGGCAATTATCTTTGCCATAGGAGTAGGTAGGCTAGTCTCCACGGTTATAAAGTAACCGCGCGCCGGTATGGGGAAACAAACAGTACGTTAAATTTTAACATACCGAGGAACTACATCATGGAAGAGAACGGAAACGGCCAACGCGCAGATTTTCCACGCATTCCGCTAATCAAATGCGAGGAATGCGACGAACCAGTGGAATACATTTGCGTTGATTGTGAACGCCAGCTTTGCACAAAGCACTATGCCGCCCACGTCTGCGCGGGAAACACTAATCAAAGTGAGTAGTTCTGAAAACTTCTCAGATAATCAGTCGGTAATTAACAAGTGCCTCCGATGTGAGTACGAATGGCGCGGCAATCGAATCATGGGACAACCGGCGTTAGTGCCTCCCGTTCGTTGTGCGCGTTGCCGGTCGCCGCTCTGGAATACTCCGCGGCAGTACAAGCTACAGAAGCGCGAGCGCGAGCGCGCCGACAAAGCTGATCTGTTAGCCGTGGCTTTAGACCGTGACAGTTTCGAGAGGCTATACCGCGCGCAAAAGAGCAGGTGCGAATTAGCAGAGGCGGAAGTTAAGCAACTACGCCAGGACATAAAAGAAGATGGCAAGGTGATAGATGCTTATGAGAAAGACATACGATCTTTAGAGAGTCGTTTGCGAATGAAAGAGAAACAAATTCTTGAGCTACTAGGCCAAAGACGTTTGATTAAATGAAGGGTTGAACATGCCATACATTGAAGAAGAATTATTTAAGCTCGTGAGGGAAAAGGCAAAAGAGTTAGAAGATAAATTTATTATGCTGCGCGGGGTCGCTCGCTTTGCAATTCGAGTGACGCGCCAGACTCAACCGCTAGATAGTTCTGGCCGCTGTCTCTACTGTGAAAATTTAATTGCAGAAGCGGGGAAGGGTGAACAGGAATTAAAGCCGCACGGTGAACAGTGTATGTGGGAGCTTCTACGCTTGACCGTTGAAAAGTACAACGAAGTGCACGGCGCGCTGCACGATAAGCAAGCCACGGTAGCAGAGAACGCTTGAAGAAACCGGAGCGTGCAGCATGGATAAGTTTTTGCCCGTCATTCCCTTCTCGCGTGATCTGCTAAATGGTGACGGCCTCTTTTGGATTGTTAGCCGACATCGCCAGGGACGGCGCGCGGCCTGCTCGCTGCTGCTGCTGCTTATCCTGGGCGACCGTTTTATTCTCGGCTCGTCGTCGTTGCTTTGGTTTCTGACTCTGCCCTTATCACTAGCGACGATGAAGTTATCTTTTATGTTCATCGTTTGGCTCGCCTGGCATTGTTTAGCTTATTCAAAAACTCTCATTCAAGAGGGCGACGGGTTTAGAATCCCAAACTGTGCCGCACCTGTGCCGCTCTTTATCGAAACTCGCAAGCTCTACACGCAACGTTTTTTTGCAATTTATGTTTGCGTGTGGGAAGTCACCTTCATGTTTCAACGCTCGGAAGAGAGGAGAATAAATGGGAAAGTCAATAATCGTCCTTTCTAAAAAAAGAAAGAATCAAAAGCGTCGGCGGTCGTCGGGGCTAGGGTCGTTTCTTGCTCGCATGGCGCTTGCTATGCTGTATGAAGTTATTTTAGAAAAAGAGGGACACGTCGCCGCGGAGTTGTCGAGGATGAAGAAAGAACAGCCGCGGCGTCTAAAGTGTATGCGCGGCGCGCATGTTAAAGGTTGCTCTCATAAGTCGCGGATTCACGTTGACGTTGATGCTACAAAATGCGGCGTGATGTGACAATAAATAACATAATAGCCATTATCAGGCGCGATAATGAAATTACAGTAAGAAACTCCCGCCCAGGCACAACATCTTGTGTGCCGCTTCCCGTACACCTACCCACAAAAAACGGCAAATTTCAAAATTTCGCTCAAACCGCGTCCGACCACAATATCTGGTAGTACCAAGCTCGGGATCCTGTAGCCGTCTCCGGCTGCGCTTCAGCGTGATCCTCCGTAGCCTTTTGCGGCTGCGGTAGACCGTAGCTCGTCAATCGCGCGGAGCAAGGCCGCGCGCTTCAAAGCGTCCATGTCGAGCAACCGGCGACGCCAACGTTCCTGTTGCCGTTTATAAATCTGGCGTTGCGTGCGGTTGCTACCTAGAAAATTATAATCGTGAAGCTCGAAGGGCTTGGGATAGTTTAGCCAGAGCATTTCTGTCACGCGCTCGCCTGCTCTGTTCACTGTGGGAATTGAGACGCGCCGCCAGGTGCGGAGCGTGCGGCGGTAAAGCGGCGAGTCATAACCCGAAAGAATCACATAACAGGGAAGCGCGAGACAGACTTTCAAAAGTCTGACGTGTTCGGCCTCGGTCATAAACTCATAGCGATAGATTCGGCGCGCGCTCTTTCGTGTGGTCGCCAGGTATGGCGGGTCAAGGTAACAGACCGTGCGGCGCGCTCGGTCTTGCGTCCAGCGCAAGGCCGCTAGAAATTTAACTGCGTCGCCGCTGATAAGTTCTAAGCCTGGTACTTCGTCGCCTTGCCAGAGCGCGAGCGCCCGCGGGTCAAGGTCAATGCCGTAGTTGTGCGCCGCTGGTCGCTTGTGCCTGAGTACCGCGCCGCTCCCTAAAAAGCCTTCAAAATAAAAATCATGCGGCGGTATCTCGTTTATGATTGCTTGATACACGCCGCTCGCGTTCTTTCCGCCTGGGTATCTCATAATGAATTAAATTCGGTTGGGTATGCTCGAAACTGCCCCTTGTGCGCTCCGATCTGCGCTGGCCTGGGGCGATCACGGCCATTTTGTGAGCTGAGTCACCGCATTTAATTCGGCGGGACGCTCGCACCGGCACCTGTAGCCTTTCCTGGCTACGTCGCCAGGCTGACGCGGGTGTAGCTCGAAACGGCTGCGCTGGCCATGGGTCTGGAGTGTAGCTCGAAACGGCTGCGCCGTCGAGCCGGCAACGTAGTTAGCCGCGGCTGCGCTCGATGAACTTGGATCGAGTGTAGCCGCGGCTAACTACGGTCGAGAAGCTCTAGGGTGTGGTGTGGGTGTCGTCGTGGGTGTCGTCGCAAATGGGTTCAAGTGTTGGCTCTGGCACAACCTGCATGCCTTCGATCTGCCTTAGCACGTGCGCCGGCAAGTGTCGCGGCTCGTCGTAGAGTTCTTCTATTGTGCAGAGTCCGTGTTTGATGCGGTCGTAAATTATCGTGGATGAAAGCGCGCTTGACGTTAGAATTTGAATGAGATGGTGTTTTATAGTTCGCTCGTTTGCGAGTTCCACTGAGTGCCTATTGTTAATGGTGGCGATTGTGACGCGGTAAGAGTCGCGCTGTTCTCGCAAGCGTTCCGAGTTCGCGGCGTTTAGATTGTTCGTCAAGTCCTGAACGATCTTCACAAAATCCAGTTGCGCCGTCGTGTCGGTCTTGTGAATCTCTACGCCCTTTTCCGTTCGCTTCATCCGGTCGCGGAAGTAATACACAATAAACACAGCCGCTAGTGTAAAGACTCCCTGAGCTATGCCCGCGGCGACGTTGCCGCCTTCCCCTTGAAACAATCTTAGCCCCGTTCCGCCGCTGATGAGCGCGGCGATAATTGCCAGTGTTAGGTTAGACGCTTCGCCAGGCTCTTTTAATAGTGCCAAGAGTCGAAGCGGCATGTGAGTTTTAGTTGTGGGGTGTGTCGTCGTCGTCGTGTTCATAGGTTATTAGCCGGCGCGGTCTGCCTCTCCTGTCTCTTTGATGGTCATGTCGCCGCCGTGCGTGTCCGCGGTGATGTGCGCGCGCTGTTGGAAGAGAGCGAGCAAAGCGCCAAACGAACCGGCGAGCGAATAATCAAGAAAGCCGATGAACGGGTCAATGATCTTTGCGACCGCGAACGCCCCCCGCATGAATAGCAATAAAACGAAAAGGCCAACCGCGATTAAAATATCAACGCGCTTCATTTGCTCACCTCCGAAGATAAACCAGAACCGCCAAGCCTATCAGCACAAGGCCGGCTGTCTTTGTCTGTGTGTCTGTCGCGCTCGGCTCGCGCGGGTCGTCGGGTGTCGGCGTTGCTCCGTTGCGTGGTATGACAACCGGCGTGCCTCCCGCGGCGCTCTGTGCTGCTGCCAGGTGTTTTTTATAAGCGCCGCTCGAGTACGTTCCCCAGGCGCGGAAACCTTGACTTCTGAAAATGTCGAGCGACTTGCGCGCGTTCGTGAGTGGTGATTCGAGCTGCGCGAGTGTGACGCCTTCGCGCCCTGTTCCTGGTTTAGCTCCGTCCGTCGCGTTGATCTGCCAGACTCCGACGCTCCAACGTCCGTTACTGTCCTTGTGGCGCGCGGAGTCTGACGGGCCTCCTGAGTTGGTGCGCCCGCTGCTCTCGGCCTGCCCGATGGCTGACATGATCGCAAGATGTGTAGCCGGCCAACCTGCCTGCCGTAGATACGCTTGCATCTGTGCGTGACTCAGAATGCTCATGGCGTCGCCGTTATGCTCTGCCACGTCGCCGTTGTCGTGTTGTAAATCCAAACTTTCGCGGGGTTGCAAAGTTCGATGACTTGAAGCGTATGCCCGCTCTGCACGCCGGATGGTATGCCGGTTGGCGGTGAACCGCACGCAACTGTCGGAAGCACGCCAAGCGTGCGAATGAGTGAAAAGCGATTGTTCGGATTATCCCATAACAATCCGTAAAAGTTGCTTGATGTTATCGGGTCTGTAACCGCCAAGTCGGTTGTCAGATTGTCGAAAGACATGCTGCCGCTTGACGCGCTAAATAACATGTCAATGTATGTGCTTGTCGAATCGAAAAATCCCGTCCTCGTCCACGTCGTTTGATTCGTCCACGTTACGCCGTCCGGCGAGGTATCCCAAAAGATAACGCCGCTTGCCTCGCGTAAGCGTAAAAAGTTATGACCGCTGCCAAGTGCCGTATTTTTATAGACGCCGTTGTTTGTGTCGAATGAGAACGCACGCCATTGCCCTGCGCCGCCCGCATCCCACGAAAACGAAATCCACGCCGTACCGTTCGGCTTCGACCATCGTATTGGTTCGCCGTTGCTAATGCTGCCGTTCGTTATGCTAACAACTTGAACCGTTGTCTGTTTGCCGGTGATGTTAAAGACCGACGTGCTACGATAACCCGCGGTTTGTCCGCCTCCGCCGCCAGTCAGAACCAACGCCCCGCCGCTTTCGGTAAGGATTGACATGCTCGACGTTTGTGGGTGTACGTCCCAAAGCGTTGTATCACGTCCGGCTGTGTCGAAATCATCGCCGAAGAAACCGGCGACGGGCGGAATACCGCCAAGTGAGTGCCCTTTTAATTGGTTGACGACGGGCGCGGCGTATGTGCCGGACAAGTCGCCGCCCGCGCTTGTCGCGGTGTCTATCAGTTGCCGCTCCGTTCCGCCGCTGTCGAGTCGGTAAAAGAAGCCATTTGTTTTCGGATACAAAAATGATTGCCCACTAACCGGCGTCGGCGCGCTCGTGCTTCTGTTCTTGAAAGCTGCGTAGCGTCCGAACCTTAGCCAGTCAACGTCAGGCGGTATCAGTGGAAGAAAGAAACCTGTTCCCTGCGCGCCCGAATAAAAAAGAATTTCTCGAAGGATGCCGCCCGCGGTGCTAATGCTCGTCACTCCCTGCAACGTAGTGCCTGACGCAAGCGATACCACGCGAAAAATTAGCTTGTTGATCTTGTAACGAATTTGCCCGTTTAGCTTTTCAACTTCCAGCACATCGCCAGGCTGCGCCGCGTTGCCCGCGGTGAAAGAAACTACGCCGTTTTCAATAGTGCTGTATGTGCCGTCCGCGTTGTGCCGGAAAGCAAAATCAAAAGTTGCACAGTCAACCGACGCGGGCGCGGCGTCCAGACCTATGCACCAAACGTCTGCATTGACACCGACGACGGCGTTAATGCTTCCGACGACGGTCAAGCTATTTGTCGTGATGCTGCCGGCGTCGAATGTTCCGCCGCTGCCGCCTGACTTGGTTTGCGTGCCGTCGCTGCCAACCGTCACGTTTGTTGTTGTCGAGAGCGCGGGCGCGGCGTATGTGAAGCCGCCGCGGTTGTAGTACCAGGAATTTTCAAACTGCGCCGCGTCGGAATTGTAAGCGAGGATAGAACCGTCCGACGTTAAGTTGTTGATTGAAAGATTCCTGCCGCGTAGCTTTGCAATGATGTTGGCGCCTGCCGCGCCCGTCACGTCACCCGCGAGCGTCGTTTGTGCTGATACGTCGGGAACGTCCGCGGGTGTGAGCAAGCGAAAGCCAGGCACGCCCGCCGCGCCGCTCGGAGCTGCGAAAAGAGTATTAGCGGCCTGGCTCGCTTTCGTGACTGTGATCGTACCTGAGCCGGTGACGGGCGAACCTGTCACGCTAAATTCTGCCGGCATCGCAACGCCGACACTCGAAACAGAACCGCCGCCGCCGCCGCCGCCGCCGCTGCAAGTGCCATTGCTCGCCGCTGTGACTCTGCCGGTCGCGTCAACGGTGAGTGTGGCGCAAGTGTAAGTGCCTGGCGCGCTGTTGGCCGTCGCCAGTCCGATTGTTCCCGCGCCTGTGATCGGGTTGGGCGTAGCTGTTAAGCCTGTGCCGGCTGTGATGCTTGTGCCGCTGCCCGCGCCCGCGCCTGGCGGGACGAAACCCACGCCGCCTGTAAGTTGTTTCCATGCGCCCGCGAAGCATTGATATAGCCCCGCGCTCGCTCCGCTCTTGACGGCAAAGGCAAGCTCTGTGCATGGGGTGATGGGTAGCACGGCGCGCGCCGTGATCTTCACTTCCCGCGGGATGCCGCCAGGTGCATACGTGGTGATGGTTATAGAACCGTCGGGGTTAACGATGGCTTGTCCGTTGCTCCGTTGGATTCTATCAACGGGCGAGTTTTGCGCGCTGGCTGCGGCGCACAAAATGAAGACAAGCGCGAGAGATGAGAAAAAGTTTTTCATGTTGCCCTGTCACTTCCTACCCATGCGACGGTGCAGACGTTAGCCACGCCGCCAGGTAGCACGCGGATATAAACATCGTGCAAATCGTCTACGGGTATCCATTCGGAAAACTGACCGCTGACCAATTCAAAGGTCTGCTCTGTGCCGTCGCCGTAAACGACGTTACCCGCCTGGTTGGGTGTGCCGTCCGAGTTTGTGAGCCTCGGTTGAAGTTTGACGAAAGCGAAGCGGCCAAAGCCTAGCGGCTGCGCTGCTAGGCTGGCTTCTAGCTTCCCGTACTTTCTCCCCTGGGCTTTCTCGATCATGGCGTCTCCCCTACAAAGCCAAAGGTATAAGTTCCGCTACCGATGGGGCCGCCGTCTGCCGCTATAGCGTTTTGGAAGTTGACGCGCAAGATTGCGCCCGCGGGTAGATAGTAGGGCTTCGGCAAATAGTAAACCGGCGAACCGCCGTTAAACGTCTCGCCTGCTACGCCCCACCACGTAATAAAATCTGTCATCCAAGCCGCATTAGATGAAGAGTCAGAAATTGTGAGCTTGCCGTTTCCGGTCGCGGGCATGTTGCACGTCAGACCTGTGATTAAAAGCGCGCGGTCTGTCGGTCGCGTCTCGCCTGGCGACGGGTTGCCTGCTATGCCGTCAAGTTTGAGTGTCGCGGGCAACGTTGTTTGCTTCGGCGGTGTGCCTTCGTTGATCGCTTGCTCTACGGCCTTTAGTGCGTCCAACTCTTGTTGTGAGCCTGGCGCGGTCTGCGGCGCGATGTGATAGCCGGTGAGAATGAGCCGCGCTTTGCCGGCCATTTGCGGGTTGATTCCAACCGCGCTGTTTCGGAAGTCTGCGCTAAGGCGCGACGTGGGCGGGATGATCTGAGGCGCGAACCGCTGATGCCCTCCGTCGCTTGACCGCTGGCCGGCGTAGATGCGAACCGGCACCGGCTCTTGACTCCACGCGCGATTAGTCACCGTGTCGGAAAGTCGCACGAGCGTCGTTACCATGTCAGTAATGCCGGCGACTACTATCAAAGGTTGATTGAAGTCGTCGGAATAGGCTGTGATGATCTCGTCTGCTGTGCCTGGGAAGGTGGGGTTGATCTCGTGAAACAAAATGCGCGTGCGCTGCGCCTGATGCAAGCGGCGCAAGCGCCAATTTTTTATACGCTCGCGCATTGATTGCGCGGCGGGTGTCTGGCCGCTGATGACCTGCTCGAAAATGTTATCGAGCGTTAAATTTTCCATCCCTGTCATGGCTCGGTACTCCATGTGCTGCGGTCGTTAATGTTTGGGCGTGCGGCCTCGTTACTGCTGCCCGCCCGCTGCTGACTGCGCGAGCTTATCGCGCTGAACGAATGAGCCAACCGTCGAGGATGAACTCAATGCGAACCGTCTTGAGAATTTGAATGTCGCGGAAGATTCGGCCCGTGATGCCGAAGTCGCGGTTGCCGAAAATGTCGCGCGGGATGGGCAGCTTGTAGCCTCTGCCGAGTCCGTTGTTGACAACCGTGCCGACGCCCGCGGCGCTCGTGCCTGCGAATCCCATAATGCCCTGTGGCGACGTGAACCGGCGCAACTTGCCGCGCTCGAATTTGACCTCATCGCTCACAAGCTCGAAGCCTATGAGGTGTTGCATGTCCTGCAAGAGTCCCGCGGCGTTGACCTCGCCGCCTGTGGGCGTGGCGTTCGCGGGCGCGGTCGCGTCCGCGGCTTCATCGTCGGCGGTGTCCGTCGAACCGACGATGGTCACGTTGGCGTACATGCCGGTGACGATGAACGCGCGCCCGCTGCCGATGCGCCGCGCCTCCGTCATGTTCGTGTGTTCCTCGCTGATCGTGTAGCCGGTGGCGTCGGCGGTGATGTAGGTGCTGCGCTCCCCGATGGGATTGGCGAAGAGAGAGAAATCTCCCTTGCGTAGAACCTGCCCGCCCTTCAAAATCGCGGTGTCGTACAGCTCGTGCGCGAGCGTCTCTTTCCAGTTGCCGAGCTGCATGTCTGCGGCGTAACGCTTCAAAAGGTCGGCTACCATCTGCGGCGGCATACCCTTCGGCGCTTTAACTTCCTGCTGTGCTGCTGGTGCCATTTCCTGAACCTCCCCGCGCTTGGGCTAAAGAGCTTGCGCGGCTGTTGTGTTATGTGACTCGCCGGCCTCTCGCGCGTAGAACTGCGTCACGGCTT
>MWWG01000018.1_pt1 | contig 21650 bp, 21 predicted proteins | sample 1047331 | NCBI WGS metagenome assembly MWWG01 (sample SAMN06349968, study PRJNA376086) | soil metagenome | isolation source: MG6-4 sample Antarctic (ecotone) soil | place: Antarctica | collected 2015-01-13 | reverse complement strand
GGCGTGCCCGCTCTGCTGGGGCATTGGCGGGCGCGACAGGCGCGACTGTAGCGGAGAGGGAGCGCACGGCCCCTCGTGAAGGCATCGGGCGTGCGCGAATAGAAGGGAGTCGGGGGCGGGCATGCATACCTCGCGTCCGACTCCCTTCATCCATATCAAGGGAAGGCGGCGGCCGCATCACACAGCGGCCGCCGCCTCTTCTCACATTACTGTGAGGCCGCGTCTGATGTCCTCACCCCACCCGACCAAGCAGGCGGACACATTCAGCACCCGCCCTTGTTGGTCGCGCACTATACGCCCGCCTTCGGAGAAGCGTCAACGCCGGCCTGTGTCCCCGACACCTGTCCTACCACCCGGATTGGTAGCTCCACGAAGGAGTCTCTACCAACTCGCCCCGCTTCTTCCCGACGTACAAGGCGAGTGCCACGGCCAGCACTAAATCGTCGTGCGCCCCCTCCCGCCATGCGCCGTAGGTGTCGTTTGCCGCCTCCGTGATCTTCACCTGAAAGTCTTGTAACTCCCGCACCAAAGTGCCCGCTTCCGGTAGCGCCTCCGCGATCTTCAATTTGTCAGTCTGCAAAGCCACCTGCACGACTGACACGAGGTCGCGCTTCGGCACGTACTCGACGCCCCGGTCGTAGTTAACAGTTGCGCCGCCCGTGATATGGATCGGGTGAAGCACGGCATTAAGTCTCGCCTGCCGGAACAGGTCAACGACCGGCGCGCCGACGCCCGTTTCGTCTACCGCAAGTCTCGGCGTGCCGCTTGAGAGCGGCGGCTGTTTCAGCATCCCGGCGACGGCGGCGACAATCGCCGGGTAGGGCGTGCCGAGAGGGAAGCGCTCCAAGTGGCGGGCGTGGAAGACGGCCGGCGCCGCGTCGCCGTGCCGCTCAAGGATCACCAATGCGGTGTAGTCTTTCGCTTGGCCTAGATCGAGTCCGAGCGTGTATTTCGGCGCCGGGTGAAAGAGCGGTTCGTCGTTGTAGTAATTCATAAAGTGTGTGCTCCGAATAAGGGCGTAACTTTCGGGTCGAGGGCGCGCTGAATGTCTTCGTAGCGGAACACGGAATCAACGCTCTCGACAAACTTACACAAGTATTCCTGCTCGAACCAGAAGTCTCCGATCTGCATTCTCTCTTCTTCCAGCCACTCGGCGGTGATGCGCGGGCAGTCGTAGGCCGTGACTTTCGTGCGGTGCCAACGCGCGCCCTCACTCCACTCGTGAAAGAAGAATCCGCGCTTGCCGAACGGCGTCGAAAGCAGAATGATGTCACCGCCACTGACGGCGAGCATTGGACGGATTGCTTGATACAACTCATCCGGCACTCTTGATGCTTCATCAACGATCAAAAGTGACACGCCCGAAAAGCCTCTGATCGTGGCCTCTTTGCCGGGCAGCGCGCAAATTCTTGAGCCGTTCGTAAACTCCATCTCAAGCGATGATTCGGATTGCAGCGGGCTTGGATTAGGGAGCACCGCGTAAGCGTCTTTAACCTTCCTGAACAGTTCTTTGCTCTGGCGGTATGACGGCGCGAGAAGTAGGACGAGTGATGCGGGCGTGTAGAGTGCGCGGTGTAGTGCCCGAATACTCGAGCAAGTGCTTTTCCCTCCTTGCCTCGTGACCAACAAAATTTGCTGGTGCGCCGTGCTGGTGAGTACATCGCGCTGCCAAGCGTCTAAGGTGAAGCCGGCGTGCGCGGCGAGCGTGACGGGCGAGAGCGCGGGCACGTCACCGGTGCCGAGAAGCACGGCGCGGGCGTGCAATCGTTCAAGCTGTGCGGCGAGGTTCATGCTTTCCGCTCCTGCGCACCGCCAGCAACGTCTTGATCTCGTCTATCTGCTCTTGCAGCTCGCGCATCTCAATCGCCTTGAATGAGTGACTAAGAATTGCTTGTGCCGCCGCGTTCTCGGCGAAGGAGTTTCCGCAATTAAGGTTCCGGCGTAAGGTGGTGACGGCCTCTTTCGTCGCGGCCTGCAACTCGCTGATCGCCGAGTCAACGACGGCGCGCTGCGCTTCACGGTATCGCTTCTGGAAGTCGTCACGCTGAAGCCAACGCCAAAGCGAGCGCTCCGAGATGCCACATGCCTTTGCAGCTTCGGCAATCGTCGGGTGTTCCAAGAGGGCGGCAATCGCTTGCTCTGCCTTGCGCGTCAACTTCTCGCCATGTCCCTTTATTTCTGCCATCTGCGCTCACCTGCTGCCTTCTGAAAACACCCGCGCTGATTTCAATACCCATCTATGCACGCTTTATGCACCTTTTTCGCATCGTGCGAAAAGTTCCAAAGCCGGCACCGTGCCCCAGCGGTTGTGTGCCCACTGGCTTGGGAGCAGTAGGATTTCAAAACCGCATAATGCCAGTAATCGGACGCGCCCAAGATGTTTGCGCCGTGCTCATCAATCTCTTCGCCTTCAATCCTTCGGGCTGTCGAATGCGGCGATTTCTAAGGCCGCGATCTTGAGCCGACGATCTTGCAGCCAGCGCTTTGTGCTCTGCGGCCTTCTTGCCTTCTGCGGCACGGCGCGTACAATCGCCGTCTGGTGTTCTGCGGCCATTCGCGTGACGTGCTGCGCGAATTGTTCTATGTCGGCTTTATTGCGTGTGCTCATAATTCCCCCTCGAAGGCACGGATGCCCCCCGTCTTGAGTCCGGCGATAAGCGCGTCACACCTGCGCAAGCGTTCGGCGAGGCGCGCGCGTTCGGCTTCGACTGTGCGCAGCGGGTCACTCCCACGCGGCGCGGCGGCTCGCAACTCGCCGAGGAGTGCCGCTTGGCTTTTCCGCGCGGCGCGTTCGCGCTCGTGCCTCTCCCGAATGCGCCGGTCTTCGTCGTCTGCTTCGGCCAAGCGGCGCGGGCGCTCTTCTTTGACGCGCCTGGCGTGCTCGGCATTGAGAATCTCTTCGCCCGTCATCATCTTCGGATACATTGCGGCAAGTTCCGCCGAGCTAATTACTGTTTCGCCTTTTTGCATGATTGTCTCCTTACTCAGTCTTAAAAGTAGCCGCCCGTCGTCACCTCTGGGAGTAAAGCAGGTTTGTGACAACGGGCGACCGTTGACCCGACTGTCGGCGGGTCAATCTATGCGGCCGCCGGCTCATTGCGGATCGCCGCAAGTCTGGAGTGCTCGCGCTTCTGCGCCTCATACTGGCCGAGTGCTAACTTTGTGACGGGCGTGAGTGAAGCGAACGCTGCCGGACGGTCGCGGCGAAGCTCGAGCACGCGCTCGTAAAATGCGTTCGGCTCGAATCCTCCCGACGTCGGGAGGATGTTCCCCTTCGGCTGTACTTTCCTCATTCGCTTCACTCCCGTTCAAGCTGCGACACTTTCACCACGCGCGTACTTCCGCACCGTGCGGCACGCCATACCCCAAAGCTCCGCATCGGTCGCCGGAGAGTCTTTTCCCGCGTCACAGCGCGTATCTCTGACCTCGAGCATTTGCTGATACAGGTCGTGAACGTCCGCGATGCCGTACTCGTCGGCGTGCGCCCACCGCCCGCGCATCACACGCAACAAGCCGTTGTTGCGTTCCCCATCGGCGAAGTGTCGCGCGCCGCCCACTGAGAACGTGCGCCCCTTGTCCGCCTGAAATCTAATCGGCTCCGGCACGCGCTCGCCCTCAGCCGCTTTGATAATTCGTTCTTCCATCCATGCGGGCGCGAGTGCTATTTCCCGCCCGTTGTCGTGGCCGTAAGTTTTCCCCGAGACGTGATCGCCGAGCGGCGCGACGATCATGCCGCCCGCGCCTTTGACATCTATGCCGGGCGCGAGTTTCGCTTCTAACGCTCCGTTGCCTTTGATCGGTTTCGACAGGCGATAAAGCTTGTGCCAGCCGCCCCCGCCCGTCGTCTTTTCCCTTGTGGCCGGGAACGCCTCTTCGCCGTGCGCTTCGCATAAATCGTGATAGCTCGCGTCACCTTCGTTGCGCGGGTCAACGTCCACGCAGATGATGTTTTGCGCGCCGCCCATCGCTTGCCCGTAATTGATGCGCGGGTCTTTCGCACACCACATCCTGACTTTGGCCGCGTCGAGCGTCGCGCTATGAACGCCGTTCGGAGAGAAACGCGGGTAAGGGTGCTTGCCGGGCGACCTGCATTCGGAACCTTTCAGACAATCACACATGCCGTCAGCGACGCCCCAGACGGCCAGCACCGGGATGCCTTCGGCGACGGATGCGAGCGCCTCTAAAAGCTTCGGCGGATCGCCTTCAGCCTCAGAGGCCAATGCACACATCATGTGCAAAGAATCGCTGTTTTCGTCAGCGTCAAAATTAACTTGTTGATTCTCGGGAGTTTGCGGCGGGAGCATCCGACAGATTGTCGGATGGTCGGCATCCGACAGAGGGCCGGCGTCTGTGGAAAACTTTTCGGAATTGTCGGATATGTTATTACCATCCGTGTGTGTGTGTGTGTCCACAAGCCAGTCCACTGTGGCGTAATACTCCGCTTCCTTCGCCAAGCGGTCGCGCTCCAATTGTTCGCGCCTGACTTCGGCGGCCATCCGCCGATGGCGACGCTGTGAGGCTTCCAACTCGGCCAGAGGATCACTACCGGCCTTTGCCACTGCCCAAAGTAATGCTTCCGTCATGGTGTCAATTTTCGTGCGCATGCCTTTGATAACGGCGTCGTCCGTGACGGATGCGCCGTCCGACTTGTCGACCTTCTCCGGCGGAGTCCGCACGGGCAGCTTGGCGATGGCACGATCTATCAATTCATCCGTGACGGCTTTGGCCGGGTGCTTCTTCCACTCTTCGGACGCGCGTGCTTCCGTGAGTGCCCACAGCGCGGCCTCGCCGATGTAGTCGGCGTGGTACGTCGTGACGATGGTCGTGACGCCGTTCGCGCGTTCGATCTCGAAACACTTGCGCCCGGCTTTAATTTCCGCCGCTTTGAGCGCGTCAAGAAAGCGTCCCATGAACACGTCGGAGTTTTCTTCCCTGCCGGCGTAGTTGAAATGAGGCGCGGCATACTTGTGCGCGATGAGCGCGGGAAAGCTGTGCGTCTCGCGCCCGTTCAAGAGTCCGTGCAAGCCGGCGACACAGCGCGCGGCCTTGTCTGGAAAGCCCATGCGCCCGGTCATGCGGTTAATGACGTGCTGCAACCATTGATGATTCGTTTTGATCTTGCGCGTCTCTCTATCAGTGACGAACACATGCGCAGCGGCTTTGGGCGTGAATGATGGGTCTGGTGCTGACATCACGCGGCCTCCCTTCGATCCGCCGGGCGACGTTCGGCAAAGTGTCGGCGTTGTGCTTCCCTCTCGGCTGCTTCGGCATGTGCGATGAGCGCGCCCACCGAGCTGAGAGTCGAGCAACACGGTGCGCAGAGGTACAGCTTCCTGACTTTGCCGCTGTCGTCGGCGACGGATGCGGACATTCGCCCGCGCTTCGGTGCCGGCTCGCCGCATCGGTGGCAGATGGGCGGCGGCGGCTGTGGCGGCTTTGAATTTCGCCTTGTTTCGGCTTTTGGGCGTGCTATAATCATTTTGTTAGTCCTATCCGCTTGCAGAACCCTAAAATTATGAATGCCTGAGCTGCTAACTCAGGTATTCGTGTGCCTTCTAACAAGAAAGCCCTTGATGCTGGGCGACGACTCCCAACACCAAAGGCTTTCTCTTCAATCGCAACGCACGGCGCGGCTGCGAAACTAAATTGTAAAAGCGGCGGTCGTCGTCGCCAGTGAAAACTTTTCAACTTGCCTTCACCGGCGACAACGGATTACTCTACGTTTGTGGGTCGTCAGTGATGGCGGCTTTTCAATCAGAACAAGGGCGTGTGAAGTGTGGAAATGGATCACGCCCTCTGTTCTACCTACCTCAATACAAAATTCATCTTAGCATGGAGGCGACAGAAAGTGAAAACTTTTTGTCAGTGTGTCTATCTAACACTCGCGCTGCTATATCGTTCTTTCACTTCCTCCCACGTTAGAAGACCGTTTCGGGCGGCCCACCGTTGGACGGTGCGGGCTGTCACGCCCAACTCTGAAGCGACTGATACTTGTGTCGCTTCATCACCGAGCTTCTGAATTGCCTTCACAACATCGCTTTCTGTAAGTTTCGGCTCGCCGCGCGTTTCGACGCGGAAAAACTCCATCGCTTCTGTAATCACGTTGATGTCGTCGTTCGTCTCTTCGGGGATAAGGCTACTTAGCATTTTGAAGCGTCTCCCGTGCGTCGGCCACCAGTGAACGATCATTTCGACGTTACTAAGTTTGTGTGTAATGCGCGCGACGAAAAAATGCTGGTAGCGGAAAGGGGCAACATTGGTGTCCGCGACAGACGCGAAGAAGAAGAAGGGCGTTGGCGGGCTGGGTATAACTCTGTCATCATCGCGCGGGAATATCGGCTTACCCGCCTCTATGCCGATCACGTCAACGGTGAAGTCGCGCCAACGTGGTTCAAAATCATCGCCGTAAAAAGACGTGTGTAAGTACTCACCTCGCTTCTCAACATCTGTCGTGACTGTTTTGTTGTATTCCCGCAGCTCGGAGCGCCAGAACTTCTCTTGCCTCGCGTGGAAAGGTAGAAGAACCTCTATCTTTGTTGCGCGTCCCTTAGTGGCGGCGGCAAGAAAGTTAGGATTTGAACAGAACGGACATTCAACCTGTGGCATCTAGTTTCCTAATCCTGACAAACCTTGCCGCCTTCCTTACGCAGACGGTTTGTCTGTATCGTCTATCGTGCGGGCATTCTCAGAGCGCGCAATCATCTTGCCGCGTAGCCTTTGCAACTCTTCAATAAAAATATCCAACTGTTCCTGTGTTGTGGCAATGGGATAACCAGCAATAGAAGAGCATAGAACTTCGTGATGATCTACGTGTATTAGGCCATCACCTCGGATGAGGTTTCTGTATTGTTCTTCGGACATATCGTACATTGTTGGAACGTCAACGATTTCAACCTCTCCGACATTAATTCTGTTTTTGTTGTTTTCTGAGTTCATCCGTTCCCTTCCTTACCGCTCATTTTGCGAAAGTGTACTCACTACACCTTCGGGCGCTGACAGTCACCCGAAAGCCGCTCCGAACAGGCTGTGTTCAACCCTTGCGTAACATGCGACTCAAGACGTCTTCAAACTCCCCCGGGTCAACCGGCTTGACGAGATACTCGCTGCAACCAGCGGCGAACGCGGCGTCGCGGTAATACTCTGTCCCGTTGGCGGAGACGACCACGATGGGCACATTGTGCAGCCCCTCCAGTTTTCGTATGCGCGTTGCGGCGTTGAGGCCGTCGCCGCCGGGCATGCTGACGTCCATCAGGATCAGATCGGGGCGCTCGCGCCGGGCGGCCTTGACCGCTTCCTCACCGCTACTGGCTTCCACGACGCGGTAGCCATGCCGCTCCAGCCATAGGTGCATCATGGAGCGGATGTCCTCGAAATCATCTACGACAAGTATTGTCCGACCGGCGTGGCCCATCGTTTCGCTCACTTCTTACCTTTCTTCTTACCGTTCGATTGTTCGGGCTTTCGGTCTTCCACACCGAGCCGACTCTTGAGCATCTCTGCGATCTCCGCTTGGCGTTTAGGTGAGACGGCGAGACTCTTGCCCATCGCTTCACGCACGCGCTCTCGCTCTTTCTTGTGCGTCGTCATCAAATCACCTGCCGCCTTCCTTCGCTTCGTTAATCCACTTCGCCACGTGATCCGCGACGTGGAACAGGTCGTTGGGGTTGATCAGGTAGTCCTGCGCCCCGGCCTTAATCGCCGCCTCCCTTTCTTTCTCCATGGCGCGCCCCGAGTAGAAGAGGATCGGCGTCACGGCGTCGAACTCCCGCAGCGCCTCACATATGGTTATGCCGGACGCGTCGGGGAAAGTGTGGTTGAGCAGGTACAAGTCGAAGTGCTCGCCGCCCCCGGCCAGCGCCAAAGCGTCCGCGCCATTTCCGACCGTGGTCACTCGAAACCCGGCGCGCTCGAGCATGATTGTCATGAGGAGACGTAGGTCGTCGTGGTCTTCGACGTACAAAACGTGCCCCCGTGTGGCAGTGCTCACTTCTTACCTTTTCTCACCGCTCATTTTGCGAAAGTGTACTCACTACACCTTTGGGCGCTGACATTGGCCTTTCAGTATTTTCGACGACTTGGGGAACTAGGTGCGCGCGTCCTCACCCGCCGGGTGCCGAACCGCTTGCCGACGGCCTTGACGGCTTTGTAAGGCGCTTTCAGCACACGCACAAAGCGTTTGCCGCGTCTGCGCCTATAACTCTGCCTGCCCCGCTGTGGTACCGGTTTCCCGCTCGTGGTAGTGACGCCGGCCGCTGCTCTCGTGCTACCGCTAGCCATGCCTTCGGCGCCGAGCAAGGGCAGCAGCTCGGGGATAACCGTACAAATGATGATAAAGGCGACAACCCGGTGCTTCCTCGCATTCACTTCTTACCTCTCTTCTTACCGTTCGATTGTTCGGGCTTGGCTTTGGGCGGTCGGCCTACTTTGCGATCCGCTACAAGCGCCAAGTCAGATTCACGAATGACAAGCGCGCGTCCAAAGCGTGTTGCGGGCAAACGTCCGTCTTTTATCATTGCTTGTACGCGGCGCACGGTCACACCTAAACGTTCCGCCACTTGCTGCGCTGTCAGTTCATCCATGAGCCACTTATACGCTGAAAAGAATTGTTCGTCAATGCGATTATTTGTGTTGACATATTATTCGCAAACGCGTATATTTCTCTCAAGTTAGCAATTCAAACAAAGAGAGGGAATCAAATGTTCATCCTGAAATCGAAACAGCAACTCACGAAGGCCATCGAGAACGCCCGCGCGCTGCACCCGAAAGTACGCATGGTTGAATTTGGCGAGTATGAAGTGAGCGGATCGAAGGGCAACACCTACACGGTGCTCTGCTACCGCGCGAACGGCGAGAAGATAGTTGACTGCAACTGCCCGTCGAGAGTGCCTTGCAAACACAGCGCGGCTGCCTTACAGGTTCACGTCTTCATGGCGGCACGGCGCGGCCACTAACAAAAAAGGCTTACCTGTCACGCCAATGATAGGTAAGCCCTCACCCTCAACCCTTCCCATTAAGAAAGGAATTGAAAATGCAACAAGCAAATACTACCACAGCGAATGAGTCGAAAGTTACGCGCGCCGACGCGCTGCTCCTCTTCAAACTGATAAATGATGAGGCCGTGTCGGAAGATGCGCGCCGCCACCTCGCCGAATACGTTGACGACATCCTGAGTGCTTCGGAAGTCTCAGACCTGACGAACAACAGGCCGCTGTTCCTGCGTGGCTTCGCCGAAGGCTGGCCGCGCGCTGACAATTACTCGCGCCGCAACGTCGGCGAGTTGCTACAGCGCGTAAAGCGTGGCGAGGCGCTAGAGTCCATCATCGCCGACTTTCGGGGGCAACTTGACGCGGGCGCTGAGGCGCGTCTCGAGCGCTGGCTAACCATGCCGGAGCCGAAGGACAAGACATCGGACGAGTGGCGCTACTGGAAGCTGCGGCGGATGGAGCGGGCTTTCGCCGGCGCGGACGGCGAGGCGTACAGACAGGCGTGGCAAGAGTTCAGGGCGCTACTCAAAGGCTTGATGGCCGATGAGAGTTTCTGGCACACGGGGAACGCCCGCGCCCTGCTGCCTGACCTTATCATCGCGCGCCAGCAGATAGACAAACAGAATGCCTATGAGAAGAGAGTCCACGCCGGGGTGAAGAGTGCGGCATCACGTCGGAGAAGTAAGCAGAAAAGTTGAATCCTCGCGCCGGCGTGAGGTTTATATTGCGCGATATAAACTTGAGGGGGCTGGCTCGTCGGGGCCAGCCTCTTTTGACCTACAAAGCCCCTCCGCTAGCAAACATTCATTCGGCACGCCGGCGGAACGCGGAACGGACACGCCCTCGGAAACCTTGTATGCTCTGTTATATTAAGAGCTAAGCGGGACGAGTCTGGGTAGCATCCGGCCACAGAGCCATGCTCTCCCCGGCCATGTGGTCAGGGGGAATATCCCGACTCGCCCCGCCCATTATCTGGCAAAGGCACCTTCGGCGGAACACAGGCCGCCTTCGGAGTCTATTGCCGGGAGCAGAACAGGCGGGGCGGAAGGTTTCTTCCTTTAGCTTTGGGGAGAGGGCTAGGGGAGGGGGATTCCGCCCCGCCTGTTTTCATAAAAAGAGCCGGCGGTGTTGATCCTGTTGAATGAACCAGGCCACCGCCGGCTAACCCTTGCGAGGAAAAGTTTGTACTAACGGAGCTAGATTCTACCACACCGAGAGTTGCCCGCCACGCGCGCACGGTGCCCTGCTACGCTCGTTTCCGCACCGCACCCATGCCACAGCATACCCGTTTCAGCACGGGCGAATATGCGCGTCTTTTTTAGTGCCGCGCCAATCTATGACACTTCGCGCCAAGCGCGGATTGTCACAGGTAAGCCCGCCGTGATATAAGCCCGCGCTTATGGGGAAGGAACTCACGAAAGAACAGGCCGCCAAGCGCCTCAAAATATCCGTGCGCACGCTCCAACGTGCGGCGAGCGCGGGCAGAGTAAAGCCCGTCTACCACCGGGGCGCGTCGGGCAAGATGGAAACCTTTTTCGACTCCGACGACGTAGACCGGTACAAGGAAGAGCTGTCACAAGTGGTAGAGCCGGAGCGGAAGGCCGCGATGGTTGCCGCGCCGACGGGTGCCAGCCGTGCTCTGTCACAGATAGGCGCGACTTCATACGTCGCCGATTTGCATGATCTTTTAGAGCGCCTTGTGGCAACGCAGGAAAGGCAATTGCCGCCCGCCCCTCCCGCGCCAGTCAGCGACAGTCATACGTTGTCACAGAACGCGCCACTCTCGCTTGCCGACAAGTTGACGCTTAACTTAGCGGAAGCCTCTCAGCTTTCGGGACTCTCGCGCGGGCATCTCCGCCAAGCCATCGAAGAGAAGAAGTTGAAGGCGCGGATCATCGGCAGGGGGTGGCGGGTGAAGCGGGATGATTTAGACGCTTACGTAAGGAAACTATAACGGACAGCCATGCGGGATGATGACCGAAGAAAGTATGCGCGCTTACACCTGCCGCTCGAAGTGCGCTGGCGTGGCGTAGAAAGTTCGACGCCACGCGCCTCTTTCGGGGTTGACGCCTCGCCACATCCGGGGTAAAACCTTAAGCCTCTCCCGACGCAAAACACAGGCTGATCTCGAACGGGGCGCGGCGCACGTCGCTCTCCGGTGAGTCAAGTCTCGCCCTAACCTCGCGCGGGGCGTCCCCAACTCTCGCGCCTTTACGTGCGGAAACTAAGGAGGGGAAGTATGTCCCACATCAGTAAATTCGTCCTCGCACTGGCGGCCTTCGCCGTGCTGGGAGTCGCGGCGATGCCGGCGCGTGCCGACATCGTGTTCATCCAAGGCCCGACCAGCGCCGCCGACGAGACCATCCAGTTCAACAGCCCCGGGCTGATCTCGACCGGCAACCCGGTGACGGGTTCGACCAACCAAACAAATACCGTATTCAACTTCAGTTCCAACGTGAATCTGACCACGCCTTCGGCGGGTCAGGCGCGCATCGAGCGTGCCGGCGGGGGAACTTTCACCACGCTAACCATTACGCCCGTCAGCCCGCTCGTCACCTTCAACGAGTTGGACTTCAACATCAACGCCGTCGGCAACGGTTTCGTCACGTTTACGGCGACGGAAGACAACGGGCAGATGACGACTTCTCAGGCGTTCACACTCGACGCCAGCGGGCAGAACTTCTTCAGCGTCACGGCGATCAACAACCAGCGCATCAGAAGCGTCATGTTCACCACCACTGTCGGTATTCAGGACGTTCGACAAGTTCGGGTCGGTGGCATCGCCACGGGGACTCCGACCGCGCCAATTCCTGAGCCGATGACATTACTGCTGTTCGGCACGGGCCTCGCGGGTGTGGCGGCACGCCTGCGCCGAAGGTGCAAGTCGTAACCGGGCGGCGTATGCTGATTTAGTCTCGACGTGCAGCCTGCGCGTGCGGCGTGCCCGCTCTGCTGGGGCATTGGCGGGCGCGACAGGCGCGACTGTAGCGGAGAGGGAGCGCACGGCCCCTCGTGAAGGCATCGGGCGTGCGCGAATAGAAGGGAGTCGGGGGCGGGCATGCATACCTCGCGTCCGACTCCCTTCATCCATATCAAGGGAAGGCGGCGGCCGCATCACACAGCGGCCGCCGCCTCTTCTCACATTACTGTGAGGCCGCGTCTGATGTCCTCACCCCACCCGACCAAGCAGGCGGACACATTCAGCACCCGCCCTTGTTGGTCGCGCACTATACGCCCGCCTTCGGAGAAGCGTCAACGCCGGCCTGTGTCCCCGACACCTGTCCTACCACCCGGATTGGTAGCTCCACGAAGGAGTCTCTACCAACTCGCCCCGCTTCTTCCCGACGTACAAGGCGAGTGCCACGGCCAGCACTAAATCGTCGTGCGCCCCCTCCCGCCATGCGCCGTAGGTGTCGTTTGCCGCCTCCGTGATCTTCACCTGAAAGTCTTGTAACTCCCGCACCAAAGTGCCCGCTTCCGGTAGCGCCTCCGCGATCTTCAATTTGTCAGTCTGCAAAGCCACCTGCACGACTGACACGAGGTCGCGCTTCGGCACGTACTCGACGCCCCGGTCGTAGTTAACAGTTGCGCCGCCCGTGATATGGATCGGGTGAAGCACGGCATTAAGTCTCGCCTGCCGGAACAGGTCAACGACCGGCGCGCCGACGCCCGTTTCGTCTACCGCAAGTCTCGGCGTGCCGCTTGAGAGCGGCGGCTGTTTCAGCATCCCGGCGACGGCGGCGACAATCGCCGGGTAGGGCGTGCCGAGAGGGAAGCGCTCCAAGTGGCGGGCGTGGAAGACGGCCGGCGCCGCGTCGCCGTGCCGCTCAAGGATCACCAATGCGGTGTAGTCTTTCGCTTGGCCTAGATCGAGTCCGAGCGTGTATTTCGGCGCCGGGTGAAAGAGCGGTTCGTCGTTGTAGTAATTCATAAAGTGTGTGCTCCGAATAAGGGCGTAACTTTCGGGTCGAGGGCGCGCTGAATGTCTTCGTAGCGGAACACGGAATCAACGCTCTCGACAAACTTACACAAGTATTCCTGCTCGAACCAGAAGTCTCCGATCTGCATTCTCTCTTCTTCCAGCCACTCGGCGGTGATGCGCGGGCAGTCGTAGGCCGTGACTTTCGTGCGGTGCCAACGCGCGCCCTCACTCCACTCGTGAAAGAAGAATCCGCGCTTGCCGAACGGCGTCGAAAGCAGAATGATGTCACCGCCACTGACGGCGAGCATTGGACGGATTGCTTGATACAACTCATCCGGCACTCTTGATGCTTCATCAACGATCAAAAGTGACACGCCCGAAAAGCCTCTGATCGTGGCCTCTTTGCCGGGCAGCGCGCAAATTCTTGAGCCGTTCGTAAACTCCATCTCAAGCGATGATTCGGATTGCAGCGGGCTTGGATTAGGGAGCACCGCGTAAGCGTCTTTAACCTTCCTGAACAGTTCTTTGCTCTGGCGGTATGACGGCGCGAGAAGTAGGACGAGTGATGCGGGCGTGTAGAGTGCGCGGTGTAGTGCCCGAATACTCGAGCAAGTGCTTTTCCCTCCTTGCCTCGTGACCAACAAAATTTGCTGGTGCGCCGTGCTGGTGAGTACATCGCGCTGCCAAGCGTCTAAGGTGAAGCCGGCGTGCGCGGCGAGCGTGACGGGCGAGAGCGCGGGCACGTCACCGGTGCCGAGAAGCACGGCGCGGGCGTGCAATCGTTCAAGCTGTGCGGCGAGGTTCATGCTTTCCGCTCCTGCGCACCGCCAGCAACGTCTTGATCTCGTCTATCTGCTCTTGCAGCTCGCGCATCTCAATCGCCTTGAATGAGTGACTAAGAATTGCTTGTGCCGCCGCGTTCTCGGCGAAGGAGTTTCCGCAATTAAGGTTCCGGCGTAAGGTGGTGACGGCCTCTTTCGTCGCGGCCTGCAACTCGCTGATCGCCGAGTCAACGACGGCGCGCTGCGCTTCACGGTATCGCTTCTGGAAGTCGTCACGCTGAAGCCAACGCCAAAGCGAGCGCTCCGAGATGCCACATGCCTTTGCAGCTTCGGCAATCGTCGGGTGTTCCAAGAGGGCGGCAATCGCTTGCTCTGCCTTGCGCGTCAACTTCTCGCCATGTCCCTTTATTTCTGCCATCTGCGCTCACCTGCTGCCTTCTGAAAACACCCGCGCTGATTTCAATACCCATCTATGCACGCTTTATGCACCTTTTTCGCATCGTGCGAAAAGTTCCAAAGCCGGCACCGTGCCCCAGCGGTTGTGTGCCCACTGGCTTGGGAGCAGTAGGATTTCAAAACCGCATAATGCCAGTAATCGGACGCGCCCAAGATGTTTGCGCCGTGCTCATCAATCTCTTCGCCTTCAATCCTTCGGGCTGTCGAATGCGGCGATTTCTAAGGCCGCGATCTTGAGCCGACGATCTTGCAGCCAGCGCTTTGTGCTCTGCGGCCTTCTTGCCTTCTGCGGCACGGCGCGTACAATCGCCGTCTGGTGTTCTGCGGCCATTCGCGTGACGTGCTGCGCGAATTGTTCTATGTCGGCTTTATTGCGTGTGCTCATAATTCCCCCTCGAAGGCACGGATGCCCCCCGTCTTGAGTCCGGCGATAAGCGCGTCACACCTGCGCAAGCGTTCGGCGAGGCGCGCGCGTTCGGCTTCGACTGTGCGCAGCGGGTCACTCCCACGCGGCGCGGCGGCTCGCAACTCGCCGAGGAGTGCCGCTTGGCTTTTCCGCGCGGCGCGTTCGCGCTCGTGCCTCTCCCGAATGCGCCGGTCTTCGTCGTCTGCTTCGGCCAAGCGGCGCGGGCGCTCTTCTTTGACGCGCCTGGCGTGCTCGGCATTGAGAATCTCTTCGCCCGTCATCATCTTCGGATACATTGCGGCAAGTTCCGCCGAGCTAATTACTGTTTCGCCTTTTTGCATGATTGTCTCCTTACTCAGTCTTAAAAGTAGCCGCCCGTCGTCACCTCTGGGAGTAAAGCAGGTTTGTGACAACGGGCGACCGTTGACCCGACTGTCGGCGGGTCAATCTATGCGGCCGCCGGCTCATTGCGGATCGCCGCAAGTCTGGAGTGCTCGCGCTTCTGCGCCTCATACTGGCCGAGTGCTAACTTTGTGACGGGCGTGAGTGAAGCGAACGCTGCCGGACGGTCGCGGCGAAGCTCGAGCACGCGCTCGTAAAATGCGTTCGGCTCGAATCCTCCCGACGTCGGGAGGATGTTCCCCTTCGGCTGTACTTTCCTCATTCGCTTCACTCCCGTTCAAGCTGCGACACTTTCACCACGCGCGTACTTCCGCACCGTGCGGCACGCCATACCCCAAAGCTCCGCATCGGTCGCCGGAGAGTCTTTTCCCGCGTCACAGCGCGTATCTCTGACCTCGAGCATTTGCTGATACAGGTCGTGAACGTCCGCGATGCCGTACTCGTCGGCGTGCGCCCACCGCCCGCGCATCACACGCAACAAGCCGTTGTTGCGTTCCCCATCGGCGAAGTGTCGCGCGCCGCCCACTGAGAACGTGCGCCCCTTGTCCGCCTGAAATCTAATCGGCTCCGGCACGCGCTCGCCCTCAGCCGCTTTGATAATTCGTTCTTCCATCCATGCGGGCGCGAGTGCTATTTCCCGCCCGTTGTCGTGGCCGTAAGTTTTCCCCGAGACGTGATCGCCGAGCGGCGCGACGATCATGCCGCCCGCGCCTTTGACATCTATGCCGGGCGCGAGTTTCGCTTCTAACGCTCCGTTGCCTTTGATCGGTTTCGACAGGCGATAAAGCTTGTGCCAGCCGCCCCCGCCCGTCGTCTTTTCCCTTGTGGCCGGGAACGCCTCTTCGCCGTGCGCTTCGCATAAATCGTGATAGCTCGCGTCACCTTCGTTGCGCGGGTCAACGTCCACGCAGATGATGTTTTGCGCGCCGCCCATCGCTTGCCCGTAATTGATGCGCGGGTCTTTCGCACACCACATCCTGACTTTGGCCGCGTCGAGCGTCGCGCTATGAACGCCGTTCGGAGAGAAACGCGGGTAAGGGTGCTTGCCGGGCGACCTGCATTCGGAACCTTTCAGACAATCACACATGCCGTCAGCGACGCCCCAGACGGCCAGCACCGGGATGCCTTCGGCGACGGATGCGAGCGCCTCTAAAAGCTTCGGCGGATCGCCTTCAGCCTCAGAGGCCAATGCACACATCATGTGCAAAGAATCGCTGTTTTCGTCAGCGTCAAAATTAACTTGTTGATTCTCGGGAGTTTGCGGCGGGAGCATCCGACAGATTGTCGGATGGTCGGCATCCGACAGAGGGCCGGCGTCTGTGGAAAACTTTTCGGAATTGTCGGATATGTTATTACCATCCGTGTGTGTGTGTGTGTCCACAAGCCAGTCCACTGTGGCGTAATACTCCGCTTCCTTCGCCAAGCGGTCGCGCTCCAATTGTTCGCGCCTGACTTCGGCGGCCATCCGCCGATGGCGACGCTGTGAGGCTTCCAACTCGGCCAGAGGATCACTACCGGCCTTTGCCACTGCCCAAAGTAATGCTTCCGTCATGGTGTCAATTTTCGTGCGCATGCCTTTGATAACGGCGTCGTCCGTGACGGATGCGCCGTCCGACTTGTCGACCTTCTCCGGCGGAGTCCGCACGGGCAGCTTGGCGATGGCACGATCTATCAATTCATCCGTGACGGCTTTGGCCGGGTGCTTCTTCCACTCTTCGGACGCGCGTGCTTCCGTGAGTGCCCACAGCGCGGCCTCGCCGATGTAGTCGGCGTGGTACGTCGTGACGATGGTCGTGACGCCGTTCGCGCGTTCGATCTCGAAACACTTGCGCCCGGCTTTAATTTCCGCCGCTTTGAGCGCGTCAAGAAAGCGTCCCATGAACACGTCGGAGTTTTCTTCCCTGCCGGCGTAGTTGAAATGAGGCGCGGCATACTTGTGCGCGATGAGCGCGGGAAAGCTGTGCGTCTCGCGCCCGTTCAAGAGTCCGTGCAAGCCGGCGACACAGCGCGCGGCCTTGTCTGGAAAGCCCATGCGCCCGGTCATGCGGTTAATGACGTGCTGCAACCATTGATGATTCGTTTTGATCTTGCGCGTCTCTCTATCAGTGACGAACACATGCGCAGCGGCTTTGGGCGTGAATGATGGGTCTGGTGCTGACATCACGCGGCCTCCCTTCGATCCGCCGGGCGACGTTCGGCAAAGTGTCGGCGTTGTGCTTCCCTCTCGGCTGCTTCGGCATGTGCGATGAGCGCGCCCACCGAGCTGAGAGTCGAGCAACACGGTGCGCAGAGGTACAGCTTCCTGACTTTGCCGCTGTCGTCGGCGACGGATGCGGACATTCGCCCGCGCTTCGGTGCCGGCTCGCCGCATCGGTGGCAGATGGGCGGCGGCGGCTGTGGCGGCTTTGAATTTCGCCTTGTTTCGGCTTTTGGGCGTGCTATAATCATTTTGTTAGTCCTATCCGCTTGCAGAACCCTAAAATTATGAATGCCTGAGCTGCTAACTCAGGTATTCGTGTGCCTTCTAACAAGAAAGCCCTTGATGCTGGGCGACGACTCCCAACACCAAAGGCTTTCTCTTCAATCGCAACGCACGGCGCGGCTGCGAAACTAAATTGTAAAAGCGGCGGTCGTCGTCGCCAGTGAAAACTTTTCAACTTGCCTTCACCGGCGACAACGGATTACTCTACGTTTGTGGGTCGTCAGTGATGGCGGCTTTTCAATCAGAACAAGGGCGTGTGAAGTGTGGAAATGGATCACGCCCTCTGTTCTACCTACCTCAATACAAAATTCATCTTAGCATGGAGGCGACAGAAAGTGAAAACTTTTTGTCAGTGTGTCTATCTAACACTCGCGCTGCTATATCGTTCTTTCACTTCCTCCCACGTTAGAAGACCGTTTCGGGCGGCCCACCGTTGGACGGTGCGGGCTGTCACGCCCAACTCTGAAGCGACTGATACTTGTGTCGCTTCATCACCGAGCTTCTGAATTGCCTTCACAACATCGCTTTCTGTAAGTTTCGGCTCGCCGCGCGTTTCGACGCGGAAAAACTCCATCGCTTCTGTAATCACGTTGATGTCGTCGTTCGTCTCTTCGGGGATAAGGCTACTTAGCATTTTGAAGCGTCTCCCGTGCGTCGGCCACCAGTGAACGATCATTTCGACGTTACTAAGTTTGTGTGTAATGCGCGCGACGAAAAAATGCTGGTAGCGGAAAGGGGCAACATTGGTGTCCGCGACAGACGCGAAGAAGAAGAAGGGCGTTGGCGGGCTGGGTATAACTCTGTCATCATCGCGCGGGAATATCGGCTTACCCGCCTCTATGCCGATCACGTCAACGGTGAAGTCGCGCCAACGTGGTTCAAAATCATCGCCGTAAAAAGACGTGTGTAAGTACTCACCTCGCTTCTCAACATCTGTCGTGACTGTTTTGTTGTATTCCCGCAGCTCGGAGCGCCAGAACTTCTCTTGCCTCGCGTGGAAAGGTAGAAGAACCTCTATCTTTGTTGCGCGTCCCTTAGTGGCGGCGGCAAGAAAGTTAGGATTTGAACAGAACGGACATTCAACCTGTGGCATCTAGTTTCCTAATCCTGACAAACCTTGCCGCCTTCCTTACGCAGACGGTTTGTCTGTATCGTCTATCGTGCGGGCATTCTCAGAGCGCGCAATCATCTTGCCGCGTAGCCTTTGCAACTCTTCAATAAAAATATCCAACTGTTCCTGTGTTGTGGCAATGGGATAACCAGCAATAGAAGAGCATAGAACTTCGTGATGATCTACGTGTATTAGGCCATCACCTCGGATGAGGTTTCTGTATTGTTCTTCGGACATATCGTACATTGTTGGAACGTCAACGATTTCAACCTCTCCGACATTAATTCTGTTTTTGTTGTTTTCTGAGTTCATCCGTTCCCTTCCTTACCGCTCATTTTGCGAAAGTGTACTCACTACACCTTCGGGCGCTGACAGTCACCCGAAAGCCGCTCCGAACAGGCTGTGTTCAACCCTTGCGTAACATGCGACTCAAGACGTCTTCAAACTCCCCCGGGTCAACCGGCTTGACGAGATACTCGCTGCAACCAGCGGCGAACGCGGCGTCGCGGTAATACTCTGTCCCGTTGGCGGAGACGACCACGATGGGCACATTGTGCAGCCCCTCCAGTTTTCGTATGCGCGTTGCGGCGTTGAGGCCGTCGCCGCCGGGCATGCTGACGTCCATCAGGATCAGATCGGGGCGCTCGCGCCGGGCGGCCTTGACCGCTTCCTCACCGCTACTGGCTTCCACGACGCGGTAGCCATGCCGCTCCAGCCATAGGTGCATCATGGAGCGGATGTCCTCGAAATCATCTACGACAAGTATTGTCCGACCGGCGTGGCCCATCGTTTCGCTCACTTCTTACCTTTCTTCTTACCGTTCGATTGTTCGGGCTTTCGGTCTTCCACACCGAGCCGACTCTTGAGCATCTCTGCGATCTCCGCTTGGCGTTTAGGTGAGACGGCGAGACTCTTGCCCATCGCTTCACGCACGCGCTCTCGCTCTTTCTTGTGCGTCGTCATCAAATCACCTGCCGCCTTCCTTCGCTTCGTTAATCCACTTCGCCACGTGATCCGCGACGTGGAACAGGTCGTTGGGGTTGATCAGGTAGTCCTGCGCCCCGGCCTTAATCGCCGCCTCCCTTTCTTTCTCCATGGCGCGCCCCGAGTAGAAGAGGATCGGCGTCACGGCGTCGAACTCCCGCAGCGCCTCACATATGGTTATGCCGGACGCGTCGGGGAAAGTGTGGTTGAGCAGGTACAAGTCGAAGTGCTCGCCGCCCCCGGCCAGCGCCAAAGCGTCCGCGCCATTTCCGACCGTGGTCACTCGAAACCCGGCGCGCTCGAGCATGATTGTCATGAGGAGACGTAGGTCGTCGTGGTCTTCGACGTACAAAACGTGCCCCCGTGTGGCAGTGCTCACTTCTTACCTTTTCTTACCGCTCATTTTGCGAAAGTGTACTCACTACACCTTTGTGCGCCGGCATTCGCTCGAAAACCTGTCCGCGTCCCTCTTTCGCCGCTCCTAAAAGGGGTAAATTCGCCATATCTAAAATGGGTTAAACCGAGCATACTTTTTGATACCCTCTCACCCGAAAGCCTCTCCGCATAAGTCCAAAATTGTACTACGTAGTACAATTTTGGACTTCTCTCTTCACCTCATTGCCGCTAACTATGCGGAGTGCTGACACCTGCCTACTCGAAAGCTTCTCAACATCGCTATCTTGGGAGGATAGGTCATTTGACCTATGCGTGCTGGCACCTGCCTACTCGAAAGCCTCTCAACATCGCGCCCTATCCAACCGCAACGCTGTGAACACATTACAGCCGGCTCCAGCGGGCACCTGTCTTTAATGGCACCTCAAAGCCACGCTTGTTTGGCAGGTGCTTGCGTGTGGTCACTTCTTCCCCCTCTTCTTACCGTTCGACTGTGCGGGCTTGGCTTTCGGCGGGCGTCCGCGCTCCGGCGGGTCAAACTTTTCAACCGAAGTACGCGGGATATACCACACCGCGCCGCGTGGGTTATCTTCCAGTTTCGCGCCCTCAAACCTACCTTCACGAACCCATAGCGCGAGCGTCGGATACGGCACATTCAGCCCGCGCGAGCGGAGTATCTTCAGCGCCTCCTTAGTTGTCACCATGCTCATGTTCGTCACTTATAGCACCCTATAAATATATTTTCAATAAAAAGTTATAGCGTGGCGAATAATTCTGTTGACTGTTAAAGCTATATCGTGCTATAAGTATATTCACGTTAGGACATCAAACCGAGAAAGGCGACAAGACAAATGTTCATCCTGAAATCGAAAGAACAACTCACCCGCGCGATTGAGAACGCGCGCATCCTGCACCCGAAAGTCCACACCGTTGAATTTGGCGAGTATGAAGTCTCCGGCAGCAAGGGCAACACGTACACGGTGCTCTGCTACCGGGCGAACGGCGAGAAGATCGTTGACTGCAACTGCCCGTCGAGAGTGCCCTGTAAGCACAGCGCGGCTGCCTTACAGGTTCACATCTTCATGGCGGCACGGAGAGGCCACTAAAGCAAAGGGCTTCCTAAACGCTGACACGTTCGGGAAGCCCTCAACATTAACCCTTCACAACGAAAGGTCAACTCACATGCAAAATGTTACCACAACGAAGTGTGCGCCGGCGCACAAGTTAGAACGGGTGCGCGAGCGTGTGCGCGTCGTCACACGTGCCGTACAGGTCACGGAAGGCCGCCTGCTGGACTTTGACACCGCAGACGACATCATGCGCGCCCTACACACGGCGGCGCGCGAATTGGAAGAGTTGATCGTCACCGTCGCCGTTATGCAGAGAAGGGAGGCGCGCTAATGTCTCACAAATTCACTGTCTTGAATGGCGGCAAAAATAAAGCGCGCACGAAGGGCAAAGCGTCTGAGCCTGAGACAGACGAGCGCCTTGATCTTAACCGTTATCTCGTCAAGCATCCGGCATCAACCTTCTATGTGCGCGTTGAAGGTGATTCCATGATCGGCGCTGGCATCAATCCAAATGACATTTTGGTTGTTGATCGCTCCATTAAGCACAGAAGCGGCCATATCGTGATCGCTTCTATAAACGGCGAGCTGTGCGTAAAGCGTCTGCGCATAAAAGACGGCTGCGCGTGGCTAGACTCCGAGAATCCGGATTATGACCCGT
>MWWG01000017.1_pt1 | contig 21855 bp, 21 predicted proteins | sample 1047331 | NCBI WGS metagenome assembly MWWG01 (sample SAMN06349968, study PRJNA376086) | soil metagenome | isolation source: MG6-4 sample Antarctic (ecotone) soil | place: Antarctica | collected 2015-01-13 | reverse complement strand
AAGTGCCGCCGCGAGTTCGACGACACCGACATCCGGTGGGACGGCCAGGCCCGCTACAAGGCAACGCCGTTCTGCCGCCGCTGCGTCGACTTCTGCTACGAATCGAACTCGGCCGACCACCGCTGCCAGGTGTGCGCCGAGAAGGGAGCTTGAGCCATGAGCCCGAGCCCGGCGGACATGAGTCACGCGATGCTCATCGGGGTGCTGATGGACCTGGGCGGCTCGTACGTGATGCCCGCGACCGCCATGGACGCCGACGCGATCGGCGGCCGTGACGGCGCCTTCCACGCGGTCGCCATGGAGCCCCTGCAGAACGGAACCATCCGACTCTCGGTCCGACCCCGGCCCGACATTGACGAGGCAGGAATCAGCTATGAGTGACCCGATCCGGTGCCCCGCCGCCCACTTCGAGGACCCGACGCCGTGCGACGGCCCGCCGGTCGTGACCGTGCTCGACGCGCAGAACGGCGGCGCGGACGGCTGCGAACACCACGGTGCCCGGCTGCTCGCCTCGCTGGCGGGCGGGCGGGTCTACGCCCTCCCCGACGCCCCGGACGGCGCCGCGATCCGAGTGTTCAAGGCGGCGGACGGCACCCGCCCGTTCCCCTGGCTCACCAACGCGCCGCGCACCCAGGCGTCCCAGCTCAGCAACCTGGAGAACCGGGAGGGGAACCGATGATCCGCAACGCCGTGACCTGCGACCGAGACGGCTGCATCGCGCTCTACCTCGAACCCGACGCCAACCCTGACGCCCGCCCCGGCCTCGATGCCGAGTCGACGCGGGCCGAGGACGTCCTCGACTTCGAGCAGCTGGTGGAGCTCGCCGGATGGGTCGACCACCCGGCGGCCCTGGTCCGGCCCGGCCGCCCCGACGCCGACGTGCTCGGGCACCTCTGCCCGGCCTGCGCCGCCGGGCGGGGCCCGGTGCTGGAGTTGGGCGAGTGCCCGACCTGCTCAGGCCGGACCGTGGACCTGCCGGACGGCGCGACCTGCCACTACTGCCGCACGGTCGTCCCGCACCCGGCGGACGACTGGTCCTGACATGAGACCGCCCCCGCCGGCCTTTCGGTCGACGGGGGCGGAACCTGCGAGCCGCCAGACAAGTTGACGGCCCATAGGGAAAGATCTCCCACAAACTGCACGAGCCAGGGTTCCTAGGCCCCGGCTCGCCGCATCCAATCGGGTACGAGACCGACAGGACACGTTGCTTTGACGATCGTACGAGAGACCAGCGCCACCCCGCCACAGCGTCCGGCAGACGCGCCGATGACCATGGCGGACCTTGAGGCCCAGCAGGCCGCCACCAGGGCGGCAGGCCGGGCCTCCCGTGCGTCCAAGAACCCCAAGTGCCCCGGTTGCGGCGGGAATCTGCCCAAGTCGGCTGGTAAGGCACGTAAGTTCTGCTCCGAGACCTGCCGGAAGCGCGCTCAGCGCGGGACCGTTAGCAAGCCTAACGTTGTCCCGCTTTCTCCGGCCTCTGATCAGCCCAAAACCGCAGGTCAGGCCCCCGATGCCGCAACCAAAACGGTGCGGCGCGTTCGTACTACCGCGAAAACTACGGACAAGCAGGTCAGCGGCCTGTCGGGAACGAATGCGGACATCCCGACCACCGTGGGTGCGGAAAAGCTCTCCGGGTCCGACTTCGGCAGCGCGATGCCCTCGGACGCGGACACGGCTGCCCGTGACGGGCGCTTCACGCTGCGGGAGGGACTGCGCCGCTTCTCCCAGCTGGAGCGCTTCCTGAAGTGCGGCCTGTCGGTGCTGGCGGGCGGCGTGACGCCGGTCCTGCGCAAGGGCCGCGCCGGGTACGCGGGCGTGGTCACCTGCGGGTCGGTCCACGTCTGCCCGTGCTGCGGAACCTCGATCCGCGCGACCCGGCAGGCCGAGCTGGAGGCGGTCGGCATCGCGTGGGAGTGCGAGTCCTGCGGCCTGGCGATGATGACGCTCACGATGCGCCACTACGACCGCCAGAAGCTCATGGACCTGGTCGAGTACCAGCGCACGGCCTGGCGCGAGTCGTTCGGGCAGAACGCCAAGCGAGGCTGGCGCACGGCGAAGGTCACCTTCGGAATCCGCGGCTACATCCGCGCCTGGGAAGTCACGCACGGCGAGAACGGGTGGCACGCGCACTACCACGTGCTGCTGTTCCTGGCCCGGAACCTCGACGCCGGGCAGGTCGCGGAGCTTCAGGCCGCCGCGTTCACCGCCTGGTACGACGCGCTGCTGAAGATCCCCGGCGCGTACGCCCCGAATGAGAAGTACGGCGTGCGGATTGACGCGGCGAATCGTGGGGAGGCCGGTGACCTGGCCCGCTACCTGATGAAGAACCAGGACGGCAAGGCGTCCTGGGGCATCGCGGCGGAGCTGACCCGGCAGGACGTCAAGGAGGGCCGCGAGGACTCGCTGACGCCGTTCCAGATCGCCCGGCTGATCCTCGATCCGGCGACCGGTGAGAAGGACCGCGCCCGATACATCGTCCTGTGGCGGGAGTTCGAGCGGGCCGCGACCGGCATCCGCTCGCTGTACTGGTCGAACGGCCTCAAGGCCCTGCTCCGCGAGATGGGCATCGACCTGGACGACCGCACCGACGGCAAGGTTGCCGAGGACGCGGAGAAGGCCGGCGCCCGGCTCGCGATGATCCCGGCCGCCACCTGGTACCGGCACATCGCGCACGTGCCGGGCCGGGCGCTCGCTCTGCTCAAGGCGGCGGAGCGCGGCGGCACCAACGGCATCCGGCTGCTGATCGAGTCCTGGGGCCTGGTCTGGGGCGCGGACATCTTCGACGCCGAGGAGCTGGCCGAGGAGGGCGCGACGCTCACGGCCGCCGAGGTGATGCGTCGCGACAACCGGGCCGAGATGGTGGCCCGCATCGCGGTGTGGCGCCGGGCCTTCGCCGTGGCGGAGATGGCCGAGGACGCGAAGCAGTTCGAGGAGAAGCCGGACGAGCCGCAGTACAAGCGCCGGGCGGCGGCCGTGAAGAAGGCCGACGCGAAGCTGCTGGAGGCGGTCAAGGAGGCCGAGGCCATCCGTACGGAGGGCGGCCGGAACGATGCCCAGGCCGAGTTCCTGCGGCGGCGGCGGATCTCCAGCGCCGCCCGCGCCGGCGAGGTGGCCGCATCGATGTCTCGCATCCGGGACAGGGAGAAGGCCAGCGCATCCGCCACCTCCTGACTGCCGTTACTGATACCAGTAACCACTAACTCGCTACCGCCCTCTACCGCCCGGAGGTACTTCATGGGACGCGACGCGAAGCGCGCCAAGCAGGCCCGACGCGACCGGCGCAACCGAGCCTGCGGCCTGCCGAACGTGACAGTCCACGCCGTTTCGACGGAGGCAGAGGCCATGGCCGCACTCTTCGGTTCCGGCCCTGTCTCGGACGACTGGCAGCAGGACGTACTCGGTCGCAAGCGCCTCTCCGTCAGGCTCGGGCCGGACGGAAAACTCACCATCAACGGGCACCCGCTCACCCGCGAGATGTGCACCGCGCTTCAGGCAGAACGGCCGGACGAGCCAGCAGCCAACTTCGACTACGACACGTTCATGGACATGCGCCGAGAGATGGTTCCGGGCCTGGAGATGTGCCGTCCCGCCCCGCAGTAGCACCCCGACCGCTCGCGCCCGGCCCGAGGTTCCGCCGGCCTTTCCGCTCGACCACGACCTGGTCGTGGTCGCGAGTCGCCAGGAGTGCATCCGGCTCGACTCGTTCGGCGGGGAGAAGCCGCGGGGCGGACGACGTCGACGGCGTGCTCCTGGCGGTGCTCGTCGGACCGGTGCCGAGGGTGCGTCGGGTGCTCATGACGCGAGTCTGGCGGCTCTGCCGGAGTTCCCCCGACAGGGGAACTCCCTTTGTCCATCACCCGAGTCTGATCAAGGTCCGGCGGACCCGAGGGCGCCTTACAGGGCGCTCTACAGGGCGTCGTACAAGGCGCTTTACAGGGCGTCGTGCGAGGCGCCTACCAGGGCGCCTCACCCTCCGGGCTGACCGGTCTCCGACGTGCGCGGTCAAGGGGTCCGGCCGCGCCGACTACTTCCCTACGACACCCCCCGGCCGTCCCCGGCCGACGTGTTACTGGGGTCAGTGACCTACAACTTGCTGCCGGTATCTGCTGCCCGTATCGACGCTGGAAGTGTCGATACCTGGGTCCTCGCTCAGCCGGTCGCTCGTGTTGATCTTGTGCCGTGGCGGTACACCTCTGGCACTTTTGACGGCACGTCTCGTGGGGCGGCACGACCGACGAATCAGGAATGCCTAGGTGTGTTCTGTAGCGGGGTTTGTAGTAGGGCCGCTAATGCATGAGCTACGACCGTAATGATCTTGAAGCGCAACGCGCTGAAAGAGCAGGACGGTCACAGACTTCGTCTGGCGGCTTTTACGGCACCCCCTCGCTAATGCCTGAGCTGTGGTCGTTTTCGTCGTGCGGCTGAGGCCGGTCTCGTGTGCACGCGGCGTGCTCGTGCACGTGTGCACGCGTTGGGAGTCGGCCATCGGGTCGTGATGCAAAGGTGTGCGGGATCGTCTGCGGGTTGCGGTACACCTCTGGCACTTTTGCGTTCGGTCCTCGTTGGACCTCCTGTACCGCGTCTCTCGGAAGGAACTCCCGCCATGGCAACGCCGCCTCCGGTCTACGTCCTGATCCACCCCGACGGCCGTGCCGAGTGGGGCGACAAGATCGCCACGGCCGAGCGCGAGATGGGTCCGCACGGCGTCGGCCGCGCGTTCCTCGACGACCACCAGCGTCTGCGGATCGTCACCTCGGACTGCGCCCTGGTTCTCCGAGACGTGTACGCGCCCAACCCCTTCGCCGCGGCGGTGCTCGCGCACGTCGCCGGGTTCCCGGCCGAGGCCGCGCCCGAGACGCGCGGGCCGGTCGCCCTGTTCGGCTTCGACCCCCGCAACGAGTGGGACTCCACCCGCGCCCTGTCCGACGACGAACGCGAGCGCATCACCGCGGCGCTGACCGTGGCGGGCTGCACCGCCTGACGGAGTTGCAAGAGATGTCCCGCGCCGTACGTCATCTCGGTGACGTACGGCGCGCGTGCAGCTGCTCGACGGCGACGGCGGCCGGGCTCGATCCGGAGGAAAGGCCGGCGGACCGAGAGCAGCAAGTTGTCGCGTACGACGGTCGTCGTCGGGGTGAGCAAGTGCCAGAGGTGTACGACCGGCCCCGCGGTTCGGGCTCGTGCTCCTGGTCGTGCTCGTCGTCGGGCACCGCAGCATTCGCACGCGGCCGTGCTCGGTACGGTCGACGGCATGAAGCGAGAGACCCCGAGGACGCCGGACGGCGCGAAGCTGTGCGCCTGGTGCGGCGGCACGATGCGGCAGACCGGCGTCGGCCGCTCCCGCGACTACTGCTCGCGGACGCACAAGGAGTACGCGTACCGCGCTCGCCGTGACCGGCGTCTTGTCGATGAGGCCCTGGCCGCTGCGGCGGTCGTTTCGACAACAGCCGAAAAGGCTCCGGCCGATGGCATTTCGCCTGTTGTCGAAACGGAGTCGGGGCCGGTCACCGCGCCGATTCCGGCACCGGCCGTGCCGGAGGAGGACTACGTCCTGGCGCCGCCCGTCGCGGCGCTGCCGGTGCTGCCGGACGCGTGGCGGGCTCCGGTCCCGGCGGTCCGCCGGCCTTTGTCGCGGAACCGGTCGGGGATACAGGCCGCGGCGATGCCGTTGTGGTCCGAGCCCGACGACCAGGAGCAGGCGGACGAGTAGCCACGACGAGACGCGTCACGAGCGGAGCGAGAGTGCCGGGCCCGGCCGCATCGCGGCAGCAGGTAGCTCCCCGCCAGCCCATTCCCGGTGCCGCAGGGCCGCGTACGCGCCCGCATCCGTGACGGCGGCGGAACGGCGCCCGGCCCAACTCCAGGCCGGGAGGCGCCCGACAGACGGCACGCGACCCACCCCCCTCCGCCGCCTGCCTGTCTTTCTCACCCCGGAGCCGCCGCAGTCGCCGACGCTCCCGGCCACGCGTGCCATGTGACCTTGGGCGCGTCTGTGCGCCCGCCTGAGCCGATTTCAGCGCCGGATCGGTCCCGAGCGATCTCCGGGCCTCTCCGGGGCCCGTAGAACGGCGTACGGCGGCGCGACGGTTGGGGAGTCGACATAGCGACTCACCGTGAGCCCTATTGCGCTATCACCTAAGCGTGTGTCAGGGTGAGTCGTATGACGCAGCAGACACCGGCCCAGCTTCGGGCCAAAGCAGAGGCGGCCCTCAAGCCCCTCGGACAGAAGCGGATCAAGCTCATGGCTCAGCTCGAAGAGCTTGAGGCCGAGCTGCGCCCCCTGATCGTTTCCGCGATCGAAATGGAGGTGCCCTACCGGCGGATCACGGAGTTGACTGCGGTCGCCTCCAACACCGCCCGAGCCTGGAACAAGGCGGCGCACAGCTAGTAGACGAACCATCAGGTTTCGGGTGTTTCGCCCAAGCCGGATGTTTCAGGGCAAGATCGGTGCCCCTCGCGCGCGTACGCGTAGGGCCCCCTCCCTGGAAACCAGGGAAACCGGAAACTCGCAGGTCACGCGTGTGCGTGGGATCAACTCCCGTCGCCATCGCGTCGAAAGGATCAACCACCAGAAATCAGGCGGGCCGGACCCCGCGTAAACGAAGATCCGGCCCCATCCACGATCACCTTGGGAGGAAACTCGTGGACAAGAACACAGCATGGTCGAAGATCGCAGAACCGACCAAGTCGGGCTGGCAGATCTCGGTCACGACGACCGTGAACACGCTCGACGCCATCTCCCCCGCGTTCGTCCCGTTCGCGGAGCGCTGGACGACCGAGGCGGTCCGCCGCGACGGGCTGCGGACCACGGAGAACCTCAAGGCGCTGATCGCCGCCCAGCGCGAGCACAACAGCGCTGCCACCACCACGAGGAAGGCCGCGTGCCAGCGCCGGATCGCCCGGAAGGAGAGCAAGAACCCGCTCTCGACCGGCCGCCGCGCGGCCCGCACGTCGGTGAAGGCGTCGCGCAGCCACAAGGACGCGGCGAAGAAGGACCTCGCCGCGGCGAAGAAGAACTACCCCTCGACGCTCAAGACGCGGGCGATCCAGCTCCACGCGCTCCACGCCGTCCCGGCCGGAGGCGCGACCTACCTGTGGTCCACGGCCGACGACTGGGCGCTGTGGCCGGCGGGCACGTCGCTCTCGCTGATCCTGCTGAACATCGCGGCGCTGTGGCTTGGCCGCCGCAAGCTCTCCGTGTACGTGGACGACGACGCGACCGCCGACGAGCGGGCGCTGCTGGAGCGGCTCCAGCCGGAGTACTGGACCCAGCACGCCGAGGCGCGCGGCCTGGGCGGCACCGTCACCGCCCGTCCGGCCCTCACGGCGTCGGGCATCACCGTGCCGGTCCGCCTCGACGCGAAGTGGACCCCCGAGGCGCTGGCGTCCGCCGAGGGCAACGTCCGGGCGCTGCTCGGCTGCCGGACCTCGCTCCGCGTGGAGATCCGGCCGGGCGACAGGGGCGGCTGGGCCGACATCACGATGCGCACCCGCCTCGCGGCCGACGGCGCCGACATGATGTGGACCGCGTCGCGGCCCGGCATCGGCCTGGACACCGTGACCGGTGAGCCGGTCGAGATCCCGCTGGAGAACCGCCTGACGATCGCCGGGGCGTCCGGCTCGGGCAAGAGCTGGTCGTCCCGTCCGCACATGGCGTACGCCCACCTCATGGGCGACGTGGTGTTCGTCGACGGCAAGGGCGACGAGGCCACCGTCTGGGAGAAGGTGATGCGCGTCGCGGTCGAACCGGACGAGATCCGGCAGGCCGTGGCCGAGGTCCACGCCGAAATGCACCGCCGCAAGCACGACATGAAGCGCCGGGGCATCTCGGTCTGGGACCAGAAGCAGCTCACGCTGTTCGTGGACGAGGGCCGCGTGATCCTCGCGCTCAAGGACAAGCTGCTCGTCCAGATGCTGATCGACATCAGCGCGCTGGGCCGCTCGCGTGGCGTGGTCCTGTGGTGGGCAACTCAGTACCCGGTGACCTCCGGTGACGCGCCGGGCATCCATGCGCAGATCGCGGCGAACACCGACAGCCGGTTCGCGCTGCGGGTCAAGAACCTCACCCACGCCAGCGTCGCCCTGGACGACGATGCCGACTACGGCCCGCACCTGATCCCCGCCACCAAGGCGATGCGCGGCCACGGCTACCTCGCGGGGCACGGCCCGAACCTGATCCGCACCTGGACCATGAACGACGAGATGGTCAAGGCGCTGCCGTCGAAGGCGTGGCGGGGCACGGTGGCTCCGGCCGAAGTGCCGGCCCCCGCACCGGTCCCGGCCCCGGCCGCCCCGGCCGCCCCGGCCGCCGCCGAGTACCAGGGCCTGCGCCTGGTGAAGGACGGCGACTTCCACCTCGCGCCGCCGACCCTCCCCGCGGTTCCGGCTCAGCCGGTCGCCCCGGTGGCCGAGGGCACCGATGCGAAGATCCTGGAGGCGCTGCGGCTGCTCCGGCCGCCGGTCCGGCAGAAGGACATCTGCGAGGCGTCCGGCCTGCCCAAGGGCACGGTGAGCAAGGCGGTCGGACGGCTCGTCAAGGGCGGTCACCTGGTCCGCAACGAGGACGGCACCGTGTCCATCGCCGCCGCCGGGGAGGTGTCCGCGTGATGCGCGCCCCCTCCCCCACCGCCCAGCTCGCGGCCGGTCACCTCCCGGCCGACCTCTACCGCCAGCTCCCGGACGGCGCCGACGCCCGACAGGTCGTCATCGTCCAGCAGGCCCCCCGCTCGTACACGGGTCCTGTGGTCCTGACCCTGGTCATCGCCCTCGGTGCCGGGTTCGTGATCTACCTGCTGATGCTGCTCGTCCAGACCACGGCCGACGCCGCGACCACCATCGCGTCGGCGGCCGGTGCCCTCGGGGTCGGCGGCGGCGTCGGCGTCACCCTCAAGCTCGCGAAGGGCGGCAAGTGATGAAGCTCGACACACAGGTTCAGGTCGACGCCGCCGAGAAGACCCTGCGGCTCTCGTGGGTGATCGTGTTCGGCGCGGTCCTGTACTCGGTCCTGACCGTGACCCCGCTCGTGCAGAGGGTCACCCCGCCCGGCTGGGAGCTCACCGCGCCGATCCTGCCGATCGTCGTGGACGCCGCCGTGGTGATCGTGGTGCGCGTCGACGCGATCGTTGCCCGGCTCGACGGCGACGCCGGGTTCTGGCCGGCGCTTCTGCGCTGGCTCACCGGAGCGATGACGCTCGCGCTCAACATCGGGGACTCCGCGCTCAAGGGCGACATGGTCGGCGTCGGCGTCCACGCCGCCGCGCCGATCCTGCTCATCGTCACCGCCGAGGCGGGCCTGAAGTGGCGCCGGGCGATCACGGTCGCGGTCGCCCGGATCGAGCGTGAGCACGCCGAGGCCGACGCGCTCACGGCCGCCGAGGACAAGGCCCGAGAGGAGCGCTCACGGGCCGAACGGGACGACGCCCGCCGGGCCGAGACGGACGAGCGTGAGCGCCAGCGGGCCGAGCGTGAGCGCGAGCGTGAGCAGGTGGCCGAGCAGGCCCGCGCCGACCGTGAGCACGAAGCCCGGCTGGAGCGGGAGCGCGAGGAGCGGGCCGACGCCCGAGCCGCCGCCGACCGGAACGCCGCCGCAGCTCAGCGCCGGGAAGACCAGGAGCGGGCCGACCGCAAGGAGCGCGAGACGCGGGAGCGGGCCGACCGCGACCGCAAGGCCAAGGAAGCGGCAGAGAAGGCGGAGCGCGACCGCCGGGCGACTGTCCGCCAGCCGTTGGTTGCTGCGGCCGTGAGCACCTCGCGCCCGGCCGTGAGCGCCGCCGTGAGCACCCCCGCTCACGAGAGTGCTCACGAGCCGTCCACGGCCGAGAAGATGACCGAGCCGGACGCCCGCAAGGCGGTCGCAGAGGCGGTCCGCGCGGGGCGCTCACAGCGCTCCACGGCCGCGCTCACCGGATGGTCCACGGGGTGGGTGGCCAAGCGGTACCAGGAGCTGGAGCAGGTGCCCGGACAGCTCGAAATGAGCGGCGCGTGAGCACGGTCTGAACGACGGTGGGGCCGGAGGGAATTCACCCTCCGGCCCCACTTGCGCAATCAGCGCCGAACGTGTCAGACTGAGTCACGTACCGCAGGATGACCGAAGGGGAACATCATGAGCGACAGCCCGAACACCATCACCGCGAAGAGCGACAACGAGCGGCACCTGGCCGAGGTCCTGCACACGCTGCGCAAGGTCACGTCGGCCACGACCGACGACGACAAGGCGCGGATCGTGCTCTACCTCGACTCGATCGCGGTCGAGATCAAGCGGATCAACGCCACCCGCACCCCGCTGCTCGGCCTCGAAGCCTGCAAGAAGTGCCGCCGCGAGTTCGACGACACCGACATCCGGTGGGACGGCCAGGCCCGCTACAAGGCAACGCCGTTCTGCCGCCGCTGCGTCGACTTCTGCTACGAATCGAACTCGGCCGACCACCGCTGCCAGGTGTGCGCCGAGAAGGGAGCTTGAGCCATGAGCCCGAGCCCGGCGGACATGAGTCACGCGATGCTCATCGGGGTGCTGATGGACCTGGGCGGCTCGTACGTGATGCCCGCGACCGCCATGGACGCCGACGCGATCGGCGGCCGTGACGGCGCCTTCCACGCGGTCGCCATGGAGCCCCTGCAGAACGGAACCATCCGACTCTCGGTCCGACCCCGGCCCGACATTGACGAGGCAGGAATCAGCTATGAGTGACCCGATCCGGTGCCCCGCCGCCCACTTCGAGGACCCGACGCCGTGCGACGGCCCGCCGGTCGTGACCGTGCTCGACGCGCAGAACGGCGGCGCGGACGGCTGCGAACACCACGGTGCCCGGCTGCTCGCCTCGCTGGCGGGCGGGCGGGTCTACGCCCTCCCCGACGCCCCGGACGGCGCCGCGATCCGAGTGTTCAAGGCGGCGGACGGCACCCGCCCGTTCCCCTGGCTCACCAACGCGCCGCGCACCCAGGCGTCCCAGCTCAGCAACCTGGAGAACCGGGAGGGGAACCGATGATCCGCAACGCCGTGACCTGCGACCGAGACGGCTGCATCGCGCTCTACCTCGAACCCGACGCCAACCCTGACGCCCGCCCCGGCCTCGATGCCGAGTCGACGCGGGCCGAGGACGTCCTCGACTTCGAGCAGCTGGTGGAGCTCGCCGGATGGGTCGACCACCCGGCGGCCCTGGTCCGGCCCGGCCGCCCCGACGCCGACGTGCTCGGGCACCTCTGCCCGGCCTGCGCCGCCGGGCGGGGCCCGGTGCTGGAGTTGGGCGAGTGCCCGACCTGCTCAGGCCGGACCGTGGACCTGCCGGACGGCGCGACCTGCCACTACTGCCGCACGGTCGTCCCGCACCCGGCGGACGACTGGTCCTGACATGAGACCGCCCCCGCCGGCCTTTCGGTCGACGGGGGCGGAACCTGCGAGCCGCCAGACAAGTTGACGGCCCATAGGGAAAGATCTCCCACAAACTGCACGAGCCAGGGTTCCTAGGCCCCGGCTCGCCGCATCCAATCGGGTACGAGACCGACAGGACACGTTGCTTTGACGATCGTACGAGAGACCAGCGCCACCCCGCCACAGCGTCCGGCAGACGCGCCGATGACCATGGCGGACCTTGAGGCCCAGCAGGCCGCCACCAGGGCGGCAGGCCGGGCCTCCCGTGCGTCCAAGAACCCCAAGTGCCCCGGTTGCGGCGGGAATCTGCCCAAGTCGGCTGGTAAGGCACGTAAGTTCTGCTCCGAGACCTGCCGGAAGCGCGCTCAGCGCGGGACCGTTAGCAAGCCTAACGTTGTCCCGCTTTCTCCGGCCTCTGATCAGCCCAAAACCGCAGGTCAGGCCCCCGATGCCGCAACCAAAACGGTGCGGCGCGTTCGTACTACCGCGAAAACTACGGACAAGCAGGTCAGCGGCCTGTCGGGAACGAATGCGGACATCCCGACCACCGTGGGTGCGGAAAAGCTCTCCGGGTCCGACTTCGGCAGCGCGATGCCCTCGGACGCGGACACGGCTGCCCGTGACGGGCGCTTCACGCTGCGGGAGGGACTGCGCCGCTTCTCCCAGCTGGAGCGCTTCCTGAAGTGCGGCCTGTCGGTGCTGGCGGGCGGCGTGACGCCGGTCCTGCGCAAGGGCCGCGCCGGGTACGCGGGCGTGGTCACCTGCGGGTCGGTCCACGTCTGCCCGTGCTGCGGAACCTCGATCCGCGCGACCCGGCAGGCCGAGCTGGAGGCGGTCGGCATCGCGTGGGAGTGCGAGTCCTGCGGCCTGGCGATGATGACGCTCACGATGCGCCACTACGACCGCCAGAAGCTCATGGACCTGGTCGAGTACCAGCGCACGGCCTGGCGCGAGTCGTTCGGGCAGAACGCCAAGCGAGGCTGGCGCACGGCGAAGGTCACCTTCGGAATCCGCGGCTACATCCGCGCCTGGGAAGTCACGCACGGCGAGAACGGGTGGCACGCGCACTACCACGTGCTGCTGTTCCTGGCCCGGAACCTCGACGCCGGGCAGGTCGCGGAGCTTCAGGCCGCCGCGTTCACCGCCTGGTACGACGCGCTGCTGAAGATCCCCGGCGCGTACGCCCCGAATGAGAAGTACGGCGTGCGGATTGACGCGGCGAATCGTGGGGAGGCCGGTGACCTGGCCCGCTACCTGATGAAGAACCAGGACGGCAAGGCGTCCTGGGGCATCGCGGCGGAGCTGACCCGGCAGGACGTCAAGGAGGGCCGCGAGGACTCGCTGACGCCGTTCCAGATCGCCCGGCTGATCCTCGATCCGGCGACCGGTGAGAAGGACCGCGCCCGATACATCGTCCTGTGGCGGGAGTTCGAGCGGGCCGCGACCGGCATCCGCTCGCTGTACTGGTCGAACGGCCTCAAGGCCCTGCTCCGCGAGATGGGCATCGACCTGGACGACCGCACCGACGGCAAGGTTGCCGAGGACGCGGAGAAGGCCGGCGCCCGGCTCGCGATGATCCCGGCCGCCACCTGGTACCGGCACATCGCGCACGTGCCGGGCCGGGCGCTCGCTCTGCTCAAGGCGGCGGAGCGCGGCGGCACCAACGGCATCCGGCTGCTGATCGAGTCCTGGGGCCTGGTCTGGGGCGCGGACATCTTCGACGCCGAGGAGCTGGCCGAGGAGGGCGCGACGCTCACGGCCGCCGAGGTGATGCGTCGCGACAACCGGGCCGAGATGGTGGCCCGCATCGCGGTGTGGCGCCGGGCCTTCGCCGTGGCGGAGATGGCCGAGGACGCGAAGCAGTTCGAGGAGAAGCCGGACGAGCCGCAGTACAAGCGCCGGGCGGCGGCCGTGAAGAAGGCCGACGCGAAGCTGCTGGAGGCGGTCAAGGAGGCCGAGGCCATCCGTACGGAGGGCGGCCGGAACGATGCCCAGGCCGAGTTCCTGCGGCGGCGGCGGATCTCCAGCGCCGCCCGCGCCGGCGAGGTGGCCGCATCGATGTCTCGCATCCGGGACAGGGAGAAGGCCAGCGCATCCGCCACCTCCTGACTGCCGTTACTGATACCAGTAACCACTAACTCGCTACCGCCCTCTACCGCCCGGAGGTACTTCATGGGACGCGACGCGAAGCGCGCCAAGCAGGCCCGACGCGACCGGCGCAACCGAGCCTGCGGCCTGCCGAACGTGACAGTCCACGCCGTTTCGACGGAGGCAGAGGCCATGGCCGCACTCTTCGGTTCCGGCCCTGTCTCGGACGACTGGCAGCAGGACGTACTCGGTCGCAAGCGCCTCTCCGTCAGGCTCGGGCCGGACGGAAAACTCACCATCAACGGGCACCCGCTCACCCGCGAGATGTGCACCGCGCTTCAGGCAGAACGGCCGGACGAGCCAGCAGCCAACTTCGACTACGACACGTTCATGGACATGCGCCGAGAGATGGTTCCGGGCCTGGAGATGTGCCGTCCCGCCCCGCAGTAGCACCCCGACCGCTCGCGCCCGGCCCGAGGTTCCGCCGGCCTTTCCGCTCGACCACGACCTGGTCGTGGTCGCGAGTCGCCAGGAGTGCATCCGGCTCGACTCGTTCGGCGGGGAGAAGCCGCGGGGCGGACGACGTCGACGGCGTGCTCCTGGCGGTGCTCGTCGGACCGGTGCCGAGGGTGCGTCGGGTGCTCATGACGCGAGTCTGGCGGCTCTGCCGGAGTTCCCCGACAGGGGAACTCCCTTTGTCCATCACCCCTGAACGATCACCCTCCGGCCGTCCCCGGCCGACGCGTTACAGGGGCCAGTGACCTCCAACTTGCTGTCGGTTTCTGCGGTCGTCTCCACGCTGATTCCGGCGCTGGAACCCGCGTTGGAACGTCCCGAGCGCGACGCTCTGACGTGCGGTTTCCGGGTTGCAAGAGGTGTGCTGGATTTTTCGCTCGCGTCGACGCTCTTCGGTCGCGTTGCTGCCGACTCATCAGGAATGCCTGGGTGTGGTCTGTACTGCGCTTTGTACTGGCGTGTTCGTGCTCGTGCTCCTGGTGCTCGTCGGTGGCCTGGGTGAGAGTGGTGGGCGGAGGTGGTCGCTCATGCAGTGCGGTCGATGTGGTGCCGGGGCGGTCCAGGGCCCGGACGGTTCGTGGACGTGCTTGAACCAGTGCGGTTGGTCGTCGGGAAGCGCGTTCACTTTCGGGTGGCTGGGGTGGTGGGCATGACCGGTTCCGAGGGACTCGCGATCACGCGGACCGACTGCCCGAGGTGCGGCGCGGAGGTGGCGGGCATCGAGGGCCGCTACGCCTGCGCGCTGTGCGGCTGGGTCAACGACTGGGGGCACGGGCATGCCCCGCTCCCCACGGCGGCTGACGATCCGGACCGCCCGGCGGCCTGACCGGTCCGTGCTCCTGGTCGTCGTCGGCGTACGTGAAGTCGATGACGTACGGCGGCGGTCGGAGACGTACGCGGCGACGGCGGCCGGGCTCGATCCGGCGGAAGTGCCGGCGCTTCGGTCGGCAGCAAGTTGGAGGCTCGGACACTCCCCTGCGCCGGACCCGGCGAGGGCGCCGGGTCAAAAGTGCCAGAGGTGTACGGCGGATCGTGTTCGTGCTCCTGGTCGTGCTCGTCGTCGGGCACCGCAGCATTTGCACGCGGCCGTGCTCGGTACGGTCGACGGCATGAAGCGAGAGACGCCACGGAGCCCGGACGGCGCGAAGCTGTGTGCCTGGTGCGCCGAGTCGATCCGGCAGTCCGGTGTCGGCAGGAGCCGGGACTACTGCAAGCGGCTGTGCCGGGAGCAGGCGTACCGCAAACGGCGTGACGAGCGGCTGATCCAAAAGGCGCTGGCCGACGCACAGGCCGTTTCGTCAACAGGAGAAACCACAGCCCGGAAACGGGCCCCCGTTTCTCCTGTTGACGAAACGGCATCGGTGCAGGCTGGGCGGCCGATTCCGGCACCGGCGCGGCTGACGCTGCCGGACGCGTGGCGGGCTCCGGCTCAGCCGCCGGTCCGCCGGACGCTGAGCCGTCCTCGGCTGCTGCCGCCGCCGCCGGGTTTCGAGCGAGACGGGATGCTGCCGTTCGGTGACGCCGACTCCGACGATGGCGGCGGGTAGACGCCCGGCCACGACGATGCGCGTCGCGAGCGGAGCGAGATTGCCGGTCGGCACCGCATCGCGGCAGCAGGAGCTCCCCGCCCGCTCCATGCCGGGCGGGGGCGGGCTGCTCACGCGCTCGCATCCGTGACGGCGGCAGTGCGGCGCCCGGCCCGACTCCACGCCCGCAGACGGGCAGCAGACGCCGCGCGACCCACCCCCCTTCCGCCGCTGCCTGTCGTTCCCACCCCAGAGCCGCCGCAGCCGCCAACGAGAGGCGGCTACGCGTGCCATGTGACCTTGGGCGCGTCTGTGCGCCCGCCTGAGCCGATTTCAGCGCCGGATCGGTCCCGAGTGATCTCCGGGCCTCTCCGGAGCCCGCAGAACGCCGTACGGCGGCGCGGCCGTTGGGTGGGTCGACATGGCGACTTAGGGAAATACGCTTGCGCAAGCGCCGTGTACGTGTGAGTCTGCACCTATGACGCAGCAGACACCGGCCCAGTTGAGGGCCTCCGCCGAAGCCAAGCTGAAGCCCATCGGGCAGAGGCGCATCAAGATCCTTGCTCAGCTCGAAGCGCTGGATGCCGAGCTGCGGCCGGCACTCGTGGAGGCGGTGCGGATGGAGGTGCCGCTCCGGCGGATCTACGAGCTGACTGGCGTCTCCCCGAACACCTCGCGAGCGTGGCGGAAGGCCGACGACGGGGGGTGATCGTCCGGCCGGAAGTTCCGGCCCTCGCGCGTATACGCGCGTGCAGATCCGCACGCGAGGCTGTCAAGCGCCGGAACTTCCGGCCCGGAATGTGCACGCAACGTAAGCGAGCCCCGCAGGCGACTGAAACGCCGAACGGGGCTCTGACACCAGTGAACGAGAGGAAACCTCGTGATCATCAGTGCTGCGGAAAAGGTTAGCGGCGGTCAGATCGACCTGTCGCACCTGCTCGCCGAACTAGGCCCGAAAGGGCTCGTTGTACTGCTCGCAGTTGGCGGCTTTCTGCTGCTGTGGGTGATCGGGAAGACGGCCCGTCGGTGGCTCGCCAAGACGATCGGCAAGCTGATCCGCAAGCTCATGCGGGCAGTCGTCCGGTACGCCACGGTGTCGATGTGGGCGGGGCGGATGCGGATGCCGGTCCGGCTCGCGATCCGTCTCCAGCCGGAGCGGTGGCGGCTGATGTGCGAGGCGCGCAAGCTCGCCGGGCTCAAGCGGATGAAGGTCCGGCGCACGTCGGTGGGCATCGCGATCCGCGTCCGGTTCGGCGCCGGGCTCGACCTGGCGGCGGTCGCCGCGAAGTTGGACCAGCTGGAGACCGGGCTCGGGCTGAAGCGCAAGAGTCTGCGCATCGAGCCGGACGAGTACGCGAACAAGGCCACGCTGCATGTCGTGCTGCGTGACCCGCTGGCCAAGCCGACGCCGTGGCCGGGCCACCCGTCCGCCGACATCCGGGTGCCGGTCTCGCTCGGGCTCATGCCGCACGGCGATGAGGTGACGCTCAACCTGCGCCAGCGGATCGCGATCGCGGGAACATCCGGCTCGGGCAAGAGCGTGTTCGCCCGGGTGCTGGGCGGCGCGGCTGCGCTCAGCAAGAACGCCCGGCTGACGTACATCGACCTGAAGAAGGTCGAGGCGGCGCAGTGGGAGCACCTGGCCGACACGGCGACCACGCCCGCTCAAGTGGAGTCGGTGATCGCCGCGCTGCGCGAGCGGCTGGACATCCGGCTCAAGCTCATGGCCGAGCACGGGATCGATGACCACACCCCGACCCCGGCGGACCCGGATGAGGTGATCGTCGTGGACGAGGGTGCGGAGCTGGTCCGCGCCGGTCTGGACGACGCGATCACGCAGCTGACGTCGATGGCGCAGATGGGCCGCGCCGCCGGATTCCACCTGTGGTGGCTGACGCAGTACCCGACCGCCGATGGAATGCCGACCGGCATCGGCACGCAGGCGAACTGCATCGTCGCGCTGCGGGTGGAGAACAAGCGCGTCTCCGACGTGATCCTGGGTCAGTCGATGTCGAAGGAGGGATGGCGGGCCGACCGGCTCAAGGGCAAGGGCTGGAACCTGATCAAGGACATGGACCACTCCGAGCCGGAGCCGAGTCGGGCGTACTACGTCAGCGCGGCCGACGTGAAGGGCTGGAGGGCCCCGGCGGGTTCGCCTGCTCTGGCTGCGGCTCCGGTCCGTCCGGCCATCGAGGCGGCGCCGGTCACGGTGGAGCTCCCGCCGATGCCGACGTACGCGCCGCTGGTCGGCGGCTGGGACTCGGACATGGATGAGGCGGTCAGCCTCACGAAGGTGCCCGCCCAATCCGCCGGCCTTCCCGCGGCTGCTCCCGAACCCGAGTTGACCGAGCTGTCGGTACCGGACGCGGTCCGGGCCGCGCTGGCCGATGCCCCGTCCGCTGGCATGTCCGCTGCCGAGCTGGTGGTTGCGACCGGTCGCGGCAAGTCCCAGGTCTACGCCGGGCTTCAGGAACTCACCGACGACGGTGACGCCGTGAAGGTCGGCCGTGGCCGGTACGTCCTCGCCAACCGTGCGGAGGTGTCGGCATGATCCGCCCCGACGCTCAGATCCGGGCCGGTCACCTCCCGGCCGACCTCTACCGCCAGCTCCCGGACGGGGCCGACGCCCGCCAGGTCGTCATCGTCCAGGCCGCGCCCCGCTCGTACGCCGGACCGATCGCGGTCGTCCTCGCGGCCACGGCCGGGATCGGCGCCACGATCTGGCTCGCCACGGTCGCGGTGCTCCAGCTCGTCACGGTCGCGGCCACCACGGCGACCGCCGTGCAGGCGGCGATTCCCGCGCTGCTGGGCGGATCCGGTCTCGTGACCCTCGCGGTGAAGTTCTCCCGGAAGGACGGCAAGTGATGACGAAGCAGACGATCGAGCGGGCCGCGCTCATCGCGGCCGGGGTCGTGATCGTGGCCCTGACCGGGTTGGCTTTCTGGCTGTCCTACGCGCACCTGGCAGAGGTGGCCCGCGCCCACGGGCTCGGACACGCGACTGACCGGATGTGGGCCTGGCCCGCGACGCTGGACGCGTTCATCGTCGGCGGTGAGCTGCTGATGCTCCGGGCCGGGCTGCAGGGCCGCACCGACTGGTGGGCGGTCGCGATCACCGCCGCCGGGTCGGTCGGCTCGATCGTGCTCAACGTCGCCGGGGTCACCGGCACGAGGGACGCGGCGGCTGTCCCCCTGCTCGACTACGTGGTCGCCGCTGTCCCCCCGACCGCCGCACTCCTCGCGTTCGGTGTCCTCATGCGGCAGGTGCACGGCCTGGTGGCCGACGCCGAACCGGTCGCCGTGCCGGTGGTGGAGATCGAGCGGGACACTCCCCCGTCCCCCGTGGCCGTAGAGGTGTCCCCCACCCCGCGTCCGGAGCTCCGGCCGGCGGTTGCATCGTCGCTGGTCATCTGCGGGGGACACCTCGAAATCCCGGCTGTCCCCCCGCGCCCGAGGCTGTCCCCCGACGAAGCCCGCGAGGCGATCGAGCAGGCATGGCGCAACGGCCTGAGCATCCGTGAGGCGGCGCGGGTGTCCACCCGGTCCGCCTCCCAGGTACAGCGGATCTACACCGGGCTCGACGCCGACCGGGGCCCCCGTCCCGTCCCCGGCCAACTGGAGCTGAGCACGGCCTGATCCCCCGAGGGGGCCGGAGGGAATCCACCCTCCGGCCCTCTTACGCAAGGTGACACGCATGTGTCATACTGAGTCGCACAGTGCAGGATGACCGAATCGGTCCGCCGCCGGAGGGACACCCCTCCGGCCCCCCACCTCAGAGAGGGACACCCATGAGCTTCATCAACTCCCAGCCGAGCGACGACAGCATCGTCTCCACCGACCGCACCGGGGCGGCCGAGGTCACGACCGTGATCATCACAGCCGACGGTGCCACTAGCCACCCGTGCCCGGGCGGCCTGACCGAGGGTGACCTCGTCGACTAGCAGCCACACCCGACACGCAAACCCGCCGCGCGGGACCGGAGGGACAACCCTCCGGCCCCCTCTCCCGGAAGGGACACCACATGACCGACACCCGATGCGCCGCCGCCCACCCGGAGGACCCGACCCCCTGCGTCGGCCCACACGACGCGGTGCTGATCCTCGACCGGCAGAACTCCGGAGCGGACGGCTGCGAGTGGCACGGCGCCCGACTCCTGGCCTCCCTCGACGGCGCCCGCGTCGTCTCCGGGAGCGTGGACGGAGCCGCGATCCGCGCGCACAAGGCGGCCGATTCCACCCGCCCGTTCCCCTGGCTGACCGACGCTCCCCGCGTCCGGCCGGACCAGCTCAGCAACGCGGAGAACCGCGAGAACGACTGACGACACGCGAACGCCCCGCCGGAAACCTGGCGGGGCGTCTCGCTCATGAGGGATCATCAGCCCTCAGAAATGGCACGAACCCAGGTCGGGAAACCCGGGTTCGCCGCCCCGAATCGGTGAGTGGACCGAAGAGGACGTTGCTCTGTGGCAAGCGTACGAGAAACACCCCCCGAGGCTCTACAGGACGCCTCCGAGGCGGTCCGGCCCGTCCCCGACTTCGGCGCGATCGTCGCGACGCTGGAGCGGACGCAGGCGAAGCTTCGTGCCCGCCAGGCGGCCCCCGGCCCCGGCCGCGATGCCGCACCCGCCCAAGGGCTTGTTACATGTGCCACAACTTCCCGTGTAAGAACGGCCACCCAAGAAACCGCAGGTCAGAGCGCTTCCCGTCCGCTCGCCTTCCCGACCCCGGATCTGGTGTCGGCAGCGGCCGGTCTGTACGCCAGCCGGGCGGGCTGGGACGGCCGCGAGGGGCCCCGCCCCGTGCTGGTGATCGCGCCCGGCGTCGTGTCCCTCGGGTGGCCGGACGTGGCCCGGCGCGAGCGGACCGCTGAGCGCGCGCAGGAGACCGCGCGGAAGCGCGCGAGCGAGCTGGCCCGGTACCGGGCCGAGTACTGCGACGACCCGGCCGAGCTGGAGCCGACCCGCGTCGTCCAAGAGTGGTCGGCCAAGAGCCGGTCTCGGATGACGCGGGTCCTTGCCGAGCTGGACTACGCGCCACTGCTGCGGATGAAGCTGCGGCTCCCCATGACGACGCTCACGTACCCCGGGCAGTGGCTGATCGTCGCGCCGACCGGCAAGGCGGTGAAGAAGCACATGGACACCTTCTACAAGCGGTTCGCACGCGCCTGGGGCTTCGAGTGGCTCGGCATCTGGAAGCTTGAGTTCCAGCGTCGGGGAGCCCCGCACATCCACCTGTGGGGACCACAGCCGGAGGGACCCGCCGGAGAATTCCGGCAGATCACGCAGGTGCGATACCGCCCGGCCGTGGGCGATGGGCTCGCCTACAAGCAGTGGCTTTCCGTCGTGTGGGCCGACATCGTCGGGCACCCGGACCCGGAACAGCGGCGGCGGCACGAGCTGGCCGGTACCGGCGTCGACTTGAAGGAGGGCGACCGGATGACCGACCCCAAGCGGCTCGCCGTGTACTTCAGCAAGCACGGCTCGTACGGCGCGAAGGAGTACCAGAACGAGGTGCCCATCGAGTGGCAGGAACCCGGCTGCGGACCCGGCCGGTTCTGGGGCTACAAGGGGCTGGAGAAGGCCACGGCGGGAGTCGAGCTGGCCCCAGCCGACGCGGTGTTCGCCGCGCGGACGCTCCGGCGGCTCGCCCGTTCTCAGGGAGTCACCCGGCTGGTGACCGTCCGCCGGACCAAGGGCGGCGGACAGGTCCGGTCGGCATACCCGGACGTGATCGGGCTCGCCGGTGCTCAGTACCTCGCCTCGGCGCCGACGCGGTACACCACGGTCCGGCGGCCGGTCGTCCGCCTCGCGTCCGGCGCGGGATTCCTGTGCGTCAACGACGGACCGGCGATCGCGGCCGGGCTCGCTCGCGCACTGGAACGCCGGATCACGGACCCGGAGACCGCACGCCGCGCGGACGAGGCGGCGGAAGCCAAGCTCACCCGGCTCCGGACCGCAGCCGACAACCGCCGGTTGTCGCGCGAACGTTCCAGTAACTACTAACTTGCTGCCTGCTCTGACTGTCGCTGGTCGCGCCCTGGGTCGCGGCCTGGGTCGCGACCCAGGGTCGCATAGGGCGCGACCGCACGAGGGCCGTCGCCGTACGTCCTGAGCTGGAGGACAAGGGGTCCACCGGGCGGCGTCCGGCACGCCGACTACTTCCCTGGGGAGCCCTCCGGCGTGACAGCGATGCCCGGCCCGAGGTTCCGCCGGCCTTTCCGCTCGCCCACGACATGGGCCTCGCCGCGAGTCGCCAGGAGTGCATCCGGCTCGACTCGTTCGGCGGGGAGAAGCCGCGGGGCGGACGACGTCGACGGCGTGCTCCTGGCGGTGCTCGTCGGACCGGTGCCGAGGGTGCGT
>MWWG01000016.1_pt1 | contig 22114 bp, 11 predicted proteins | sample 1047331 | NCBI WGS metagenome assembly MWWG01 (sample SAMN06349968, study PRJNA376086) | soil metagenome | isolation source: MG6-4 sample Antarctic (ecotone) soil | place: Antarctica | collected 2015-01-13 | reverse complement strand
ACTTAAATTCTTCAATTCCGACCAACGTCGTCGTTTTCAAAAGCAAATCGGCATACAAACCTTTTCTGCCGAAACGCGCCGACGGGAAAGCCGACACCGGAATCGCCGGATATTTTCAGTCGGGCGACGATGTCAACTACATCACGATTTCGACCGAAGGCGAAGATGCCGAGACTTACGGCACGATTTTTCACGAATACGTTCATTTTATCGTCAATACGAATTTCGGAAAATCGGAAGTTCCGCCCTGGTTTAATGAAGGTTTAGCCGAATATTATCAAACATTTGCGATTGAAGAAGACCAGAAAGCAAAACTCGGTCTGGCGCAAAGCCAGCATTTGTATCTGCTTCAGCAAACCCAATTGATTCCGCTCGAAACGATGTTCAAAATCAGCAATTACGCGCTGCACCAAAACGGAAATCACTCGCGCAGCATATTTTACGCCGAGGCTTGGGCGTTGATTCACTATCTCGTGCAGGGCGGAAAAACCGAAGGACTCGGAAAATTCCTTATGCTCTCGCTAAAAGACGTTCCGTCCGAAAAGGCGTTTCAGGACGCTTTTCAGATGTCTTACGCGCAAATGGAAAAGGAATTAAAGAAATATGTCGAGAGAAGAACTTATAAATACTCGTTGATAACTTTTGAAAACAAGCTCGTTTTTGAAAATGAAATGCAGACATCGGTGATGTCCGAAGCCGAAAGCAACGCTTATCTCGGCGACTTGCTGTATCACACGGACCGCGCCGACGATGCCGAATCTTATTTGCAAAAAGCGATTGCGCTCAAGCCTGATTTGAGTATGGCGAACACGACTTTCGGAATGGTCAAGCTGAGTCAAAGAAAATATGACGAAGCGAAAAAATATCTGGAAAAAGCCATTTCCGAAGACCAGAAAAATCATCTCGCCTTTTATAAATACGCTTATCTTCTGAGCCGCGAAGGTCGTGATGAATTCGGCTATGTGGCATCGTTTCCGGCGGACAAATCGGCGAAAATGCGCGAGTTGCTGAAAAAGGCGATTGCCATAAATCCGAGCTTTACCGAAAGTTACGAGCTTTTGGCTTTTGTTAATTTGGTCAATAACGAGCAGCTTGATGAAGCTGTTGCATATTTGCGGAAAGCATTGAAATATCAACCCGGCAGCCAGCGATACGCGCTGCGGATTGCCGAGATTTATTTGCGGCAGGATAAATTTGCCGAAGCGTCGGCGATTGCCGACAAGATTGCCAAAACCGCCGACGAACCGGAGATAAAGTCGCAAGCCGAGAATTTAACCGGACAACTCCGGCAGAGACAGGAAATCAACCAGCGAAACGAAGCCTCTCGCAAACAATACGAAGCGGCGGTTGCCGAAGCCGGTAAAAGAGGCGGTCAGCCGGTTTTAATCAGCCGAACCGGAAGCGGGAAAAAACTCTCTCCCGAAGAAGCTGCCAAAGCCGAAGAGGAAGACAAAATTCGCTCGGTCAATCAAGCGTTAAGAAAAGCGCAAACCGGCGAAAAACAAGTTCTCGGTCGCATTCAAAAAATAGACTGCAAAGGAAAACTTGTTAGTTATATCGTCAAAACCGCCGCCGAAACTTTTACGCTTTCGAGCAAGGATTTTGAGAACCTGGCGTTGACAGCGTTTGTTGCCGACGCTCAGGAAGCACAAGTCGGCTGCGGCGCAAACGTCGCCGACTTTAATGCATTTTTGACTTATAAACCGCAAACCGACGCTAAAAACAGCAATCGCGGCGAATTAGTCGCCGTTGATTTTGTGCCGAAAAATTTCCGCCTGATGGACGCGAGCGAGATGCAAAATAAAACGGAAGAAATTTATGTCGCGGAGGAGTCGGCAGTTATATCTTCACAACCGCCACCGCCGGCGATTAACAACGCGGATTTTGATGCACAGCGACACGCGGCGATGATGCAGGCGATGAAAAACGCGATGCGCCAGCCGTCGGCAGGAGAGCGGCGCGAACTCGGTTTGATTGAAAAAATCGAATGCACAAATAAGGGAATGTTTTTTCATCTGAAAACTCAGACGCAGGTTTTCAAATTAGCGACAGCCTCGCCGCAGTCAATCCAAATAAAGGCATTTACGCCTGAAGTCGAACAAATTCAAATCGGCTGTAATCTCAAACAAGTAGATATTCCGGTTGTTTTCACTTATAAGCCAACTTCTGACCCGAAAGCCAAATCTAATGGCGAAATCGTCGCATTGGAATTTGTGCCGAAAAGTTTTATTTTAGAAAAGTAACAACTGTAAAATAAAGGGAAGTTGCAACAATGAAATTTAAATCAATCGCTATAGTCGGTTTGCTGTCGTCCTGTCTTGCTCCGACGCAGTTAATTCAAGCGCAGATGAATCGAGCAGAAAATGGATTCAACCTGAAATACAATATGGAATCTACAACACAATTGACCACCGCCGAAGCGATTTCGACGGCGGTTGATAATCCGCTGCTTGCCGGGTGGAAGGGTGCATTCGGCGGCACGCCGCTTTTTGACCTGGTGAAAGTCGCCGATTTTAAACCGGCACTCGAATCGGGAATGGCTGAAAGACTGTCGGAGGTCGAGCGGATTGCGAAAAATCCCGCCGCCCCAACCTTTGAAAACACGATTGCGGCGATGGAACGCACCGGACGGACGCTCGACCGCGTGCAAGCCGTCTATGGCGTTTGGAGTTCGGCGATGAATAACGCGGAATTTCAACTCGTCGAGCGCGAAATGAGTCCGAAACTGGCTGCCTTTTCGGATAAAATTACGCAAAACGAAGCACTCTTCCGGCGCATCGAAGCAGTCTACAATTCACCCGCCAAGTCGCGGCTGACATCGGAACAACAACGCCTGACGTGGCTTTACCACACTAATTTCGTGCGTGCCGGAGCGCGGCTCAAGCCCGATGCGAAAATGCGTCTATCGCAGATTAACCAGCAGCTTGCCGGACTTTTCACGCGCTTTAGCCAGAACCAGCTTGCTGACGAAAGCGAACGGTTTCTCGTGCTGAAAAGTGAAGCGGAGCTTGCCGGACTTCCGCAATCTTTGCGTGATGCGGCGGCAGAAGAAGCGACGGCAAAGAAAATGCCGGGCGCGTGGATGGTCACCAACACGCGGTCTTCGGTTGACCCGTTTCTGACTTATTCAGACCGGCGCGAGCTTCGTGAAAAAGCCTGGAAGATGTTCGTCAACCGCGGCGACAACGGCGATGCTCACGACAACAACGCAATTATCACCGAAATACTTCAGCTTCGCGCCGAGCGTGCCAAACTGCTCGGCTATCCGACGCACGCGCACTGGCGGCTCGACGACAAAATGGCAAAAACACCCGAACGCACGATGAAATTGATGGAAGCCGTCTGGAAGCCCGCCGTCGCCCGTGTCCGCGAGGAAGTCGCCGATATGCAGGCACTCGCCAAAAAAGAAGGCGCGGACATTAAGATTGAGCCTTGGGATTATCGTTACTACGCCGAAAAAGTTAGAAAGGATCGTTATGATTTAGACCAGAATGAAGTAAAACAATATCTCCAGCTCGACAAATTGCGCGAGGGAATGTTCTGGGTTGCCGGTGAGCTTTTCAATTTTAACTTTACGCCGGTGACCAATGTTGCGGTTTATCATCCCGATGTTCGAGTTTGGGAAGTAAAGAATAAAACGACCGGAAAACACATCGGACTGTGGTATTTCGACCCGTTCGCGCGGGAAGGTAAAAGCTCCGGCGCGTGGATGAACGCTTATCGCAATCAGGAGCGAGTGGACGGCAGCATCACGACGATTGTTTCCAATAATTCAAATTTCGTGAAGGGTAAACCGGGCGAGCCGGTGCTGATTTCCTGGGACGACGCGACGACGTTGTTTCACGAGTTCGGTCACGCACTGCACGGTCTTTCTTCGAATGTAACGTATCCTTCGCTGTCAGGAACTTCGGTCGCAACCGATTATGTCGAGTTTCCTTCGCAGATTTTGGAACGCTGGATTTCCACACCGGAAGTCCTTCAAAAGTTCGCCGTTCACTACCGAACCGGAAAACCGATTCCGCAGAATTTAGTTGACCGAATCGAACGCGCTTCGGCATTCAATCAAGGCTTTGCGACGGTCGAGTATCTATCGAGCGCGTTGGTTGATATGAAAATGCATCTTGCCGGTGCACAGAAAATTGACCCGGATGCTTTCGAGCGGAACACACTGGCGGAACTCGGGATGCCCTCTGAACTCGTGATGCGCCACCGCACACCGCAGTTTGGTCACGTCTTTTCAGGCGACGGCTATTCGGCGGGTTATTACAGCTACATCTGGTCTGATGTAATCTCCGCCGACGCTTACGATGCGTTTGTCGAGGCGGGCAGTCCATATGATAAAGCCGTCGCCGAACGTCTTCGCAAATACGTCTTTTCAGTCGGCAACACGATTGACCCGGCTGATGCTTATCGTGCCTTTCGCGGACGCGATCCTAAAATCGAAGCCTTGATGCGCAAACGCGGCTTTCCGGTGAACGATTCAAAGAAAGCTAAGCCGACACCGGCGAAATCAAAAGCTAAGAGTCGTTAAGTTATAATGTGCATTCCGTTAATTCGGGCGTGGGGTTGCGGTGAGTTCGCAACCTTTTTTACATTCTCATCTACCGGCAACTGCTTCGTCTCGATTTGTGTTAGGCTCAGGTTTTTCGCATTGGAAACGGTGTCTCATAAGTCAATGTTGAAGACTACAAGCGCGTCATAGATTGTGAGATAGAGTTTTAAGACGGAGTATGCATGTGTTAAGAGGCAAATTTGATAAGCCGGTCAGTTGTCACAAAAACGGACGTTTTTGATATTGTGATTTTGTCAAGATTATTATCCTTACCAAGGTAGAAAATTAAAGCAGACAGAAGCTAATTATTGGATAATTTAAATAATCCGCTCATTTTTTCGCAACTAAGAGATAATACAGGACTCGGAAAAAATTTATTAAGAGCCGGTTTTTTTAATCCTGATGAATTAGCCGTAACTTAAATATCAGACAAACGGCGTGATATACTTTTGGTCGTGAAACAATCTCTACAAGCATTGATAATTGACGACGAGCCGCTGGTTAGCAATTTTATAACTAAAATTCTGACCACCGAAGGTTGGATCGTCAGCAAAGCGAAAAATGCTGAACAGGCATTTGAAATGTTGTGTGAACAGAAATGGTCGCTGGTTTTTTGCGACGTTATTCTTGATGGAGTAGACGGTTATGCGGTTTTGCGACGCTTTTCGGAAAAGCAGGCTGAGGCACGCTTCGTTTTGATGACCGGACACGGTTCAGCCGCCGGCGCGCTCGATGCAATCGCTTTCGGTGCCTACGATTATTTGGTTAAACCATTTGCAGTTGACGATATTCTCAATATTGCCAAAGCCGTCCGCGAGCAGCATCAAACGCGCTCGCGGGAGAAAGTATCGGATTCAGTCGCCCCGCCCGAAGGTTACGTGTCAGATATTTTGTTGATCGGAAAGAGTCCGAAATTTGTCGACTGTCTGAAAATGGTCGGGCGCATCGCGGCAACTAATCTTCCTGTTCTTATCACCGGAGAATCGGGAACCGGCAAAGAGATGGTTGCCCAATCAATTCATCAACGCAGCAGCCGTGCAGACGGCGCATTCGTTGCCGTCAATTGCGGCGCAATTCCGTTTGAGCTGATTGAGTCCGAATTATTCGGTCACGCAAAGGGCGCATTCACCGGTGCCGACCGTGAACGAATGGGACTTTGGGAAGAAGCCGACGGCGGCACGATTTTGCTTGACGAAATAACCGAAACAAGTCTGCTGTTTCAAGTAAAACTTCTGCGTGCTTTGCAGCAAGGTGAAATCCGCCGTGTCGGTTCAAATAAAACTTTAAAAGTCGATGTCCGTGTGATCGCCGCGACCAACCGCAATGTCGAAGACGAAGTGCGGCAGGGACGTTTCCGGCAGGATTTAATGTATCGCCTTAACGCCGTGATGATTCACGTGCCGCCGCTGTGTGAGCGCGTCGAAGATATTCCACTGCTCGCCGGGCATTTTGCACGTCAGATACGTCCTTCCGATGCTTCCCCGATAGCATTCTCGCCAGCGGCACTCGAAATACTAAAAAATTACAGATGGCAAGGCAATGTCCGTGAATTGGAAAACGCTGTTTGCCACGCGGTTTCACTATGCGATGACGTTGTTTATCCGCATCATCTCCCTACACGATTAATTCGAGCCAGCGAAGTTTCACCAGAACAGTCAGAAACTGTAAAAACGCTCGCGACACAAAACGGAGAATGGTTTTCACTCGCCGAGATTCAAGCAAAGTACGTTGCCCAAGTTCTTACGCACACCAACGGTAACAAGCAGGCGGCGGCACGGTTACTTAACATAGATCGCAAGACTCTCGCCCGGGTCATCAAGCGTTCAGAAGTTGAAGCCTAAAACAGTTTTGGTTGTTGTGTTTCTTACTTGTTATTTTCTTACGGAAGATTGAAACCTTCTTCCAAGAAGATTGTTATCTTAGTTATTTTAGGTGATATTATTTTTGAAATAACTTTAACTTGGCACTTCCAGTTAAGATTTATGAATATAAAAAGAATATTTATAGGGAAAAATGTTACACCCAATGGGAAAATAGGTGTAGCTAAACTCCCGGCTTTAATATATTTTTAGTTTTGAACCAACGTAAATTTCTCGTTAATTCGTTTATTCAGAAAAATAAAACCAAAATGTGCAAAATTCCTCAACTTAGGAAAAACACCCATCCTTTATGCCTCCTACACGGTTGTTTTGAATAATAGATTAAGGAGATAAAATCGTTTTTTAGTGAATAACTACTTAAGATAAACAACAAATTAAGAGCTACACTGCTAAGTTGGCACAAATATTGCTTTTTGCAGATAAGCTAACTCTTAAATTATACTTTACAGGAGTAACATAATATAGGAAATATGATAATCATATTTCTGTATCGTTACAGCAAATTGCTTGGCTCTCTCTCCTTTGATTGAGCCACTACCCCAATCGAAACTTAGCCGGCGAAGTTTGCAGATTTCTTTGAACTTCTGACCGAGACATGCAAGTTTCACAATGGCTGCCGGTTCAGTGCAGTACACAAAGGAAGAATTACCAAATAATAAAAAAACAGGAAGGATTACAAAATGAACACAAAATCTTTATACTTTATGACGCGCATCGTCTTGGTGACGATGTTTGCGATGGGGCTTTTATTAGTGCCGGCTTTCAACAGCACAGGCACGGTATCAGCTCAAAAAGGCGTCAAACAGGATCAAGTCGGCGCAAACGAAGCGCTTGATACAATCTCCTGGGCATTAGACCTCAGATCAGCAACTGATTTGGCGGTTTTTGCTCAGAACGGAGTTACCAATAAAGCAACTTCCAAAGTGACGGGAAAAGTTCTTGGTCTGACGCGCGACAATCAAGACGCGACGACACTCAAGGCACAAAAGGATTTCTCCCATTCGTTTGGCGCTCTCAACGGACTGCCCTGCACCGAAGTAGCAGATACGGAGTTAGGCGGCAAGACATTCGGTCCGGGCGTTTATTGTCTGTCATCGGCACAACTGGCGGGCGAGATGGGCTTTTATTAGTGCCGGCTTTCAACAGCACAGGCACGGTATCAGCTCAAAAAGGCGTCAAACAGGATCAAGTCGGCGCAAACGAAGCGCTTGATACAATCTCCTGGGCATTAGACCTCAGATCAGCAACTGATTTGGCGGTTTTTGCTCAGAACGGAGTTACCAATAAAGCAACTTCCAAAGTGACGGGAAAAGTTCTTGGTCTGACGCGCGACAATCAAGACGCGACGACACTCAAGGCACAAAAGGATTTCTCCCATTCGTTTGGCGCTCTCAACGGACTGCCCTGCACCGAAGTAGCAGATACGGAGTTAGGCGGCAAGACATTCGGTCCGGGCGTTTATTGTCTGTCATCGGCACAATTGGCGGGCGAGATGGTTCTGGACGGTCAGGAGAATCCGAACGCTATCTTTATCTTTAGAGTCAAAGGCGAACTTCGCACCGAGAAGGGTTCAGCCATCTCCTTGATGGGCGATGCTCAAGCGTACAGTACTTTCTTCGTCGCCGATGATTCGGTAGTGGTCGGAGAAGGCAGCAGCATCAAGGGAAGCATTTTTGCACGCAACGGAATCAAAGTAGATACGGATGCGACGGTTGACGGCAGAGTCTTATCGCTGAAAGGCGAGATAGACAACAGCGGAACACTCGGACCGCAGCAGACCGGTATCCTCGAAATCTGTAAACGGATTGACACCACCCCGGTTGCGGGACAAGACGGACGTCCAAACCTCGGTTTGGAAGGAAGGGTTTTCACTTTCAGAGTCGGCAGCTTGCTGATCCCGGTTCCGGCTGGCGAATGTTCCGGTCCGCAGACGGTCTCGAGCGGTCCGATTGTTATTGAAGAGTTAAATTTTACAAACACTTTCGATGGTCGTAGATTTGAAGATAACTTCGAATTAATTGCTGTTAGAGGGCTTGGACAAACACCACCATCGATAACGGGTGTCAATTTCCCGGCACGGACAGCTAACGTAAATGTTCGAGAAGGCGGCATTGCCAATCAGACGAGAATCGAATTTACAAACCGCTTTGCTATCACAGCCATCGTCGAAATTTGTAAAGAAGGTCTCGACTCGGGCGTTGATGGTCAAATATTTACTTTCACCATTGATGAACTTCCCAGCCCGGGTGTCGACCCCGCCACCGGCATGGCATTTCCGACACCGGTGTTCAGAGCGTTGACCGGACAATGCACCGGACCGATTTCGGTGTTAGTACCGGCAGACTCTACTGCCTTTTCGCCACGGCGCGGTGTCGTCAATGTTAGAGAAAGAGCGCAAACCGGATTTATATTCACCGGTGCCGATACGGCTGATGGCTTTTCAGCTCCGCAAGAAAGACTGATCGCCGTCGATGTTCCTAATCGTCGGGTGACGGCATTTGTCGTCGAAGGCGGCGTTCGCGACCAGACGACCATCTTCTTCTTCAACCGTTCCGTAGCGGCTGAGCTGAAGGTTTGTAAGATTGCCGGACCGGGCATTCCCATCGGGCAAAGATTTGACTTCTCCGTCGATGGTACGGCTCCGCTGGCACCCGGTCCCGACGGTACCGTTCCGCAGGGCGGCACAGCGGTGACCAGAGCCGTCAGCGTCTCTGCCGGTCCTGAATCAAGCCGCGGTTTCTGTCAGGTTGTTCCCGGCACTTTCGTAGTCGATTCACTGGCGACAGTGACCGAATTGGATGCGTCATCCGGTTCCGGCGTCGGCACCATTCGGGTCTCGAGAATTCGTTCAACTTCCGGTATTGTTGCTCCGGTAGTTCGTGCCGGCGGCACACCGCAGGGTGAGCCGTTCTTCCCGCCGCAATCGGGTTCTATCGGTACGGGTGCAAACACCGTGACTGCCGGTACGATCAGTGCCCGACGAGTGACGGTGCCGGTACGCCGCGAAGTAGCTGAAGTGGAGTTTGTCAACTTCAACTTCCAGCCGACGACGCTGAAAATCTGTAAGGTAGCCGGAGCCGGTATTCCTTCGGACTTATCGAGTTCGTTTGTCTTTGATGTGGTATCTGACAGATCGGATGGTCCGACCGGACCGTTGTTCGCAGCCTCATCGTCGACGGTAACGGTGGCAGCCGGACCTGGCGCGCCAAACCAGCAGAACGGCAGTTGCGACTTCGCGTCGGGACCGTTCACAGCGAGCAACCTGCAGGGTGGACCGCCGAATACGACAGGCTCATTCGATGTTGGGGCGGGCGTGGTGATCACCGAGCGAGCGCGGACCGGATTCAGAGTGGCGGCAGGTGGAATCACCTCGCCGACGACTCAGATAATCGCAGATATCTTCAACAGATCGGCGACGATATTGGGCGGTTTCAACGGACCGGGCTTGGTCAGCGGAGTCAACGAAGTGGCGTTTGTCAACGAAGTGGGAACAGCACAGTTGCCGTCCAAGCGCAAGCGAGCTAGAGTGACATTCTAAGGCTAGTAAAACAATAGACGGCATCTGTTTAGCGACAGATGCCGCTCGTCTCTAGAATCGCCAAGTGGAGAGAGTAGAGGGGAGGCAGAGGAAGAAAAGAAAAAGGGCGTGATTAACTTGAAATAGTTAATCACGCCCTTTCTGCGTTTTTCGTAAAAATTTGAAAGCTAACCAGCAGACTGTAAGAAACCTGGCTGCAGATTTTTGCATAACAACTGATACATTAGAATTTAGGAAGGGATAAAAATTGAAATTACAGAATGACTGTTGCATTACAGGTATAGCCAGCCGTCGTCTCTGACCTGAAGCCGATTTACACCGCCGTTTCGGAATGTGAAGCCTTGTTTGTGCTGGAATTCTTTGGCGGGAATTGGAACTCGAAATACCCGCTCATTGCCAAATCGTGGCACGCTAACTGGCAGCACCTCAGCCCGATGTTTAGTCTGCCGAAAGAAGTCCGCCGTGCCGTTTACACGACCGAGTCATTGAATCGCTCAATTACAGTTTGCGGAAAATTACAAAAACTCGTGTTGCTTTTCCTAATGAAAAAGCTGCTCTAAAACTGCTTTATCTGGGCTTGCAAAGTGCTGCGAAGAAATGGACAATGCCAATCCAGAACTAGAGTTTGGCGATGAATCAAATGGCAATACTTTTCGAGAGCAGAATGCTGATTCCGGGACTGACAGAAAACTCAGTTACACAAAATATCTGACACCCTCCAAACTTATCGAACTATATTGTCTAATCTGTCGCATCTACGATAGACAAAGCTGTTTGAAATATCAACGCGCCAGCAATTTCAAGCCGCGTTTTACTGACCAGGAATTAATCACCGTGTATTTGTTCGGTCATCTGAACGGTCTGTATCAGAAGAAAGCCATTTACCGTTTTGCCCGCCATTATTGGGCGACGTGGTTTCCCGATTTGCCGAGTTATCAGACTTTTAATCATCGCCTGAACCTGCTTGAATCGGCATTTCGCGCCATTGGCTCAGCTTTGCTCAACACTTTAGCAGACCCGCAAGCGGCAGAGATTGACCATCTGATTGACTCGATGCCGGTGATGCTGGCAAGCGGAACTTTCTCGCGTCGCGCCCGTGTCACTCGTGATGTTGCCAATCGAGGATATTGCGCGGCTAAACGTCTGCATTTTCACGGCGTTCGTCTGCATTTTATCGCTGCCGTTGCCACGCCGTTTTTGGCTCAGAGAAGCCAGCACTCACGACTTGACGGGACTCAAAGAGCAACGCATCTGTTTGCTGAACTCAACGCTTTTCGGCGACAAGGCGTTTTGCAACACGAGTCTGGAAACTCAGTTCAAACAGCAGAACACATGGCTTTTAGTGCTGAAAAAGAAAACCAAAGGCAAAGAACTTAGTTGTTTTGAGAAAGAGCAAAATCGTTTAGTTAGTAAAATTCGCCAGCCGATTGAAAGTTTCTTCAACTGACTGATTGGTAAAACCCAAATTTAAAGAGCGAGTCTGGTACGTTCAACCGACGGCTTACTGGTTCATTGTTTCGGAAAAGCTGGCTTTTGCTTTGCTTTTGTTGGTTTTCTACTCTTGATTCACATTTAGTATGGTTTCTTATTTGGAATCTCAAAAACAGATAGTAATGCCGTCTATCCTGCTTAGATTCAATTTCACGCTTGATTCAAATCAGTTTTGATCTTTGCCAATATAAGGTAATTAACATATATATAACGTTTTCTGTTTGAAGTTAACTTTGATATAATTACTTTATTGTGATACAAACACAAATTGTTATGATCAACAATTCCTTTACTCCTTTTTCAATTTCACCTAATCCGAATAGCATTTACCTAACTGATTCGTTGCGGGCGGTTGTTCATAAATCACGTTTTACTATTGATAAAAGGCAAGGGTTGACGTGTGTTTTAGGTGACATTGGACTTGGCAAATCAACGATTTTACGTTTTTTGCACGGCGATTATTCAGCACGTGAGGATACGGTTACAACCCTCATTCCGACACCGATTTTCCCTTCTCCATTTGCGATGCTCAAAAGTATTTCAATGGATTTCAAGCTCGAGTCCGAACGCTCGTTTCAAAAGCAACAAGACGCTTTGCAGTCTTTTCTGCTCGAAACTTATGCAGCTGATAAAAATGTTGTGATTTTTATTGACGAAGCGCAAAATGTTAACAATAAGCAGTTGGAACTTGTCCGTTCACTTCTAAATTATGAAACTAACACGCAGAAACTTGTACAGATTGTCTTGGCAGGTCAACTTGAATTGAAAGACCGGTTATCAGACAAACGAAACAAAGCCGTGGCTTCACGTGTATCAACATACTCTATTTTATCGCCGCTCACCTTTGGTGAAACACGCGAAATGATTATTCATCGATGCAAATTCGAAAACATCGAAAATCCGTTTACGCCCGAAGCTATTGAAAAGATTTATGAAATTTCTGGTGGAGTTCCTCGCTCGGTGCTAAAAATATGTGCCTTTGCCTATCATATTAAGGAGCTCGAAAACTTAGCCGAAATAACGTCTGAATTTATTGAGATGGCACAACCGGAAGTATTAATTCCTGCTGCTGCAGGTAAAAGTTGAAAGTGTAAAAACTAAAGTTATAGAGGGACGATAATAACTATGAGTGGACGAGTGTCATTTGCCGATTTGCTGAAAGCTGGAATTGCTAAAGATAAGCAAAGACTCGGGTTTAAATCTACGCTACCCACCCCACTCACCCTAGCCACTCCACCTACTATAAAACCAACCGCACCGGAGAAAGATTTTACTCGAGTTGCAAATTCGATTGCCCGCAAAGCCGTACCGGACGGTCTATTTATTGGTAAGTCAAAGCAAATCTACGATTATCTTTATTCAATAACCAGAGGGGCTATGCAACCTACAAGAACTGTGCGCATAACAAAAGCCAATTTAATGAGAAATGCCGACATCGGATCAGAAAGAACATTACACAAAAATTTAACACATCTGAAGACACTTGGATTAATTAAAACTATTGAGTTTGAAGGTCAGCACCGAGGGAACGAATACGAAACCTTTCTACCAGAAGAAGCTGTGTCTAATCTTTTGCACTCACCCCACTCACCCCACCCACGCTACTCATTGTCGAAAGTGGAGGGGGTACCCCCCGCAGAAAGTGGGGTGGGTGGGGTGAGTTATCTTGTTGAAAAAGAAGCTACTTATAGGCACTCTAAGACTTCTTTTAAAGACATTGAAGAAAATGATGATGAGCCTGCGGCGCGGGGCGCGGTGGAAATGGTCATTGACGAAGTTTCAAAAAGGCTAATCGGCAAGGGATTAAAATCCACCGACAACGAAAAACTCAAAGAACTAGCTGAACTCTTAAAAATGGAACTAGAAATTGCTGCAGCACGCACTAATTCCATCTCAAATGTGCCAGCATTCTTGACTGAACATCTGCGTCGCCGCCTATTGAAGAAACCTGAAATTCAAATGAGCGACGAGTCTTTGCATTCAAAGGCTATCAATAAATCCCTGCCAGTGAGCAAAATTGTTAATTCAATTCAAGCTGACAGAGAATCTTATCAAGCCGAACCATTAAGCGAACAAGCGAGACAGACTGTTTTGAAAACAATACGCGAATATATCGAAAAAGGGCAACGCGAATTCGTAATGAGTTTCCAAGACACTTACACTGCTCAAGACTGGCAATGGTTGTTAGAAAACCTGCCAAATGAATCGGTGGAAATCCACACCTCCAAAAATTCAAGAGCGGAATAAGAATTAGTAAAACTAAAAACTTAAACAGACGTGTTTATACAGGCTTTTGGAATCTAAAGCAATACAGACTACAAAAAAGAATCTAAAAGCTGTTTATAGCCACTTTCTGTGCCAAGTAGATAAACATCAACAAGTCGACTTAACCTTAAAAAACAAAATATCAATACAAATCTCGGAGACAATCATAAGACGGTGAAGCTAAGATGCTAAACTCAGAGGCAGGAAATTAGTAGATTTTAGTAGAAAATCTACATCTGATAACATAAAAATTGTCTGTCGAGCAATTTTTATTAAATGTTTCAGAGTAAGTCCTCTTTTGAGTTTGATATGTAATAATCAAGCTCAAAGCGTAGCCTAAGCATTATCTATGCGAGAAACTTGATTTTTCTAACAAATTTAAGAAGGCTATTTCACATTTTTCCGTTGAGGAGTAATATTCTGTCCGAACAAACAGATTTTGAGCTTAAATTTGAATCAGGCACGCTGATTTTGGAAGGTGCAGACGAGATTGACTCTGTTCCGAGTGCTTTTGTCTGGGACAAACGAACGTTACATTTTCGTGCGCCCGCCTTCAAATATCGAGAAATTGTCAAGGATTTCCTCCGTGCGAAACGAGTTTATGAAGATTTGGCTAAAAGATATGACAAGTTCGATTTTCGGCAGAAATTCCAGTTAAATCCGCGCCCGTATCAAATCGCGTCAATCGAAGCATGGCGGCAAAACGAACGATGCGGCGTGATTGTCCTGCCGACCGGCGCAGGCAAAACTCACGCGGCAACGATGGCAATCGAAATGTGCGGGCGGCAGACGCTCGTTGTCGTACCGACGCTTGATTTGATGAACCAGTGGTATGACCTTTTGCTCTCTACTTTTAACGCCGAAATTGGTTTAATCGGCGGCGGTTTTTACGAAATCGGCGCAATCACCGTTACAACTTATGCTTCGGCGTATCGGCATCAGGAACGCATCGGAAATCAGTTCGGTTTGATAATTTTCGACGAATGTCATCATTTGCCGTCGGAAGGCTACAAATACGCGGCGGAGTTTGCAATTGCGCCGTTTCGCTTGGGTTTGAGCGCGACTCCCGACCGCGCCGACGGTAATGATTCGCTGCTCGAAGAGCTTGTCGGAAAATTCGTCTACCGACTTGAAGCGCAGGAATTGGCAGGTGAATATCTGGCTGACTACACGCTCGAACGAATCGAAGTCGATATGACCGACGAAGAACGCGAATTATACAAAAGCGAACGCGGTATTTTTCGTGATTTTATTCGCGCAAAAAATATCTCGTTCGGCTCAATTGACGGCTGGAAAACTTTTGTGATGCACAGTGCCAGAAGCGAAGACGGCAGACGCGCGATGAAAGCGTATCGCTGCTCGAAGAAAATCGCCCTCGGAACCGATGCCAAATTGCGCGTCTTGCAGGATTTGCTCGTTCGCCACCGGCGTGACAAAGTTTTGATTTTCACCGCGGAAAACGAGATGGTTTATCAAATTTCAAACGATTTTTTGATTCCCGCCATTACGCACGAAACCAACGTTAAGGAACGACGTTTTTGGCTCGAAGCCCTCAACAAGGGCGATGTTCTCGCGCTGGCAACATCAAAGGTTTTGAATGAAGGAGTCAACATTCCCGATGCTTCGGTGGCAATAATTCTCTCCGGTTCCGGTTCGTCACGCGAACACATCCAACGCCTGGGCAGAATTTTGCGAAAAAAAGAAAACAAACAGGCGATTTTGTATGAAATCATCACGCGCAACACAACCGAAGAACGCATCAGCGAAAGACGCACTGACGCTCGCCAATTTCAAAACGTCAAGACCGGAGATAACCGAAACTTGTTCAAATGAAATTTAGGATTCAGGATTTAGAATTCAAAATTAAAATCCTGAATCTTGAATCCTGAACCTTGAATCCTGAATCTTGAATCCTGAATCTTGAATCCTGAATCTTGAATCCTGAATCTTGAATCCTAAATTCTAAATCCTAAATCTTCCGCCGTTTCGACCAGCAACTTTGGCTCGATTTTTGTTTTGTAAAAAATGACGTTTTCGCTCGTCCAGAGTGGTTCTTCACGGCTTCCGCGCAGTTCGTGCGAGGCGGCAAAGATAAACTTTTGGAAATTCGCGACGCGGAATTCTTCCAATCTCTTTTTCAAAGATTTCGGTGTCCAAAATCCTAAAACGTCGAGATAAATTTTCTCGCCGCCCGGAGAAATTAAAACAAAATCCGGGATAAAAGCCGTTTTGCCCAAATCAACGACTTCTATGTTTTCGCGCAATTCCCAACCAGCCGCCGACTTTTCCCAATTCTTTTTTAATTTTTCGATGTCGGAATTTTCATATTCCGGTTCGTCGAAATAACAGGAATTTAGTTCGGTTTGCTCGCTCGAAAGTGTATAGAAAACATTGCCGCCTTCCTTTTGCGCGATTTCCGCAGACATTTTCCAATCTTTGCAAAGCAGCAGCGCGGGCAGAAAAACCGCCATCCGAATTCCGTATTTTTGCGAGCGGTGAAACAGCGAAGCCGCGCCGGTCAGCGTTATTTCATAACCGCTCGCGGCGTTTCCGGCGACCGTGTGAATCAAACCGAAATGCTTTATCCAACCGAAAATCGAACGGTAGTTTTTCGCGTCGGACGGCGCGATGCGGATTTTCATCTCGACGCATTTGTAAAGCAGAGCTTGCGCCTGCGCGAGATTGTAGCGGTCGAGCAAATCCGGCGGCGAGATTGTTTCAAAGCGAATCAGTTTTTGCTGCGCGGACAAATCGGCGTAGAGGCTTGAGACGATTGTTTCCGCGTCCGTCTGAAATTCGTTGGCGACAGTTTTCAAGACTTCGCTTTTTTGTTTGGAGTCGGGCAAAACCGGCTGAAATTTTCCGGCTTCGAGAAAGACTTTTTGGCGGATTTCGACAGGCTCGGCAACGCTCGCCGTTGCAAATTCGGAACGGTCGGACAGCAGTTTGATAAAGCCGCGCAAAATTCGATAATCGGTTCCCGTGCCGACGTATTCTTCCAATTCGCGTTCGAGTTCGCCGCGCATTTTGCCCGCGAATTCTTCAAAAATTTCGATCAAAACTTCAGCGTCGCGCAGATAACCCGCGTCGTTTGTTTTGAGCAGCCGCGGTGTGATTTTATCGCCGCGCCGCCAACTGACGGCTAAATCGGAAGTCAACATTTTTTTGCGGTTTCAGGCAGTTTTTGTTTGGTTTTTCAAAATGCCTGATAATATGATTTAAGAAAATTTCAAACTCGTCGTCTGATAGTTGATTATATGAATAAATTTTGTTTTCTGAAATTTGCAATCGCGTTTTCATTTTTGTTTACTGCCGGAAACGCCTCTGCCCAACAGACCGTCAACAATGCGCCGCCCGCGTTCACCGCCGCCGATTACGCCCGCGCGGAGAAATTTCTCGGCTTCAACACCGCGCCGCTGGTCGACCGTGCCGGAATACGCCCGAATTGGCTGGCTGATAATCGTTTCTGGTATCGCGCGACAACGGCGACCGGAAGCGAATTTGTGTTGATAAACGCAGCAGACGGCTCGCGTCAGGTTTTTTCCGACCAAGCGAAACTAAACGCTGCAATTGCTACGGTGAATGCCGCGCCGACCGTCAGCGCAAACCGCAGCCCGAATCCGAACGAATCTTTATCGCCCGACAAAAAACGCGCCGCTTTTATCCGCGATTGGAATTTGTGGATGCGCGATGTCGCAAGCGGAAAGGAAACGCAATTGACGACCGACGGCGTGAAGGATTTCGGTTACGCAACCGACAACGCCGGCTGGACGCACAGCGACCGCGCGATTTTGATGTGGTCGCCGGATTCCAAAAAGATTGCGACGTTTCAGCAAGACCAGCGCAAAACCGGCGAGATGTATCTGGTTTCGACAAACGTCGGTCATCCGAAACTCGAAGCCTGGAAATATCCGTTGCCCGGCGACGAAAACGTCACGATGATTGAGCGCGTCATTATCGAAGTCGAAAACCCGAAGGTGATTCGGCTGAAGATGCCGCCCGATCAGCATCGCACGACCTTGTGCGACGACGTTTCCTGCAATGGCGATTTCACCGATGTCGAATGGAGCGCGGACGCTTCCAAGCTGGCTTTTGTTTCGACTTCGCGCGACCACAAACGGGCGGATTTGCGTGTGGCTGATGCGGCGACCGGCGTCATTCGGGACGTGATGAACGAAACCGCCGCCACGCAATTTGAATCGGGAACGCAAACTGTCAACTGGCGATATTTGCCCGCTTCAAACGAAATCGTCTGGTTTTCCGAGCGCGACGATTGGGGACATTTGTATCTCTACGATTTGACGACCGGCAAATTGAAAAACCGAATCACGACCGGCGATTGGACGGTAACGCGGCTGCTCAAAGTTGACGAGAAAAACCGCACTTTGTATTTTCTCGGCGGCGGACGCGAGAAGGGACGCGACCCTTATTTCGCGCATTTTTACCGCGTCGGCTTTGACGGAAAAAACCTCGCTCTGCTCACGCCGGAAGACGGCAATCACGACATCACTCTGTCGCCGAATGAAAATTATTTTGTTGATGTTTATTCAAAACCGGACGTTCCGCCGACGACAGTCTTGCGTGATATGAGCGGTAAGCTCGTCAACACGCTTGAGAAAGCCGACGTTTCGCGCCTTTCGGCAACCGGCTGGAAACCGCCGACACCGATTGTCGTCAAAGCGCGTGACAATGTGACCGACCTTTACGGATTGATGTTCACGCCGACGAATCTCGACGCAAACGCGAAAAAGAAATATCCGATTATCAACTACATTTATCCGGGTCCGCAGAGCGGGAGCGTCGGCAGTCGTTCGTTTTCTCCGGCTCGCAGCGACCATCAGGCACTCGCCGAACTCGGTTTCGTCGTCGTCTTGATTGACGGAACTTGCAACCCGTCGCGCTCGAAGAAATTTCACGATGCCTGTTACGGAAACATGGCTGACAACACTTTGCCCGACCAGATAACCGGAATGCAGCAGCTCGCTCAAAAATATCCGTATATCGACATCGAGCGCGTCGGCATCTGGGGACATTCCGGCGGCGGTTACGCGACGGCGGCGGCGATGTTTCGCTTTCCCGATTTCTTTGATGTCGGCATCTCGGAATCGGGCAATCACGACAACCGCAACTACGAAGACGATTGGGGCGAACGTTATATCGGTTTGCTGACGAAAGACGCGAGCGGCAAATCTAACTACGAAGACCAGGCGAATCAAAACTACGCCAAAAATTTGAAGGGAAAATTGCTGCTCGCGCACGGCACGATGGACGACAACGTTCCGCCGGACAACACGCTGCTCGTCGTCGACGCGCTGATAAAAGCGAACAAGGATTTTGATTTGCTGATGATACCGAACGCCCGGCACGGTTTCGGCGCGGCGAATTTTTATATGATGCGCCGCCGCTGGGATTATTTTGTGCGTCATTTGCTGGGCGCGGAGCCGCCGAAGGAATACGAGATTCGTCCGAAACAAATCGCGCGCTGACAGATGAACGGTCAAAACGGTTTGGCGAATTCCTGATTTTGGCGGCAACTCCGAAAAAAAAATCTGCAACTTTTCCGGCGAAACGCAGCGTCTATAACGCTGTTAAAAAGAGGATTGGATTTAGAATTTTTAATTTGATTCGACTACCAAAAAGGTTTTGGTTTATGAGTTTGTAATTGTCGGAGTGAAAATAAAATGAAAGTTTGTTCCGTTTGTCAGCGTTGTTACGAAGATGCCGCCGCCGACTGTCAAGAAAATCACGGCTCGCTGGTCGCGGCTCGTCCGGGTACTCGTGAAACGATTGCAAATTACCGCTTAGATTTTTTACTCGAACGCGACGCGGTGAGCGAAACATATCAAGCGACCCGCTCCGATTTCGACCAGCCTTTGATTATTAAAATAATTTCTCCAACTTCGATAGACGCGGAGCGGCGTGAAAAAATTCTGAGTGAAACCAGAGCCGCCGCCAATATTAATCACTTGAATATCGCTCGCGTCTACGAGTCTGGCTCAACCGACGACGGTGAATTTTATACGGTTACCGAATCAATCAGCGGGCAAACTTTACGCGAATGTCTGAGAAAAGTCGGCGTGTTTCCCGAAGCCGAAGCCGTGATGATTGCCCGACACGCGGCGGAAGCACTCGAAGTGGCGCACAGCGTCGGCGTCGTTCACCGCGCCGTCAGTCCGGCGAATATAATTCTGGCGCAGGACGGGGAAAAGCTGGCGGTTAAGCTGCAAAACTTTGACTTCGGCGGCATCGAACAACAAAATATCGTCGCCGCTTTTCCAAATGCCGAACCGCCGATTGACCGGCTTCGCTATTTGTCGCCGGAGCAATTTTCCGGACAAGCGGCGGACGCGCGGTCGGACGTTTACAGTCTCGCCGTCGTGTTCTACGAAATGCTCTGCGGACGTTCGCCGTTCGGTGCGCCCACATCTGCGGCAATCACTGAGCGGCGGATAAACGAGCAGCCGCTCGAACAACTCGGCTTTGACACGCAGGCATTGCTGAAGCATATTTTGCAGCAGTCGCTTCAAAAAAGACCGGCAGTCAGACCGCAAACCGCCGGTAGTTTGGCGCGTCAACTGCGTCATATCGAGCAGCTTCTGGCATTGCGGGGAATGACTTCGCACAAAGTTGCGAAATCTTCGACAGTCAGCGAAGCCGTCCCGGTTGTTTTTAACAACACGCCGCCACCGGAAGCAGTCGAGTCGCCATCCGAAAAACATCAACCGCGCGAGATGACGACGCAAAAAATCGCCGCCGGAATTTTACCGGCAATCCCGCTTGTCGCATTGTCGTCTGTCGAGAAGATTGAACAAAACACAATTGATGCCGCCGCTTCTTCTTCCGAACCCGAACCGATTCGCGTCGAGCAAGAAGCGGTTGGTGGTGAATCATTTTCGGCAGAACCGATTTTAATCAAGAAAAAAGAATCGAACGTCGTTCCGTTTGAATCCGAACCGATTTCCGTCAGAAAAAATTTTGAATCCGAGCCAATCGTCGTCCAGAAAAAACAAATTGACACGGCTGCGCTCGAATCCGAGCCGATTCTTATCAAGCGGAAAAAAGCCGACATCGTTGCCGCGCCGGAAGTGATTGACTTGCCCGATGCCGATGTTAGAGAAACGAGAGAAAGACAATCGACCGCGCCGATTCTTGCAAATCCTTCCGTCGAAAACCGCGCGCGGCATCTGCCGACAAGACGACCGTTATTCATCGGCGCGGGTCTTTTGGTTTTGCTGGCTTCGGTTCTGCTGGGCGCGTTCTTGTATAACCGTCAGCACCAGTCGTCAGCCGCGCAGCCGACAGTTGCCGGCACATCAACTGCTTCTTCCGCATCGCAATCGCCGGAAACAATTTCCGCTACGAGCGGCGACACGACTGAATCAGGTGCGGCGGAAGTTGAGCAATCGGCGCCAAACGCAACGGAAACATCGCCTGCGGTAGTATCGCAGCGCGAAAATCAATCGCGTGAAGGAACACCGGCAACCGATAAAGCGGCGCAGCCAAACGAATCCGCTAAAACTCAAACCGCGCGTGAAAATCCGGCAGCTACGGAAAGTAATCGCGGCGACACTCGCTCGTCTGTAGTGTCGGCGGGCGGCAACGCGCAGGCGGAGTTAAGCACCTCGCTCGACCGTTGGGTCTCCGCGACGAATTCGCGGAATGTTGACCAGCAAATGAATTATTACGCGCCGAAGGTCAACGCCTACTACCAAGCCAGAAACGCTTCGCCCGAATCGGTGCGGGCTGAAAAGAAACGCCTTTTCGAACGCGCCGACCGGGTTGACATTCAAACCGGCAAGCCGGAAATCAACGTCAGTCCCGATGGAAAAACCGCAACGATGCGGTTTCGGAAAAAATACGCCATCAAAGAAGGACAGCGCAGTCGCAACGGCGAGGTTTTACAGGAGTTAAAGTGGGTCAAATCCGGCAGCGGCTGGCAAATCGTCAGCGAGCGCGACATAAAAGTGATCAATCGTTAAGCAAGTCTGGCGGCATCGAGGCGGTTTTGAATTTTTGTTGACACAAATTCAAACATAAAATTAAAATTTACTCAGTCTCTTTTCAAAATCGAATAAATTTTGAAGAGAAGTCAAAATGTTCACAAAAACGCGGAAGGTTTCACTGCCGTTTTGCCTCGGCTCACTTCTCCAAAGGCTTTCCGAAATCACTCGAATTCCCTAAAACCCAAGGCTAAAATTTTTTAATTTTCAATCGCTAAATTGCTTTTTAATTTATGAGAAAATATCAACTGCTCGCTTTATTTGCGCTGTTTTTAGTTGTCTTCGGTTTTTCGCCCGCTTCAGTTTCGGCAAAAGACGAATGGCTGCGCGTGCGCTCGAAAAACTTTAATCTCGTCGGCAACGCCAGCGAAAAAGACATTCGCAAAGT
>MWWG01000015.1_pt1 | contig 22129 bp, 28 predicted proteins | sample 1047331 | NCBI WGS metagenome assembly MWWG01 (sample SAMN06349968, study PRJNA376086) | soil metagenome | isolation source: MG6-4 sample Antarctic (ecotone) soil | place: Antarctica | collected 2015-01-13 | reverse complement strand
GGGGGGGAGGAGTGACCAGTCCTGCTGCCACTAGGGATTGAATTATCTGTTCAGTTTCATCTGCTTCTTCCGTCAAAACTTGAATTCGCACAGTTTGCCCATCAGTTAGGGACAAAGGATTTTGGGGGCGCAGCATCCCGTTAGAGTAGACAGCAGTAATAATTTCTGACATAGTTAGCGTACTTTTCTGCGAAGCGTTGTCATGATGCTGAATTTGAGGTAAAAATGGCAAGGCTGTATCCAATTGCTACGAAACGTCTATAAACATTGCCCTCCAAAGCTTGCCAAAAAATCCTAGCAATTAGTCTAACTTGTTCTATTTTCCAACTCAAAAGATCCATAAATTGTCTCCCTGTGGATTGACTTCAAAATATGTTTGACTTTGCCCAAAAGGAACGATTAGCTAATTGACGACCAGAGGTATAGCTAGATTATCAGCCATAAACAAGCAAAACCAAAGTATAAGTAAATCATGCTGTCAGAGTTATACCTCGCTTTAAAGTCTACAAATATGACTTGACCTGCTCGGTCATAAATTCCTCATTATCGTACTGCTTCCAAGTTATCAACAAAGTTCGCTATTCCTCCGGCATCGGCAACTGCCAAGAAGGACAAGTATACCAACCATTCTTATCCGGGTCAGAAGCTCTATTAGTACTGCACGACTCAATCACCTGCCGATTGCGCTCCAGCAGCAATCGATTTGATGCCCCCAAATTCCAGGCAAAGACAAAGCCCAACACCCCAAGAGTCGCCATCAGCCCTCCCACCACCAGCATCAAATTTTGATGCTTAAAAATAGCCGCCAGCGCCGCCCCAATCCCCCGCCAACCAGACTCAGCAATACTAGCGTCAATTATTGCCACCGCCCGCAATTCTTTCGTCAACTCATCTGTTGCAATCCTCGCGCGACCAACTTCCTCCAAGTATGGCTTCAGCACCAACCCCATAGAATTCTTCAACTGTTCGGGATGAATCTCTAGACTGCTATCAGTTTGTCTCAGTTGCGCCCTCAGTTCAGCAATTTCAACTCTAGTCAGAGCCGTCTCCACCACCCAAGGGAAAATCTTATCCGTTGCGGGAATTCCGCTTGCTTGGAGGATTTGGTAAAGTTTCTGTTTCCTGTCCATTGGCATCAGTGGATGCAAATCGTTCAGAAAACGCACTATCGGCGAATCGTTCGGCTCCATCGAGTTGAGCATAGAAATCTTCCAGATAAGTTTGAATTTCCTGCTGTCCCAAAATCCCAAAATCGGGATAATCCCGCGCCTCCCCCCAAGTCAACAATTGCTTTTGGGGATTACGCCCATCAACTACCTTCTTCATTTCCAGGTCGAACAAACCCAGCCGTACCACAGGCACTCGATAAATCTCCAGCAACCCCTGAAAACTAGAGGACTCAAAAAACTCCAAATCCGTTGTATTGCGCCCCAGATTAGCCACAAAGATCATCGGCATATATTGACCAATAGTTTCTGCTGTCGGTCTAAACAAATTTAGAGAATCATTATCCAAATCGCTGACAAACAGATAACGCATCCGAATCCCCAAACGAAGAGCCGTTGGCATCACCTTTTTTGTCACCAGCCAAGTAAGCAAACTTTCATTAGTCCCCGCCCGACAATTAGCCACAACAGGACGAAGTAAAGCCGCATCTAACAAAGAATTTGCTGTACTCGCTCTTGAAGCATCCTCACTAAAAAATGCCTGCCTATCGAACTTATGGGTGCCGTAATAATTGCTCGTCGTCGCATTACTCTTATCAGTGTCAATCAAAAAAAATTCCTGCTGGCGATCCAAATGCCGCTGACAATCCAACCTCGCGACAAAAGACTTACCAGTACCCCCCTTTTCTCCACCCCAGAGATTAATCGCATTACTCACAACTGATATACTCCTAATCCTAGAAATTAACAGCAGAATTAGCACTCGTACTAGCAGGAGAATCAGATTTAACCGACGACTTAGTAGCTGATGGCTTAGAACTTACAGCTTGGGTTGACTCCGACGACACCTTAGCATTCAACCTTTGCCAATACTTCCGAAACGTACTCGGCTGAACTTTAATCCCGTAAGCAGCCGCCAGCCGACAAATATCCTCAGCACCATAGCCCTGAGACAAAGCAAGAGCAAACTTCTCTTGATTAGTCTCCAGCAGCTTCTCAAAAGAAGCAGGATTAGGCTTAGACCCCCAAGAATTAAGCTCCGTTAAAAACCCATCGGGATCTGGTTGAACATCTGACACCTGAACTTCATCAACAGAAGCAGCAGACTTTTTCGACTTAGAATCAGTTGGCATAACTAGCAGAAGAGAAGATATTATTGCATCCAACAAGTGATAATTATCTAATATTACAGCAATATCTGAATCTGAAAAAGATAAATTACTATTAATAACATTACCCCCAGTAAGCGCCAGCCAACAGATGAAGCCAAGCGACACTCCCGTGAATAAGCCTACGGGCAAACCCTCCAGCCTGGTAAAACCCAATTCCTGCTCCTGCCCTTGGGCAAGCTGTGAACTTTCGGTAAACTCGCTTCGCTCATTTTCCTCATCGCTGCGCGACCGTTCAAGCTTGCCAGGGGAGTACCCCTGAACCCCCAAACCCTGGACACCCTACCAACTAAACCCAAAAATCTGCCGTGATTAACCGCCCCCCTCTAGATGAGATATTGCAAGGAGTATTTGACAACTCTCACTTAGAGCTACCTGGAAAAGTAGAACGAAAGAACAAACTTAGTTTTGTCGTCAGCGACGAGGAGTTAGAACTCCTCAACGCTGCCAGAGGGGGCATGAAGTTGAGCGAATACCTCCGCTCTGTTATCTTCAATCAGCGACTACCCATTCCTCGTGCCACCGTTCCTGCTATCAACCGCGAAACCTTAGTTAGGTTAAACCGGATTGGCGCACTGCTCAATCAACAAGCTAGGGCTTTGAACACTGCAAAATGCCTTAATAGCTTTTCGGGAATATCAAGAGAATATCTCCACCAGTGCCTCGAACAACTGCAACAACTAGAGCAAGAATTAAAACAAATTGGTCGGGCAATTGTTCTATTAAATGCTAGAACCAGGAGCGAGAATGATTGGGAAGATATCTAAAAGCGGTAGCTTCAAGCAGCTAGTCGAGTACCTAGATAAAGCAGATGCAGTAGTCCTGGGAACGAATATGTACGGTCAAGGCAGCAGAGAACTAACTGCTGAATTTATGACTATCCGCGACCTAAACCCCAGTATCAAACAACCTGTATTACACGCCTCGCTATCGCTATTACCTGGAGAATCACTAAGCGACGAACAATTTAGAGAAGCGTGCGAAACCTGGATAGAGAAGATGGGCTTTGACTTAAGCAAGAATCAATATCTAATCGTCCGCCACAAAGACACCGAACACGAACACGCCCACCTTGCTATCAACCGAATAGATATGCTTACTAGCAAAGTAGTAGTCGATAGCTTTGAGCGTTACCGCAGCCAGGAAATTATTCGTCAGTTAGAGCAGAATTATGATTTAGAACAGGTTGCTCCTAGTTGGCAGACCTTCAAGAATTCTGAGTGTGAGATAGAGCAGAATAGAGAAAGAGATAGTCGCAAAGGATTGAATCATGAAATAGAAATAGCAGCTATTGGCAACCCGACGATGCCAGAATTTTTCCACCGCTTGGCAGAGCGGCAGATTCGCGCCGAGGTAGGTTTTACTCGTAATGGCAAACCCAAGGGCATCACCTACAAAGTAGCAGATGGTGAGAAAATAGCTGGTAATGCCTTGGGTAAAGCCTACAGCTTCCCAGGATTGCAGAAGTATCTGAAAGTTAACTATGACTCGACTAGAGATAACCAGCAACTGGCTGAATTTGTCCAAAGCACACGACAACAAAACCAGGAATTAAAACAAGAAAAATCGCCTGCACGAGAGGAACTAGGATTACAGACTCCTCACTTCCACTTGGAAGCTATAGAAAAACAAAGAGTACCGGAGCAGAAGATTCAGCAGGTCTGGGAGCCGCAGTATGGAATTCCCGCTATTGAGGACTTGATAAAAGCTATCCCAGAAAACCTAAAAGATCCACAAGCTGAAACCCCCGAAAGAGAGCGCAGACAACGAGAAAAAGCCCAAGCTATTTATCAACAATGGGATACCCTTACTAGGGCAATCTATCGAGTTGAAGAACCAAAAGACATTGACCCGCGAATTGCGTTTTTGATGCAGTCAAAGCAGCAGACCTCTAACCAGATTACCCAAGTCTTAGCGCAAAGCCCCGCTGTGCAGGAACTACTTATACGCGACCTCACTTATGCTCAAAGCTATTCCCAATTCTGCCAGTCATACGCTCGTGACAATCAGGCAACTTGGCAGCCTGAGCTTGACCAGTACCGTAGGGCTATGGAGATAGAGCGTCAGCAGCAGGAGGAGCGGCGTATCTCCAGCGAGCGCCAGCAACAGCAGCAAGAACGACAACATAATTTGAAACTGCTCTTGCAGTGGCAGGAGACAGCGATCGCTTTGGGTAAACCTGTTTCGTATATAGAGCGGATTCGTGAGGTGACGGCAGATTATCAGCAGGGCTTACCTCTGTCCGAGAAGACTATTGCGGCAAGACAGCAGGATTTAGCTGCTCAAGAGCGACAGATCCAGGTGCAACAAGAGCAGGGAGGTCCAAGTTTATGAATTTTATATTAGGGGTCTGCCCCGGAGAAATCGTTCAATTCTATAAAGCCCAGCAGACGGTCGGGATGAGCATCATGCACGGCTCAGGCTGGGTCAGATAATTTGTCTGTGAGTAGGAGGATAACCGCCCCAGCCTGCCCCGACGTTGCTCATCCCGATCTCAGCTAGGTAGGCTAGTAATCAAAAGTATTAATTCAGACAGAAAATCTTAATAGGTTTGAGTTCCAACCAAAGCTAATAACCTAACAAAAAGGTTGCACTGCATTATATAAATTAATAATGCTAGCACTTCACTTAATCTATCTCCAGTGCAGCTAAATGCTCTAGCAGTAGCCGATGGATAAAGATGTAGCGCCCACCAACTTTTTGTAAAAAACTGCGCTCAGTGGCGTAGTTGAGGAAACGGGCATAGTTCCAGGGGATACAGTTACTCTGCCAAAGGATGACGCGCAGGGTGAAATGTTGAATGCAAGCCAAACCTGCTGAACCTTGATTTGATGAACCAATCAGCGCATAACTCAGCTCACCAATCAGCTCAAGACATAGTCCACCATACAGCCCATAACATAGCCAACAAATCAGCTGAATCTCTCCGCTCCTACTAAATGACAACCCAAATGCCAACCTAGCGCATAGCCCAAGAATTAGCCCAGCAATCACTACAAAAATTACAGCGTTGGCTGCTGACTTCCGTATACCCTGGTTGGGAACTGTCCTGCTCTCTATATTGATATTAGGGCCAATCAGCCCACGAATCAGCCCACCCATTAGCCCACCCATTAGCCCAAGTCCTAGCCCGCCACTCAGCCCATACCACATTCCATTAGACATTCCATTAGACAGCCCATAAGTCAGCACCAGACTCAGCCCCGAAACCCAACCACCAAGAAAACCAAGAATCCCCCCAATAATCAGTCCATTACCCAGCCCCTTTCTTGCATTTACCCATGACCATCTCAGGGACTCAACTGGTTTAATTTCTTCATTCACCCTACCAATTATTTTCCAAACAGTTATTCCAATAAGCAGCCAAAAAATTAGCCCAAAAGGTGAGAAAACAAACTGCAAATCAGGTAGCCCAACAATCAGCCCAACAATCAGTAATACTCCGTTACGATAGAGCCACTTCTGAGAGGGAGTTTGTAACCAAGTGGGTTGCATCTTTTCAATTAAAAACTCGGTCTGAGATTGTTCTTTCAATTTCTTAGCCAGCCAGGCTAGCCATCGCTGAGTTTGTTCTGGTTTTGGCTCATTGCTTCTGCCATACCAAAGATTCTTAATATCCCGTTTCAGCATTCGTTGAATATATACATTCAACAAATACTCAAGACGTTCTCTAGCAGACTTTAATTCTTGCCATTCCTGGAACGATATTTCTTTGTATGCCAAAGTCATGATACTCAGCAGCAGCGGTGACTTTGCCAAATCCAACAGACGCGGCTCGTCTTGGATGCCCTGCCACAACTCTGGATATTCTACATTCACCAAGTGTTGATAAATCTGAGCTTTAGTCAGAGGTTTTAAACAAATTGCTCCATTGATCTGGAGCTTAGTGTCATAGCTTTCGTACTCTTCAAGACGACTACAGACGACAAGATAATAAAGTCGATTTTGCCTAAGCAACTGATTAATTGCCTGCACACATTGCTCTTGACGCTTTGACTCCAGCTCATCCAAACCATCCAGTAACAGTAACAGTTGACGATTTTCAACTAACTTCCTGCCAATATCAATGCGGACACCATCCTTTAAACTGAGTTCAGCTACCAGCCACTCTGTAATAGTCTGGTTGTTATCTTTCCAGGATGAAAGGTTAAACAAAACAGGAATTAGTTCACTATCATCATTTTCAGCGTTAGTGATTAGTGCCTGCGCCAGTTCTAGCTGCGTCGTTGTTTTGCCTGACCCCGGCGCACCTAGAATCAGTAACTTGCCCGCGACTTCTTTTTGCTTGAAGACTTCTATAATTTCTGTACTTGGAGATAGCGGGTAACTTGTCTGCTGACCTATTATCACGTCCACGCTCCACGGTGGACTGACTTGTTCCGGTTGACTCTCTTTGTGTAAGTTAATCAGCGCTGCTTTGTGCAACGACTGCTGGAGCCGCCCTGCGACTTCTTCTTTGACTACCTTGAGTAAGTCACGGCGATTGCGGTAATCTTCACGGGTAAGACCAGATCCTGAAACTGATTCTCGGTCGCCGTGACTGATATTCTGGGTAATGCTCCCAATGATTATGTCTCGGCCAGCTTCGAGATTGGAGGCAGCCGTCTGGTTCACTGGCTCAGGTTCGGGGCGATCGCTCACTGTTTTAGCTTTCTTGGGTCAAGTTGCCGAGCTTAATACTTTCTTTCAGCTTAGTTGCCATCACCTGCTTTACGAAGCTACCACCTTGGGCTTTTTGAGTCAAGTGTCCTACTTCTAGGTTGCCAGCTACCTGAGTGCTAGTAAACATCTCCTGACGAATGACTCTGGCTGAATCAAGGGGATTCATTGAGCCTGTTAGCCTGTTAGCCAACGCTTTAAGGGATTTATTGGCTCCACCAGCTATTTAATTCGCATTAGAGATCGGCACATTTTTGAATGGGTCTGCGTTAGGAATAAAAATGTCAATTGTGTCAACCCCTGATGGCACGTCTAATACAACATAGCCTTCCACTGGTTGACCGTCGTGTATTGTAAGAAGAACTCGACCTGATGATCGATTAAAGGGGTTAAAAGCTCTGTAGGTCTCACTCGTATTCGGGTTACGAGCGGTTGTTGAGCCGACATCAATATAGCGAAAGCCGAAGCCCCCAGAAGAGAGACTACTGGGCTTAAAGCGCATTTCCACGCTGACTTTATCGGGTTCTCCTAGAATTCTCCTGACGGCGGTTAACTCCACCAGCGCTATGTTTCCAAAAGCAGGCTGCACGAGCTGCCCCGGTTCAACCCCAACTTTGCCTGCCTCAGCTTGAGTGGTAGACGTTTCACTGGATGATTTAGGTGAAGTACTCTCTCCACTTTGACTATTGCCAGGAGCAGTCACTGGCTGCTTTGGTAACAGTTGATAGATTAAGAAACCACTACCAAGCGAAACAAGGGTAGTGAGTATAGCAACCACACTGTTAGAATGGATATTTTGGATAATATTCCCAATGCTAAAATTGCCGTCAACATCAACATTCTTGACGGCATTCTGTCTCGTTTGGTTAACACTATAGCGCTTGCCCATAGTTTTTGGCTTTAGCTCTCCTGCGTCAAGTTACCAAGCTTGATATTTTCTGCTTTCAAATTAGTTGCCATTTTCAGCTCTACAGAACTACCACGCGGAGCTTTTTGGCTCAAATCTCCTACTTCTAAGTTGCTCGTTACCTCAACGCCACTGAGCATTTCCAGCCGCTTGACTCCGGCTGAATCAAGGGGCAGCATCAAGCTATCCAATTGCGTAGCCAACGCCTCATCTTCAGTCATCTGCGTTTCCAGTTCTTCCGGAAATACTATCATGTTAGCCTCTTTCAGCTGGATTTCGGCTGGTGATGGATTCCACTTATTGGTAGTGACAATATCGGTTGGTTTTAAGTCTAAGGCTCTGGCAATCTTTTCAATCGTCTCTTTTTGAACTTTGCGTCCCCAGTGTGGATGAAACAGTCGCTTCACCTGGTCGTCAGAAGCCAAACCTGCTGCTGCTGCAAGGGTTTCGTAAGAGTAACCCTTCTCAAACTTTTTTTCTTGTAATTTTATCAATCCATCGGGGCTAGGTAGATAGCCCCGAAGTCTTCGCTGTTTAACTGTTGGTCTTTGCTGTTGGGTCATTAGGAATGAATAAATGTCGTTACGACTATCTTTACCATAGTAAATTCCAAAATTATTTTTCAATTTGCCAGTGTAAATAAATGTCAAGGGTGCTAATAACTGTTTTTAGCTGTTGCATTTAACTGCATTAAACCGCCCTGGTAGTTACTAAATCACCTAAGTATTCTCAATACATAACGGCAGACAAAAGCTTGTCAGCAAAAGCCTTAGAGAAATCTAAAAATTAATTTTATTTTGTGTTTAAGTACAGCTTTCTTTTTAGCTGTGCCAGGACAATAGTGCCGTTCTCCAAACAAATTGACTGCTAAAGAGGACATTTTAATTAGAGAAAAACAAGGATAAAAAACGGAGCCAATCATTAAACTTGCTCCGTTAACGAAAAAAGATGTCGGGCTCGAAATCTTCCTTGCAACCGAGCCGAACTGAAAAAGTCACACTACTCTCGGAGAAAATAATCATGGTGTTAGTTAAGGATGTTACGGGTTGCGAAACCAGCCCAGTTCGCGGTCTGGATCGGCAGCTCATTGATGAAGTAAATGTTATCGTCCCCAACGCCCTAGTCAGCATTGAGGACCTGAATGTGGAATTGACAGGTTCTTCCGTCTGGCCCCTATTGCAACCAGCAGCGAAAGAGGCTCTTGGACGGGCTATCGAGGAACGAGGCGCAACACTGCAAGTAAACTCAGGTTATCGCACCATTGCCTCACAATTAGTTTTATTTCAGAACGCCAGTGAATGTGGTTTTACTGTCGCGCCTGTAGGTAGCAGCAACCATCAGAGCGGTTTGGCTTTGGACATCGAAGACAACGCTGGCTGGCAACCTTTCCTAGAGCGACAGGGCTGGCGATGGTTTGGTACTAGGGATCCTGTCCACTTTGACTTCGTACAAGGCGGACAGGATATTCGCAGCACTGCTATCCTAGCTTTTCAACGACTCTGGAACCGCAACAATGGATCAGACCCTATTGCAGAAGATGGTCTATATGGAGAGCAGACCGAGATTCGTTTAGGCAACTCGCCTGCCGAAGGTTTTGCGTCACCACCACAAAACGAACCCAGACCCTTGCCACCTGGAATTTACTCGCTTAAATGCCTTGGTACTCTTGAAGGAGCGCGCTTCCTGAACGGCATAACTACTGAAGCACGGGTTGACCTCGCTCCTAGTGTCGGAGGCAACTTTTCAGGAACAATTTGGGAAATAACTTACGACGAAGCTACATCTGCCTATCGCTTTAGATGCCAAGGCAACTTAGAAGGAGCGAGATTCCTAAATGGCATAACTACTGAAGCACGGGTAGATCTTGCTCCCAGCGCTGGAGGTGAATTCAGCGGAACTAACTGGGAAGCAGCACCAGTTCTTGGCGCACCTCCGTCTACCTATAGATTTAAGTGCTTGGGCACGTTAGAAGGGCAACGGTGGCTCGATGGGAGGACAGGAGATAGTACTGTCGCCTTAGTAAACGATATCAATCTTTCTGGCACACAGTGGCAAGTTGAACCAATCCTCTCGGAGCCTGACAATGAGACCATTAATGAAGCAGGCTTTCGTCTGGTTCAAGAGTTTGAAGGCTATGCGGAGCAGCTAGGAGATGGCACTGACAGAGTGAGAGCTTATCGTGATTCAGGAGGGGTCTTGACAATTGGCTTCGGTCACACTGGTTCTGACGTAACAGAGGACTTGATTATCACCCGTGAGCAAGCAGAGCAACTGCTTCAAGGAGATCTCCAGGAAGCTGAAGATGCCGTAAGCAACCTTGTCACAGTCCCGCTAAATGAGAATCAATTTTCTGCCCTTGTCAGTTTTGTTTTCAATTTAGGAGCAGGAGAGCTTGAGGACTCCACATTGTTGGAGCTTTTGAATCAGGGTAGGTATCCAGAAGCGGCAGACCAGTTCCTTCGCTTTAACACAGTTAATGGTGAGCCCGTTGAAGGCTTGACTAGAAGGAGAGAAGCAGAGCGGCAGTTATTTCTAACTCCCCCAGCGGTCTAAGCGAGGCGGAGTGGCAAGCCCTATGGCTTACTAGTGAGATTGCCAGTAATACTGGAACGTTCTTGGCAGTCTTGATGTAAACACGGCTAGCCATCGCTCATTTCTGCAATGACTCAGTGTTCACCCCTATGGGTGGATACTGGGGCTAATCCAAGTTTTAGAGTGTAGTTTTCTGGTCAGAATCGTTCTAGCCCAAGTTTTGGTTAGGGCTAAATGCTGAATTTTTTAGGGTAGAGTCGCCTTTAATTTTGTTCAAAAAATAGGAACATAGTTATGTCACTGTGGTTAATTCTCAAAATTCTCTTGGTTACTGGGTCAGTAGGTGTTGCTGGGGCAATAGGTGGAGTTGTCAATGCACTCATCACCAACAACGGGTTTATTTGGCCTTATGTAGAGCAAGTTAATGGTATCCGCATCACGCGACCAGGATTCGTTGGTAATGTTTTTATTAGTGCTGTTGCAGCTGTTATCTCTTGGGGATTGTATGGCCCATTCGCCCAAGCGAATCTTCTTGAAGGACAAGCCTTGAGCCTAACGCCTTCTACATTCGCTGGCGCAATCCTTGTGGGTACAGCTGGAGCTAAGTGGCTGACTAACGAGGTAGATAAGCGCCTCCTAAAAGTAGCTGCAATAGAGGCTGCTAAGGCTCACTCTTCTCCTGAAGCAGCTGAAGTTATGCTCTGGGCTTCCCCTGTGGAAACTCTGAACATTACGAAGAATCTGAAGTTCTGACCGACGCGCTTCGGTTATGCTATGGCAGGGTTTGGAGACGCTCTTGATAAAAATGAGCTATTTAATTCACAACCCTTGCAAGCATTGAGGCGATGGATGATGTGCCTTCATTAAAACTCGCCTGGGCGCACCAGAGCTACACAGGCAAGCTAGAACAGTCACTGCCAATTGTTAGTCGCGCGTTCTGATGGGCGTGTGAGCATGGTTTAATTCACTTATGAAAAATCACCTTTGCCCAAGCTACCCATGAATCAGGCGATCGCCCCACGCGACGAGTCATCAGCGCTGGCTCTTACGAAACCACTGCCATTAACCCAGCACCCAGCGGCGGTGTACTTATCCCAACTTGCCCCAAAGTCGCGGCGCACGATGCGACAGTCTCTCAACGCGATCGCCTCAATGCTAACTAATGGAACTTGCGATGCGATGACTCTGGACTGGTCAAAGCTTCGCTACCAGCATACAGCGGCTCTTAATGCCGTCTTTAGGGATAAGTATGCCCCAGCGACGGCAAATAGAATGTTGTCAGCGTTACGCCGCGTCCTTAAAGAAGCACGGCGATTGAAGCTGATGGATGCTGATGACTATGACAGTGCGGTGGATTTTAAAGGCATTAAAAGTACCCAGTTGTTGCGCGGTCGAGCTTTAAGTGAAGCAGAAATTTCGGCACTGTTATCTGTTTGTCAAGATGATCCCACGCCTAAAGGTGTGCGGGATGCAGCAATGATTTCTATCTTGATGGCAGGGTTGCGACGCTCTGAAGTGGTGAATTTAGATATTTCTGCCTTTGACCCTCTAACCGGGGGACTAACAATCCGTCGGGGCAAGGGAATGAAAGACCGAATAACTTATTTGCCACAGGGAGCGATCGCGGCGGTGCTTGACTGGCTCGATCTTAGAGGGAATGAACCAGGACCGCTATTGTATCCGGTTGACAAAGCTCATCGGGTCGCTCATCGGCGTTTAACTGACCAGGCGGTGATGTTCGTTCTGCAAAAACTCGCACGGAAATCGGGGGTAGCGGCTTTCTCTCCTCATGATTTCCGGCGAACGTTTATCACGGACTTGTTGAATACAGGTGCGGATGTGATCACCGTGTCCCGGTTGGCAGGACACGCCGATCCTGCTACTACTGCTAAATACGATATGCGAGGGGAAGAAGTCAAACGTCTCGCTGTGGCGAAGCTCAAGGTTCCTTATCGCTCCCGTCGCCCTAAAGATAGTTAGCTACGGCAACCCCTATATGTATGAGATATGCCGCAATTATTCCTGAAAAGACTTGATGGTTTTGAGAGCCTTGTCGAGCAGTTCGTAGTCTGAAGGTCTTCTATCTTCAGGGAGTTGTCCTGCCAATTTACAAAAAGACTTAAGTAGGTCATCAAATATTCGCATCAGAACGTCAATAGCATCAGGTTCAGCCATAGCCCGGATCTTGTCTTCATAAACCAATTGGTAAAGCTCCAAGGGTCGCTTACCCATGAGACGAGCCAGCTTATTAATGTTGCTCTCCGTAGGATTTCCACCCTTCAGAATAATCACCCTCAACCCTGGCTGAGTAATGCCTGCCTGCGAAGCCAACTTACGCATACTCAGACCTGTCTTCTCCATGTACTTGAGAATTTCCTGTCCGAGGAGAGAACAATCTTCTGGTTTTATCTGTAAGCCAAACTTCATAGGTGTCACTATTTTGATAACTATAGTGCTAATATGGATTATCAAGTAGCGCAAGCTAGATCACTTTCAAGGAGCAAGAACTGGGAAGCTTACGAGCCTGAGAAACTTACAGCTTACCCAGCCTTCTCTTTACGTCCATCCGTAGCTTTACGTTAAGCGGCAAGCCTACGGCTGTCTACTACTGCACTTGTCGGCGAAGTTAACCTTCGCGTCAGTGCTAGATCCAGTCCGCACTAGATCCATATGTATATATATAATTTACTCCATCTTGACTGCCTGTGGCAGTATTGGTTACATTTTGCTGCCAAAAGTCGCGTTCGCCAACCCCAAAAGCAGCGGAGGTCGGGGACGTGAAACAGCCACCACTGCCAGCAGATCCAATCGGAGCGCGATTCTGTCAAATCTTTAATCATCCTTGGAAATTTATAATCGCTCCAGTACCAGAGCCAGGGGAAAGACCCGCCTGGAAGACCGAGAGCGCCTACCCGCTCCAGCCTCGTAACCTGTGGGATACATATTGCAACTCTTCGCACTTACTAGGATTGCGGTTCGGCAAAGAAACCCGCTACGCTCTACTAGACATAGATAGGGGCAGCCGATATCATTTTTTAAACAACCCCAGACAATTCAAATCCATCCTAGAGATTTGTGAGGGAATTGGCTTATGCCGACCGCTAGTAATCCAATCAAGCGACAGTGGTGGCATCCACGTTTATTTCTTCCTGCCAGAGCCGATACCCACCTTCAAACTAGCTTGTGCAATTAAATTTGCCCTCCTTGAAGCCGGGGTATTGTGTAAACCAGGAGAAATAGAAAGCTTCCCCAACGTCAAAGCTTATGCAAAAAATAAACCCTCCAACTACAACGCCCACCGACTACCGCTCCAAGTCGGCTCAGTATTGCTAGACGACGATTTTGAACCCCTAACTAACAACCTAGCTTTGTTTCTCGACCTAGCTGATACCGCCGCAGCATGTCAAGACTTGACCGAACTCGTTGCCGCCATTTCCAAGTCCTGCCAGCGTCAAAGCCGAACCTACACCCCCAGCATATCCAACCGCGCCCAAGAGTGGAAGAGCCATTTAGAAAACCGCAGCATCCAAGGCTGGACGGGTAAGAGTCAAACCAACGAACTACTGAAAGACTTTGCTACCTATGGCGTAGTCTGGCTAGCCTTGAAAGGTCAAGCGCTAGTTGAACACGTAGTCGCCACCGCAATTAACGCCCCAGGATACCAGCAATTTTGCTCCCACCAGCACGAAACGAGGCAGCGAGCCATCGACTGGTCTAGAGCAGCAGAAACTTACTATAGCCCGTACTGTTCCTACCCAAATAGAAACAATCCATACAAACAGACCTTTGATCCAAACGCAGCTAACAACATAGTTGACTTTCCCAATCAAGCCAACGCCCAACGACATCAACAAACCCAAGAGCGAATCCGGCAAGTAGTAGCGTACCTAGAAGAAAAAGGTACGCTACCAGCAGCAGCCACCGCTCGTTCAACAGCTATCATCAGCGCATCTAAAGCCCTGCACGGCATCGGAGTCAGCCAGACCACCCTGCATAAGCAAACTTATTTACCCCTATGGCATCCCAAACACCATGTCAAATTGGGTGTAATAACAACTCCAGAGCCAACTTCAGCAATTTCTACCCAGCTAGAAATTGAGCAAATCCCCGCTCCTCCTCTAGAACCAAAATCGCTACAAACCCCACTACGACAGGAAACAAAAGAAAATTACACTCAAAAGAGCTATATGAAGGTTTTGGGCTTGCCTGCGGCAGAGGATGCACCACAGGCGCAGTCCTCTGTTCTAAATTCCGAATCAGAACTAAATTCTTTAAACCCTTTTCAAACCACAACAGATAATAATTCCAAATCAGAATTAAACTCTTTAAACCTCTTTCCAACCACAACAGATAACTCGAAATTATCTCTAAATTCTTCTCAAACCACAACAGATAATAATTCCAAATCAGAATTAAACTCTTTAAACCTCTTTCCAACCACAACAGATAACTCGAAATTATCTCTAAATTCTTCTCAAACCACAACAGATAACAATTCCAAATCATCTCTAAATTCCGGCCCGGTCGATTTTGAGCATAAGCAACCCTTATCATTGGAGGCTGCCACCGCCCCTAGGATTGAAACCACCGACTTGGAGCGAATAACTAAGCTTAGGTTGCAGGCAATCTGCCACGCTCAAAAAACAGTGAAGCGGGAAGCGCTGATTACTGGTCGAATGATTCAAGGGAGTGAGCGAGCGCATATTGGGCAAATTGCCAAAATGCAGTTTTACTGGCAGTCGGGCGAACCATCGCTGATGTCTGAGGCTTGGGAGTGGGCTTTCGCCAATCCTGGAGCATTGCCGGAAGCTCTTTCTCCTGCCAACTCTTCATCAGGAAATCTTGCCGTCGAACCACCGGACGTGGCTACAAAACCTAACTCCACCGAGTCAGCACCCCATCAATTACCAACTGCCGATAGTTCAGAGCGTAATTCATCATCTGCTACTGCATTAGTTGGGGAACCGCCCACAAAGCCATCGCCTACCACACCGCCATTGGACTTGCTAAATCCGCCAAGTAATCGCCAGCTTCAGCCCGTCGAAATCCTGACAAGCGCCGGCAAGTGGTTAACTGGCTACTTCGTCCACAGTTGCATCGCTGTCGCCAATCTAATCGGCATTGAGCGAATGTTCACGCTGTTTGATGCCGATGGGCAGATGTATCGCTTTTTGGGACAGATTCGTCCGCTCTAGCTAGTTTAGGCGCTGGTCAAGTGAGCGCTCCAGCACTGCTCAGGCATTTGTCCTATTAAGAGGAAAACCCGCGCTCAATAGCGCGTAGCATCAGCACAGGGAGGAATAGCGTGTGTTTTCTGTTGTCAATCAAGCAAACTCGGCCGTTTACAGAGATTTGGCAGGATGGAGCCAAATAGCAACCGAGTTAGTCAATCAAGTACAAACAATGCCCATTGACTTGCAACTTCGCATTAGAATTCAGTCAAATGCTGCACTGATCTCCATGATTTCTGACGAGATTTTATTTGAACCTGACAGCTTTAGAGGCGTTCGGGATACTGATAGTAACTTGCAAGCTGCTGCCGTTGTTACTGATAGGCAAGACCATTTATATTTGGACTATATAGCTACCGCACCTTGGAATATTCTAAAGAATTCTCCTCGGTCAGTCAGAAATGCTGCGACAGCATTGATAGTTGAGTTAGTTCTGGAAAGCACGAGCAAGGGGTATTTCGGTCGAATTATTGCCGATGCTGTCTCTGGTTCTGCCTCTTTCTACGAGACAATAGGATTTGTGAGGACAGGATTTGGCGCTAACGCCGCTCCAGAAATGGAGTTAACCCCGGAAGCTGCAAGCTTACTATTAAGAAACAGACGTAACACCTAGCACCAGTGAAGCACTATGGCAGTTGAAGAAACCAAGGAACACACCCAGCTAGAACAAGCCCAATTTTGGGAAGAAATAGCAATAGCAGAAGAGCAGTTTGGGGCAGATACTTTTTGCCCAGACCTAAAACGCCTCAACCAAAAGTGGCAGCGTCGCAAGGATAAACTACTGGTGGAAATAGCTGAAGCTGAAAATTCCTCCCAAACAGAACATCTGCACCAAAAATTGCTGGAATTAGAGCAAGCTTGGTCTAGATCAGCTTTAGCTTTAGCTGACTTAATAGAACTACACCAATTAAACATTTAACCACCAACAAACATAGTTGACACCCCCGCAATAAATTGACGTATTTATGATTACCGCTACGATTAGAGCTTTGGTCGAGAAACAATCGTTTTACCACTGAAATCGGATGTAGAGAGCGCTGCTCTACCCCGACCCGCTACCAGCCACCCCTTCTACTTCAGAGCCTCCAAGGCTTTCTGGTTGGTTATCCCTTTTTCGGTGGCAAGGAACTGGAAAAACTTTCTAAGCGCCACCCGCAAGTCATTGTCTGTAGCTGAGTCCCAGACCTTTTTCTTATACCAGCTGCGGAAATGGCTATTCACCATGCCCCGCGTAATTTCTTCCACCTGCTCCACATCTGTGTGTCGGCAGATAAATTCAACGAACATATCCACGATACCAGTGTGCTTATTCACTGTCTTGTTGACATATTTCGCTGCTAAGTAAGAAGCAAACTCGGCGTTAAGAGTATTCATGTACTGTCTAAACGGCGCTTTAGCTTTTTCCTCTACTTCTAGGGCTTGCAAATAATCATCGAGTTGGTCGCCTCTAATGACAACTTTGCCTGTAAAAACCTTTGGCATGGCTGCACCTCCTATTGGTCCCAATTAGCTAACTATTTCCAAGAATAATGTCTAAGAACGCAATTGATGAATCAGTTAGGAGCAGCCCGACGACACCCAATGTAGAGTTACCGTACCCCTCCGGAAAATCTTTCCGCACCGCCGCACTCCTCGGAAACCGCCCTACTTCCTACAACTGTTAGCAAGCAAAATTGCTTTGGTTGCTCTTAAACTTTTAATAAGTTATCAAACTCAAGCAAGAAATCGCTCAACAGATATGGATTTTGTCGGCACTTGGCATATTTATGAAATGGATTTATGGGATGAAGACTATTTCAACATGGAGGTTCAAGCCTACATTGAAATCGAATCAAACCATCAGGGAGATTTTCAATTCGGTCTAGTTGCGGGAGGACTCCACGGCAGAGTTGATGATGATGTTGATGTTGAAGGTCTAAAGAGATTTGAATTTACTTGGTCAGGCAACGATGAATGCGATCCGGCTTCAGGTAGTGGTTGGGTCAGAGTAAAGTCGCCAAACATCTTAGAGGGAGAATTTTGGATTCATCAGGGAGATGATTCTACATTTTTAGCCAAGAGAGCTTAACTAAAACGCCTTATATCCCACCGCCAAACGAGGCGTTATATAAGGCGCGGAGTCTCTACGTCGTCTTGAAGCCAGAGAGTCCCTAGAAGGGCAGGGTTTCCCGGAGCTTCTGATGACCCGTGAAAGTGACGAAGAAGTAGGGCGGCTCATCAGCGCCCGCAAGGCAACAACCTATGAACGGAGAGCGTATGAAGAAGTTGACTTCTGAGCATCTGATGCAAGGGCAAAAGGCGGAGCTTGAGGCGTTAGCCGCTTTGCCGTCAGACCAGATCCAAACCGATGATATGCCCGAAGTGCAAGATTGGAGCGGTGCTAAGCGCGGGATGTTTTATCGTCCGGTCAAGCAGCAAATCACGCTGCGCCTAGACGCTGACCTGATCGACTGGTTCAAGACGCATCAAGAGCAGGGCGAGGGGTATCAAACCAGCATCAACCGCGCCTTGCGGGAATACGTCAGGCTACAGCCTCTATCCTAAGCCTCTAGGGCCCACCTGAGTAACTTTCAGAGAGCGGGAATCGACCCCGATACCCTGTAAGAGCTGGCAAAAGGGTAAGTAACTCTATCCTTAAAAGTTTATTTAATAGTATTAGACAATTAATGTATTAGCTTCTTATAGCTTTAGCTGTTGGCGTAAATCTTCTATATTTCTAATAGTGTTCCAATCAATATCGGTGGAGTGTAGTAAATCAATGGCTACACCAATAAGGTGCTGGGGGAACACGCGATCGCTTGGAGCAACAGGAGTGTTGTTGTTATCGCGCACGGTACGTGCTGTTTGGGATAACCAAGTTTGCTGAGTGCGAGTAATTTTGACGTTGATGTTTACAAGTTTCTCCTGCTCTAGTTGTTGTCCAACTGAAGGCGAAGCTTCTATTTCTTTTTTGACAACTTTTTCTGGCGATGAGGTTGTCTCTTGCTCTGGTTCTTGTTTTGGCTTGCTTGTTTTCCCAAAGTCACTTAGCTTGCCCAAGCCACCCATTCTCGACCCTTTTGTATTAGTCATGCCACCTTCCACAGTTTGCTACATTCTTTAGCCAGAGATTGATAAGCTTTTGCACCACTTGAATTAGAGGCGTAGTCAAGAATCGATTTTTGCACCGCGATAGACTCCGCCACGCTAATATTTTCAGGAATCACTGCGTGTAGAAGCCGATAGTCCATTTCCACAGAGGATTCAATTAGTAAATCGTCCGCCTCGCGGGTCAAAACTAATCGCGGTTTATAGCGTACCCGTAAAGCTTCAATGGGCATATCTGGTCTTTCATCTCGAATTAGCGTTATTGCTTCAGAAAAACCCCGCAGAGCAGCAGGTTCGCATAAAGTTGGTACCAAAACGCGATCGCTGCTCAAAAGTGCCTGCACGGATGCAACACTCAGGCTAGGCGGACAGTCCATCAATACCAAATCGAAAAAGCCAGTCAGCCTCGACAGTGCAGGAGTAAACAAGTCGGATTCAGTCGCAAGGCGAAACATACCAATATCCCCAGGAATCAGCGACAGGTTTTTCGTCTCTGTAGCTAAGGGAGTAAATAGCCCTTCCGAAGTTAACCAATCGAGTGCTGTAGGAGTCTGCCCATCCATACCTAATCCGAATGAAAGCGTCCGTTGCCCATCAAGGTCAATTAGCAACACTCGGCGCTTGGGATAAGCCAATGCTGCACCTAGGTTCAAAGCTGTCGTACTTTTTCCAGTCCCGCCTTTGAGATTGAATACAGCTACCTTCAACATACATACTACTTAGATTGTTTTATTGTTTAAGTGCATTAAGGTATTAGACCTTTATACAATCAAGTTGAAGTAGAATCTGCTTGGAGAGCGGATTCTACTCGTTACTGTCTTAAATAATAATACCGTTAATGCTTAAAGGTATTATACTATTAAATCTTAATAAGATTACTTAAAGTGGAAAAAAGACCGATGCTGTATTAATTCTAAAAAGTAGTATTAGTTATCTTAAACCGAACGCAAGCGTGAGTCTAAAGCTTAAACATGAGCGTGTTTCATTAGAAAGCTCTCAAACGCTTTAAAGTCCGCAGAATTAGGAAATGGAATCTTGTGACTTATTAGGTGGCGTATGTTTTTCTTTTTAACACCCAAAATTTCAATGCCTACTACGCCGCCATAGGAATTAAAATCGAAGACAATACCAGGCAAAACCTCTTCAGACTCAATAATTTTTGCGTCATCTAGTGCAGGTAGGCGGAATCTACTTCCTCGTCGAAATCTATCTTCATCATCTGTCCCAAGGAGCGCGGTCATTCGTATGCAGTAACAATTCGCCAGGGGTCTGTGGTTTCATTATAGACGACACATAATACTCGGTCTCCCGACTCAGGAATATAACCCCATGCTTTGTACAACTCTGGGTCGAATGGTTCGGGTTCCTTATGGTCAGGATGATCCAATACACGCACCATCCAATCAAGAGAAATCCTCCTCTGCATAATTCCTCGCGTTTGCGTGTTCCGTCAGTATGTAGGGAAAATCAGTCGCCATTAAGATACAAGAGTGGATTAGCTACCCTTTAGCCTCCATAGCGTTAATCCTATTTTGGCTTAAAGGTATTAAACCATAAACCCTTAAAATATTATCTCCTGCTACTACACCTAAATTCTTCTAGAGTTTGGGTAATGGCGGAACTGAGAATTGATACTCAAACAGTCGAGCGACTTTGGGACGAGCAGGGTCAACGGCTCAATAATCCCACGGCTAAAAGCACGTGGGAGAAGTTAAGGTAACTCGGTTACTTGCGTTTATAGCGTTTATTTTGATAAACTGGGGCTGGAGAGATTAGGAGAATAAAGATGCCACCTGCTGTTTTAGACCATCAGCCAATTGCGGCTAGAGAACAGGATCGACCAAATCTAGCTAAGTTAGAGGATTTATTCGAGCATTTAGAGCCGGAGTCTGCTACTTTTCGACTTGTGAGTCCTTCAGGGGAAGCGTTTGAGCTACCAGAACCAGTCTTTCATCTCCTGCATCAGATGGTGTATGAACTATTGCAGGGAAATAGCGTCACGATTGTTCCTATTCACAAGGAGCTAACCACCCAAGAAGCAGCCGACATTCTTAATGTTTCACGCCAGTATCTAGTTGAGTTACTAGATGCTCAAATTATTCCTTTTACCAAAGTTGGCACCCACCGTCGCGTCCGTTTTGGCGACTTGATGAACTACAAAAAGGAGCGCGATGCCAAGCGCCGTGAGGGATTATCGCGCCTGACAAAGAAAAGTCAAGAACTAGGTTTGTATAGCAAGTCAGCCAATGCCCCTGAATACGAATCAACATAAGGCACCGTTGCTCAGGTACAAAAGGACTCAATGTCATCATTTGGAGTAGTTTTGGATGCGTGTGTACTTATACCTGCCACCTTGCGGGACACTTTGTTACGTGTAGCCGAACAAGGAATGTATCGGCTTCATTGGAGCGAGCAGATATTAGAGGAAGTCAGGCGTAATCTTGTTAAACGGGAGATGACTAGCTTTGTTGATGCTCAATCTCTCATTACTCAAATGTCTACGTTTTTTGCCGAGGCTAATGTCAAGGGTTTTGAGACGCTAGTCCCATGCATGACCAATGATGAGAAAGACCGCCACGTGCTGGCTGTAGCTGTGATGTCTAGGTCTCAAGTCATTGTGACAAGTAACATTAAAGATTTTCCCGAAAAAGCTTTAGACCCTTTTGGGATTGAGGCTCAAACGCCGGACGAGTTTCTCACCCATCTGTTTTACTTAAATTCCAGGCTCATGGTGGAAATTTTGACTGAGCAAGCTCAAGACTTAGATGACCCACCTATGAGCGTACCGGAAGTTTTAGCAGTGCTTGCCCTTATTGCACCAGGTTTCGTGAAGCTGATTTCATCAGCCTTTCCAGAATAAAAGTTGGCAGGAGCGTCTGTCATGATAATGCTCCTCAAACAGCCTCGACAGCTTCCTTCTGCCCAGTAGGGCAAAAACTAACTTCAGAGAAAATATTTGAAGTGGAATCAATAACTGATTCAGGGCAACAGCACTCAGCAATAGTATGGTTGATAGCGGCCATCGCCTCCCGGTTAAAGCCAGCCCATAATTCCTTAATCCAATTGAAACGCACCCAGACCAGGGATAATGTACCGTTTGACGAGGGCGCGGCTACCCTTGGAAGTAGGCAGTCAAATTGAACCCCGTTCTTCAATGATGATTTCTGATAGAGGTTTACCAGGACATTGACCCAGCCTTTGTGCCAGTTTCCGACGAGCTTCTTCGGAGACTGACTCAACATCACCACGATGGGGGGGAGGAGTGACCAGTCCTGCTGCCACTAGGGATTGAATTATCTGTTCAGTTTCATCTGCTTCTTCCGTCAAAACTTGAATTCGCACAGTTTGCCCATCAGTTAGGGACAAAGGATTTTGGGG
>MWWG01000014.1_pt1 | contig 22454 bp, 22 predicted proteins | sample 1047331 | NCBI WGS metagenome assembly MWWG01 (sample SAMN06349968, study PRJNA376086) | soil metagenome | isolation source: MG6-4 sample Antarctic (ecotone) soil | place: Antarctica | collected 2015-01-13 | reverse complement strand
CGAGCGTGGCGCAGAGGCCGTGCCGGATGCGCGCGGCCAGGTTGCACCGGGGCGTCGTCCACGTCTGGACAAGGAAGCCGCCCAAGCTTTAGACCTCGTCCTGCGCTCTGAGCCTGCGGATGGCGGGCTGTGGACAGCGCCGAAAGTCGCCCGCTGGATGCAAGCGCGCACCGGCACGAGCGTTAATCAGAGTACGGCGTGGAGAGTCATGCGCCGCCTCGGATTTACCCTTCAGGTGCCACGCCCCAAGCATCGGCGGGCGGCCACAGCGGACGAGCAAGAGGCCTTCAAAAAAAGCTTGGCGAGACGGTTGCCGACCTCCAGCGAGACTATCCGGGAGACGCGGTCGAACTCTGGACACAGGACGAAGCGCGTTTAGGTCTCAAGCCGATCTTGCGCCGGCAGTGGGCGCCGCGCGGACAGCGTCCCATCGCCGTCGCGCGTCCGGCTTATGAGTGGTTGTGGCTGTATGCCGCTGTGCATCCCACGAGCGGGCGCATCTTCTGGCTGGTGTTGCCATCTCTGAATGCCGCGTTGATGCAGCGTTTCCTTGATGAGTTCGCACGCACTCACGCCCCTGAGGGTAAACGGATCGTGATGGTCGTGGACGGGGCGGCGGCACATCGTGCCAACAGCTTGCGAGTACCGGAGCGGATCACGCTCGTGCGCTTGCCACCCTACACGCCGGAACTCAACCCGACCGAACGACTCTGGACGATGGTGCGCGAGGGAGTCGCTAATCGCGACTTCGCAACGCTCGATGAGCTAGAGCAAAGTGTCTGTACCCGTTGTCAAAAGATCAGCGCCGCCCCAGAGCAAGTCACGGCCTTAACGAACTATCACTGGCTGCCGACCTCATGATCTCACTTTGTTTTGCAAGTCGGTATAAGAATACTTACCACTTCTAAAATCGCTATGTACGGGCGCATGATTTTGGGCTATGAACTATCGGGTCTGATATTAATTCCATATCGGTTTGATTATATATAGATATTATTTGAATATCTATTCAGCTTCCCCTTCCTCTATCACTCTCAGAAATTTGGCTGGCTCAAGAACCCTGAGCGGTCTGAACCGTTGCCGAAACTCTTTACACTCGTCGGTGTGGTCCGTCATTAAATCCAACAGGTCTCTATCGCGGCTGATGATAAAATCAGCGCCCGCCGCGACCGCAAGGTTGATGTAAGGCTCGTCATCTTCGTCGCGAGGATAGCTGAATTTCTTGGGGACGGGCCGGACGAGCACGGAAAGCTTCTGCAAGCGTTTGAGGAACGCACCGACGATCTCATCGCTGAGGTCTGGAAAGTGCGCCCGTATCTCCGGGCGGTTTAATACGTCCTCCGCTTCTGCGAGGACTTCTCGGCTCACGCAAATTTGGATGAGACCGCTTTCCGCCAGATTCAAACACTTGGCTGCGACGCTCTTCTCCCGCGCTGCGGCTTGTAAGAGGACATTGCAATCAAAAACGACACGGGGCAAGTCCGTCACCCTCGCGCCCTCTCTTTCCTAGCGCGAGAAGCCTCTCCCCGCGTTTTAGTAAAGAGATCGTCCAGTTCTTCATCACTCATCCCACTGTCTTCAACATTACAGCGAAACGGAGCGAGGATTTCATCAAAAGACTTCTCTGCCAGAAGGTCTATCCTGTTTCGTCTTGCAGTTCCTTCTTGCACGAGTGACGTAACATAGTCTTCGAGCGGCAGGCCATCTTTGGCCGCTTGTGTTTTGATGGATGCTTCAACGTCCGGCGGTAAGTCAATCGTAATGGTCATAGCTGCTGTCCTTCACCTTGTAGAACGGCTATCGTTAACAAAGCAGTTCCGGCTTTGGCGAAAGCCGGGCTGTCGGCAAACTCATCCAGCGCGGCCTCCCACTCTTCCGTAGTTTAATAAAAAGTCTTCCCTTCCCCGCCCCTCAAGCTGTCCTCGATCACAGACTCTAGGAAGTCTTTTACGGGCAGGCTGCGAGTCGCAGCCTGCCCGACGGCACGGACCTCAACTTCCGATTTCAACTCCAGTGTTACAGTCATAGCTCTTTCACGTGCGAGCTTTTCAGGCCCAAAATTAAAGCCATTTTAGCATAGCGCGCCAACGCTTCTAATAAAAGACTTGCGCGTCCGATTCTAAAATGATATTTACTTGATTTCAAATTTATTTCGTGAGGACGCCCCATGATAATCGTTGTCGGCGGTATTAAAGGCGGATCAGGGAAGACGACCGTGGCGACCAACTTAGCCGTGATACGGAGCGCGGAAGGGCACGACGTTCTGCTCATTGACGCGGACGATCAGGAGACCTCAACCGATTTCACCATCATACGGAATGAGCGCCGCCCAGACGGTGCGGGGTATACGAGCATTAAGCTCACCGGCCCAGCAGTCAGGACGGAGACTCTGCGCCTGGCGGACAAGTATGAGGACATCATCATTGACACGGGCGGGCGCGACACCACGAGCCAGCGAGCTGCGCTTACCGTCGCCGATTTCCTGCTAGTGCCTTTCGTGCCACGATCCTTCGACGTGTGGACGCTCGAAAAGGTATCCGGCTTGGTGGGCGAGATGCAGGCCGCCAACCCTGATCTTCAGACATGCACTTTCATCAACCGGGCAGACCCACGGGGGCAGGACAACGATGACGCCGCGGAAGTTTTAAGGGAGACTGAGCTGCTCTCGTTCATCGAGACGCCTCTAGGGGCGCGGAAAGCGTTCAGCAACGCCGCCGCCGCAGGGCTGGCCGTCACCGAAATAAAGCCCCAAGACCCGAAAGCCACGGAAGAGGTAATGATGCTATATAGATATATTTTTGATACCAAAGGCGTATCGGAGCCGATAGGAGTAGGAGCGTAAATGACTATTTCACGGAAGCCCAAGCAATCATCCAGCGCCGCGAAGCAAGTAGACGTAGACTCCCTCATCAACAAAGGGGGGAGCGTTGCCGGGAAGAACGGCGGTCAGGAGAGAGATACCGTGCCGGTGATACTTCGAGTGCCGGAGGATATTCTGCAAAAGGTTGACGCCAGCGTGCAGTCCCGGCGCATAAAGACGCCGCGGCACACGTGGCTGCTGGAGGCCGTTTTAGAGAAGCTGGAGAGGGAATCGGCTTAATATCATTACGATATTGAACTGATACCTTAATGTTCTTGTTCTTTGGATAACATAGCCCCTTCCTTGGGGAGACGCCACACCTTATTTGAGGAGACAACCCCCCTTATTTGGGGAGACCATTTACCTTGTTTGGGGAGACACCACACCCTATTTGAGGAGACGATCCCCCTTACTTGGGGAGACGATTGTGAGGTTAAGTGATTGAGAATAGAGATTATCGGACGCTCTACATTTATTACTTTGTTCTACTTTATTTACAACAGCAACAAGCAATCTGCTGCTGTTGCTGTTTAGGAAGGAACCCGAAGGAACCAGAACTGAAATGAGCGAGGCACTGGAAAAGTTTACGCCGAAAGAGATCATCCGAACCGAAACCGCTCTCTCCAGGTTCCCGGTTCATAGGCTGTCCAAAAAGGGCAGCATTAGCATTTCAATCAAAGTCACTAGGCCGAACGGTGAACTCAAAACACAGTGGAAGGTTTCCTACAACAGTGAATACGGCCAGCCCAGCCCGCTTGCTTACAAGCTCGACACGCTCATCGTAAACTGGAGGATTGAGGAGGAAGGAAAACCACTGCCGAGACTAATCAGGCTCGGCAGCCTCACGGAAATAGCTCACTTGATGGGAACGGGGGAGAAAAACACCAACGCCGTCAAGAGGGCACTTTTACAGAACGCTTTCGCCGCGATCACGGCGAAATTCACTTACAAGACGAAGGGCGGCAAAGAGGCGTTCGCGGAGATAGCCGACACTCGCTATGGCGTCATCTTCACGGGGGAAAAACTGCCGGGCGGTGAGAAGGCCGACGCCGTGTACATCATTCTCCATGACATCTACCGTGAAATCCTCAACAACGCGGTAGACCGCCCACTTGACTATGAATACATGCAAGAGCTGACGCCCGGCGCGCAACGATTTTACGAGTTGCTCAGCTACCAGATGTACGCTGCCTTGAAGAACAGAACCAGCGCCAAGATGCTCTACTCCGAGTTTTGCATGTACGCCCCACAGACCCGCTACAACGATTGGGATCATATCAAAAAACAGATGTACAAACTCCACCGCCCACACCTCGCGGCGCAGTACATCGAAAAAATCCATTTCGAGAAAATAGTAGGGGAGGGCGGTCAACCCGACTGGCTGATGATCTACGCCCCAGGCATCAGGGCTAAAGGGCAGCACGTTGCTTTTCAACGAAAGCCAGTCCCAAGAATCAGGCATAGCGAGCGCAGCGCAAGTCAGCCCAGCTTCCTGCCAGAAGAAAAACCAGAACTGTTCCCGGAGGCTATTTTGACCTTCGCGCCGGAGGAGGAGCGGCTCGTTTCCACACTCGTCCGATTCGGAGTGGGAGAGACAAAAGCCAGAAGCTTGGTCAAGAAACACAGGGAGGCCACAGAAGCGCAGATCGCCGCTTACCCATACCGTGACGTGAGGAAGCCCAAAAAAAACGCCGCAGGGTGGTTTATCGCCGCGATAGAAGGGAATTACACGCTGCCCGTTGCCTACTTGGAGGAACTGGAGAAAAAGCGACAGGCAACTAAGGCTAAGGAGCAGAGGTCGGTGGTCGAAGGCTGCCAACTCTGCGATCAGAAGGGCTGGCGCAGAATCCGTACCGCGGAGTACCCGGACGGCGCGATGAAGCGATGCAGCCATGACCCGGAGAGTGAGGGTAAGTATCTCGATGCTTAGAGCAGGGGTGTTCAGCCTCTCTTTCCTGTAGTAATCTTAGCTGGTCGCGCCCGCGAGCGCGATTTAACAGGTTTCATGGGGCGTGCCGACTGTTCAGCGTCACCCACGACTAGGTAATACAGATCGCACAGTTTCGTCAAAGACTCTATGTCTATAGGCACTTGATTAATGCGAGCTGGCGTCGAGCACCGGTCGGTGACTTCGAGCGGTATGTGGCGGTTCAATCCGCTCTCGATCTCCACCAAACAGGTTTGTTTACTTTTACTGGAGATAACTTTCAATAATGGAAATGTGTTGCCGTAAAGAGGGTGGCGAGGATCAACTATGGTCACGACTGCTTGTTGATAGTCCGTCTTTTTCATATCATTCACATCGGGTGGGTAAACCTCACTACTCTCAGTGCTACTATTTCAAGACCTTGTTAACAGCCTAGAGTGCTTATCTAATCGCCTGTGCAACTCGTCACAATCCTTAATGAAGGAACAAGCCCATTCAACCCGGATGTATTTCAAGGGTATCCAGCCTTTTTCGATGTATCTGTAGATGGTGGGGGTGCTAACACCCCTCTTTCGTGCTAATTCACTAACTTTCAGATACCCAGCGGACGCGACTGAAGAGGGGATAGACCTCCATCCGTGATCAAGGCGGATATGCTGTACTGTGATCGCCAAAAAAGTGGCGGCGCGTGGGGAGCGGAATCCCTCGGAATTGAGTTGTTCGGCGATCTCAACATCACGCATCTGCCGACTCCAGAGTTTATGAATGAGGGCGACCACTTTCTCGTAATCCGGCGAATCGGAAAAGGTGTGCATCGTTTTGGCGATAGTCAAAGACCAGTAACCGCCGGAGACCCAGACTATTCGTGCTTCGACCTCACCCGCTCCTATTTTCTTCAGCACGACTTTATCGACTAAACATCGGAGCAACTCCTTCATTCTCACTAGCGAAATTTTTCCGTCGAGCCATAGCTGCGGCAGCGAGGCTGAGATGTCTCTCATCTGCTCCCGCAGTTCGGGCAGAAGGTGAGCGCAGTCTTCCCGCGCGCGGAAGGCATCGTAATCATCCCGCAGCCCACGCAGTTTACTGAGGCTCTCCTCCCACCGGGCCTCTAAGGTTTCTGCGACCAACCGATTTCTGGCGTCTACTGCCTCGTATCTGTCCTGCTCCCTCTGGGCTTCAAACTCGGCGCGCTTCAAAACCTGCTGCCAGCGCCTGTCCGACTGCTTCCTTTCCTCTCTTTTCTTGCGAATAACACCTTCGAGTGCGTCTACATGCGCTGGACTCATTGCGTTGAAGAACGCTCGTAAAATGGCCTCATCTATCGTAGTGCCTGGATGTGATGGGCAGCTTTCCCCGGCCACTCTTTTCTTCTTATGATCACAAAAATACCTGGGCTGCGGGTTATAATTTACTTTCATGTGTTCCCCGCAGTTGCCGCAAATGGCGACCCCCTGAAGTAAGGCGTGCCCTCCCCGCGGAACCCCTTTAGATTTACTTGCGGGGTCGCAGAACTTTGCGTAGTTCTGGCGGATGCGGGCGTAGTTGTCGAGGTACGTCTGCCAGTTAATGTAGGCCGGGTAGACGCCTTGCTGAACGTGAATCCAATTCTCGATGGGCGCGCGAAACCGCCGCCCACCTCTCAGCGGCTCGGTCTGTAATCGCCCGTAGACAAACGTCCCCGCATAGGCTGGGTTCTTGATAAAGGATAATACTGCCCCACTTGTAGGTGGTCTGAAGACGACCCTCCAATTGGAGTGACGACGTGGGAGGTTAATCTTCTCGCGCGCGAGATATTTCATCACTTTCGCGCAGGTGCCAAATTCGGTGAATTTCTTGAAGACCAGTTCTACCGTCTCTCTCACCTGGGAGTCGGGGTCTTTGATGACGGTGCCGTCGTCGAGCCGCTCCAGTCCCGCTGGCAGCTTCTGCCGGTACTCGCCGCGTTTCACCTGACTCATGCGGCCAGCCGCAAGCCGCATCTTGATTAAATGCAGCTCGGCCTCGCTCATTGTTCCCTTGAGGCCGAGCAAAATGCGGTCATTGTAGGATCGTGGGTCGTATATCCCCTCGGCGTCAGCGATGAGCGTGCCGAAGAGGGAGGCTAGGTCGAGTAAATGATACCAATCGCTGTTATTCCGGGCGAGGCGAGACACCTCATAACCAAAGATGATGCCGACTTTCCCCAAAGGAATCTCGGCAATCAGAGTCTTATACCCGTCGCGCTTATCGCTGGTGGCTCCTGACAGCCCCATGTCAGAGTCAATGACGCGAATCCTCTCGTTGGACCAGCCAAGCGCCTCGGCACGCTCCACGAGTTTGTACTGATACACTTGACTCTCTTTATTATTCCGCACTTGCTTAGGGCTGGACTGGCGGACATAAACGACCGCCAAGCGACTAAGGTGATGAGCGGTGATTATCGAATTTATCATCGGTTACTGTTGCGTGCCCCTAACGAAAATTTATTTGCACGCATATAAAGAATCAGTTATGATAGTTTAATAAATCTAAACTCACGTATAAAACAGTTTAATATACTTGCGATGTACAGTAAAGATAAATTCCCTGAGCGATTGAGAGCGGCGTTTAACGACGCCCGCAATACTGACATCGCCCGACAACTGGGAGTCAGCAAAGCGACTGTTACCCTATACATGGGTGGGCGTCTACCGCCGTCCGAAGTGCTGCTCAAGATTGCCGAGGAAACCGGTTGTAACCTGCACTGGCTTATGATCGGGCAGGGGCCGAAATGGGCGCACCCGTCAGACGCTCAGCCGGAAAGAGAGGCTAGAGTTATTGCCCTGTACAATTCAGGGGCGGGTGGGACGGGGAATAGTACTGCCGCCGTCTTCATAGCACTGTCATTAGCCAAACGTGGCTACCGAACGCTGCTGGTCGAGCCTTATGGCGATGTCGTCTGCTCAGCTCTGATGTTCCCGCAATTCCTCTTCGAGATGAAGATCGGAAAATACGTCAGGGAGTACGACCGTGACATGACGAGACAGTTGTTTAAAACGCCCGTCGAGGAGCTTGACATGCACGTCGGCTCTCCCCAGAGGCGCGCTAAGCTACTCGAACAAGGGGTGCAAAATTTCTCGGCAGTCCCAAGCGAGTTGCGACGTAAATATTCCTTCGTAATCGTGGACACAGGCCGGGCTGACCTCCTACATAACCTCGACCTGCTGAGAGCGCGGCTCATCATGTCGTCTCAGGTACTCATCTCATGCGACGCCTACCGATGTGAGTCAAGCATCGAAGGCAGTTTGCTAAACTTAGAGAGCGCGTGCGCGCAGTCCAGTGAGATTCAAATACTAGGTGCGTTCATCAACATAGCCGACCCACCGGAGCGGCGTGCTACGAGTGCAAAAAGCGAGATCGCCCGTCTGTTACCCGGTAAGGCATTCAAAACCGTTGTCCATAGAGACCCGGAGATTAACAAGGCGTTGGTAAAGGGCGTCGGCGCTCACGCCCTCGGAGCGAAGGTGAAGGCCGTGCGAGAGTTTGACAACCTTACCGAAGAAATACTACTCGCCGTCGGTTGTTAAACAGGGACACCGCAAGGGGGCGTACTTCGCATAGGCACTCTTATGGACGCGGACTAAGAAGACATTTTTTCGTCAGTAGTTCCTTCACGGATAAGCTCTAGTGAGTCTTCGGAAACGTGATTATCAGTCACCTCCTCGGCGATTTGAATAACTGATGTTACGCAGTGAGAGTCCCTGAAGTACACTTGACAGATGAACCAAGAACTCTTCGACCTCTATACCGACTACTTGATTAGCTCCTTTGGCCCGACGACGGCGACCGGGTTGGCGCGCCTGCTCGACGGGCAGGTCAGTCACGATCAGGTGACGCGCCTGCTGGCTGCGGAGCCGCAGAAGAGCGCTGACTTGTGGCGCGTCGTCAAACCGCTGGTGCGCCAGGTCGAGTGCCCCGAGGCGGTCTTGAGCATTGATGACAGCATCGGAGAAAAGCCCTACACGGACGAGAACGAGATCGTCTGCTGGCATTGGAGCCACAGCTTCGAGCGCCACGTCAAAGGGATCGAGTTCCTGACGGCCTTCTACCATGTCGGGGAAGTGTCGTTGCCCATCGCCTTCGACTTGGTGGAAAAGACTGAGCAATACCTTGATCCGAAGACGAAGAAAACCAAACGTCGCAGCCCCATCTCCAAAAATGAGCGTTACCGGCGGTTGTTGCGGGTCGCGGTGCATAATCAGGTCTCATTCCAATATGTCCTCAACGACGTGTGGTTTGCGTCCGCCGACAACATGAAGTACGTCAAAGGCGACCTCCGCCGGGAGTTTATTATGCCGCTCAAGAGCAATCGCAAGGTGGCCTTGAGCGCCGACGACAAGCGGCGCGGTCAGTACGTGGCAGTCAGCAGCCTTTCGTTACCCGCAGGCACGACCCGTGAAATCTGGCTGGAAGATGTGCCCTTCGCCGTCCTCCTGCTCAAGCAAGTCTTCACAAACGACGACGGCTCTCAGGGCGTGCGCTATCTGGTAACGAGCGAGCTGACGCTCACCTTTGACCGGATCACGAAACTCTTCCACAAACGGTGGGGCATCGAGGTCTATCATAAGTCCTTAAAGCAGAACGCCTCGTTGGAGAAATCGCCGACCCGCACCGAGACGACGCAGCGCAACCATCTGTTTGCCAGCTTGTGCGCCTACATCAAACTGGAACGACTCAAGCTGAAGACTAAGTTGAGCCATTTCACGTTGAAGACCAAACTCTACCAAGCAGCTTTGCAGACCGCCTATGCAGAACTTGTCAAGCTCAAAGAACTATTGGTGACTGCGTAACATCAGTGAATAAGTACTGCACGTGCCCTCTCCATCTCAGTATGCGATAAGGTGGCCCACACCTGCGCTGGCGCGACTAATTTACCTTCCTCAGATTTCTTTTTAGATAGCATGGGCTAATGAAGGAACAGCAACAATTCTCGTAAGCGAAGATTTATAGCGATTCTCACTCGGATGCGTACAAACTGAATTAGCAGATTATCAAGCCATTCAGAGCGATCTTGAGATACGCCTGTTAAGCCGCGCACGCACGCATGTGAGAACCGCTATAGTGAACGGCGGCCAGATTTCAACCCGGGGGTGTCAGATAGATTGTGTAAACGGCAACAATCAACTTAACCTGATTTAAGAAAGGATTGATGATGCCGATTACACCCGAACTCTTAGACGAACTACTCAAAGACTACAAGTCGCCCGAAGATATGTTCGGCAACGACGGCCTCTTGCAACAACTTACTAAAGCAGTGATCGAGCGCGCCTTGCAAGGTGAGATGACTCACCATCTCGGCTACGAAAAGCATGACCCCGCCGGTCAGCACTCCGGCAACTCGCGAAACGGTAAGTCTAAGAAAACGATTCGCGGCAAGCGCGGGCAGGTCGAGATTGATGTGCCGCGTGACCGAGCGTCGGAGTTCGAGCCGCGGCTCATCAAGAAGGGGCAGACCCGCTTCGACGGCTTCGACGATAAGATCATCTCGATGTATTCACGCGGGATGACCTGCCGCGAGATCAAGGCTCACTTGCAGGAGATTTACGGCGTCGAGGTCTCGCCCGACCTCATCTCCACGGTCACTGATGGAGTGATTGATGAAGTCCGCTCGTGGCAGTCGCGCCCACTCGACGCGGTCTATCCGATTCTTTATCTCGACGCTTTACAGGTCAAAGTCAAAGATCAAGGCAGAGTCTCGAACAAGGCGATTTACTTGGCAATCGGCGTTAATCTGCAAGGAACTAAAGAAGTTCTCGGCCTCTGGGCCTCAGAAAATGAAGGCGCGAAGTTCTGGCTCTCGATCATCACGGAGTTGAAGAACCGGGGCGTCAAAGATATTTTCATAGCCTGCGTGGATGGCTTGAAAGGCTTCCCGGAAGCCATCGAGACAATCTATCCCAAGACGCAGGTGCAGCTCTGTCTGGTGCACACCATCCGAACGCAATCGACCTTCGGGCGTACTGCTCCCGCCTTCGTCCGCTGTCGAGCCGCGTAATGGAATCACGTGTCGGATCTCTAACGTGTCCGCGCCGACGATAATCCGCTCGATTAACATCTGCAAGATCGTCTGTTTCTCCGCGAACGTCGCTTCATCAAGCCGGGCGCGCACTCGCTCGCAAAAGGCGCTCAAGTCAGCGAATGTTTTTTGCGCGATCACAGTCTCTTGCCGCAACTTTATCTGCTGCTCCCGTTGTCTCGTCAAGGCCTGGCGGCGGTCGGTGAGCAATCGCCGTCGCGCGGCGAGTTCTTCCAGAGTGATGACCTCGGCTTGATAGGCATCGACGAGCCGCTGCTCTTCACGTGCCACGCGCCGCAGACTCGCCGCCAGCTTGTGCTCTGTCGCCTGTTGCTGCGACTGACCGGCGGTGGTCAGTTGGGCCATCTCCCGGAACTGCGTCAGCAGTTGCTCCGGGTCGGCGAGCAGTTGGGTGATGTGCTCCCAGACCGCCCCTTCGATCTCCGCCGCTTTGACGGGGCGGCGCGGACACGCGCGGGGGCGGGCGCTCATCACGCAGTCCTTCCCGCGACAAGCGTAGTAAGCACGCACGGGCTGCCGGGCGCTGGCCTGACGGGTGATGCCGAACATCGAGAGGCCGCACGCCTCGCACGTCAGCAGACATCGCAGCAGATAGGTGTACTTGGTGTTGTGACGATAGGAGAGCGCGGAGTTACGCGCCAGTTGCGCCGCAGCCAGGTCGAACGTCTCCGGCGTGATGATCGGCGGCACCGGGATGGCGATCCATTCTTCTCTCGGCCTGAGTTGGCGGCACGAGTTCTCGGCAGTGCGTGGTCCACGACCGCGCGGCTTCTTGGGCGGCACCGGACGATAGCGGTTGGCGTAAGCGATGCCGGTATAAACGGGGTCGGCGAGGATGTGATGCACGACCGAGTTCGACCACGGGCGGCGACCTGAGCGCGGATAATAGATGCCGAAGTTGAGCCGCTTAAGGAGTTGGCGCACCGTCATCCGCTCCTCGATGAGCCAGCCGTAAACAAGGCGCACGACTTCGGCTTCCGCCTCGTCCACGACAAGATGCCCCGGCGCATCGTCGCGCTTGGGGATGTAGCGGTAACCGTAGGGCGCTTTACCTGCGAGGTAGTATCCGGCGCGCGCCTTCTGCAATTTGCCGCGGCGGAACCGCTCGCCGAGCACTGCCCGCTCGTACTCGGCGATGGCCCCTTGAATCTGGAGCAGGAGTTGATCGTTCGGGTCTTCGGAGATCGGGTGTTGCAGGAAGACGACTTCGCAACCCGCGCGGCGCAACTCCTCCAACAGGATCACCTGGTAAGCATACTTGCGTGCGAGGCGGTCGGGACACAGCACGATGACGAGGTCGAACTTACCGTCATGCGCCGCATCACGCAGCGCGTCCAGACCGGGGCGGTCGAGGCGCGAGCCGCTGTAACCTTCGTCTTTGAAGATGTGGTGGGGTGCCAGCAGGTCATGGCCGTGTTGTCGGACCCACGCTTCGAGGGCGGTGAGTTGTGAGTCAATGGTCTGGTGCTGTTGTTGACGCTGGGTCGAGACTCTCGCATAGATGGCGGCACGCATCGGCTTCCTCCTGTGGTGTGATCGAGGACGAATGATCCAACTTCGAGTCAGGTCTCGAGGGTTGATCGAAGCCCTCCAGTAGTCCGCGAAAGACTTGCGCGAGGCGGTGTTGTGCATCGCGCTTTCTGATGCTGACAGAGCGCACCTTCCATGCTTGCGGGCACTGCTCGCGATAGTGTTGAGACATCCTTGAAACCTCCAGAGGCTGCAAGGATGTCAAACAAGTTCCCGCCGGAGCTAGGGGAACTTCGCGTCACTGCGGCGGCGCATGATGTAGGGCTTGAGGGTGGATACGAAGGGAATGGTTAAAGTCGCTCGCAATCGGTCGATTGCGTTCGGATGGTGCATCTGGTGAGGCATAGCTTGAACTACGTCGGCTGTAAACAACGTAAAGAAGTGGCTGCGGACTTGCAGAAAATTTACCGGGCGGCCACGCGCGAAGAAGCCGAGCTTCATCTCGATGAGTTCGCTCAAAAGTGGGACGCGCAGTTCCCGACGATCAGCAAATCGTGGCGCGCGAGATGGGAGCGCATCACACCGTTCTTTGCGTACCCGGCGGACATCCGACGAGTGATCTATACGACGAACGCCATCGAATCGGTGAACATGTCTTTGCGGAAGATCATCAAGAATCGAGGTTCGTTCCCGACCGACGAGGCGGCGGTGAAGCTGCTCTACCTGGCGTTGCAGAACATCGCGCGCAAATGGACGATGCCGATCAAGGAATGGAAGGCGGCGTTGAATCGCTTCGCCATCTTGTTCGAGGACAGAATGCCTGCCCTCTAATGACGATCACTTACACAAAATTATTGACACGTCCCATATAAAACCCAACGGGACATTACAGTTAAATTTTATCTCTCTTCGCTTCTCTAAAATCGAAGATTTACGGGCGTGCTATGATTAGTAACGGGACAAAACAGTTATATTGTCCCGTTCATAAATCTGTTATTTAATTCCTCTATTGAGCCACATACAGGACGTTATGTTGCATGATACTCAAGGATGATTAATATCTTATAGAGGCTTATTGGTAATAGGTATTGGTCTATTCGCAACATTGTTCAGGAAAAGAAATGACCTCCAATGCGGAAATTCATGTTAGCCCCAAGTAGTAATGTCACCTTTCTGCCAAGTTGAAATGTCACCTTTCGTGCTACTGATGTTCTATCTTGAGCACGAAAGGGACAGAGACAGTGAGCGACATTCTACCTATGAGCCAGCGCGAGTTATCACGCCTCGAAGTCATTCAAAGGGTCTGCCGCAAGACTCTCACGCAAGCACGAGCCGCCGATTTGCTCTCACTCTCGTTGCGCCAGGTCAAGCGACTATCGAAGGCGTACAAGGCGGCGGGCGCTTCGTCGCTCATCTCGAAGCGACGAGGCTGCCCCTCGAATAATCAACTCCCGGAAGAGGTCGTCGGCACGGCGCGCGAGTTGTTGCGCGTCAACTACTACGACGCGCGGCCCGACGCTCGCCCGCGAAAAACTCCACGAAGTTCATGGCCTCGCTCTCAGCGTCGAGAGCGTGCGCCGCTTGATGATCCGAGAGGGGCTGTGGAAGCCGAAGCGTGCTCGCCACGCAGTCATCCACCAACTCCGAGAGCGTCGCGCACGACTTGGAGAACTCATCCAGATCGACGGTAGCCCGCACGATTGGTTCGAGGGTCGCGCCCCGAAATACACGCTCCTCGTGATGGTCGATGAGGCCACCTCTCGCCTCATGCATCTCCAGTTCGTCGAAGCCGAGACGACCTTCAACTACTTCGCGGCGGTGCGCTCCTACCTCCGGCTGCACGGGAAGCCGAGAACCTTGTACTCGGATAAGTTCTCGGTCTTTCGCGTCAACATTCCCAACGCTCTGACGGGGACGGGGCTGACGCAGTTCGGGCGGGCGATGAAAGAGTTAGATGTCGAGTTGATCTGCGCTCATTCACCACAAGCCAAAGGCCGGGTCGAGCGCGCGAACCAGACTTTGCAAGATCGGCTTGTTAAAGAACTGCGCCTGCGAGCCATCTCCTCGGTCGAGGCAGCGAATGCTTACCTGCCGGAGTTCATTACGGACTTCAACTCGCGCTTCGCCGTCGCGCCGCGCTCATCTGAAGATGCTCACCGCCCGCTCCCGGCGACCGCAGACCTCGACCGCATCCTTGTGCTGTGTGAGCGCCGCACGCCGCTCGAAGAACCTGACGCTCTCTTATGACAAAGTGATCTATCAGATCGAAACTCCGCGCGCGACTTACACAATGCGCGGGGCGCATGTCGAAGTCAGGGAAACGAGCGCGGGCGAGATCACGATAGAGTACGCGGGGCGAACGCTCCCGTACCGCGTGCATCGGGAGCAGGAGCGAGAGCAGGGTCAGGTCGTCGCCTCGAAGTTACTCGACGCCGCGCGCACGACGCCGGTGAAGAAAGCACGGCGCGAATATGGCCCCGTCCCGCCCTCGCACCCGTGGCGGCGCTTCGACTACTCCGAGAACTCGATGCAGGCGATGGAGCGGCGAGGTGACATCTGTATTTTGCGAAAGTAGGTGACATCTCTACTTGGGGTTTACACAATGCGGAAATTCATTGACATATGCTATAAGCAGGATTATTTTACGATTCGCTTTAACATTCAATCATCCGCTAATGAGGGTTTTCTCTTCGTTAGCCTCACTAATCCTGCTGAATAGCGTTTTTATGTCTCAGAACTCTCTGTAGAGAAATAGCTTGGCTGAGTTGAATGGCACAACAATCTAAAATATATGATCTCCGACAGACAATCGGTGCGGTGAGACAGCACGAACATGCTGCTGCTCTTGAGAGTTTGCATCATGACCTCAACTCACTAGGGTTAGAGCATCCCTATGCGCTCGAAAGAGAACATATTGACCACTTAATGACGAATCAGTTCTTTGCTCAAGGTGGTAGAGGATTACCAGCCAGTGTATCTGGCCCACAATTTTTATACCGAATCTGCAATATCCGAAAAATTGTTGAATACACAAGTTGGATTCCAGCGAACAGATATGAGAATAACGAAGATATATGGCTAAACTTAAAACGTGACTTTGATGATTTAGGAGACTGGATACCATTAAATCATTATGCTCGAGGTGAACTTACGGGGCCGCGTGGCTTTACGTGGTGGACAACTCTTAATTTTCTTACTACCAATATAATTTGTGGAGCACATTCTATTGGCCTACCTAATGATTGGTTACCGAAGTATGCTGTGGTCATTCGCTGCCCTTTAGGTAGCATTAGTGGGATAAATTCTCTGCTTGTTCCAACAGTGCTTGATGCATTTGACGGGGAGATTTTCCATCCGACAATAAGTGACTCTCACCCAGGCGCAGGTTTAACGATTAGTCTAGAGGGGCCTAGTACTTTGAATGCTGGGACAGATGAATTTGTTCTACTAGATGTAGACGTGGAGTCAATGGAAGCTATACCTGTTCTTATAGATCGGAGGATGCGAGCGTTGCACAGCGTACAGCTTGACTCTGGTCTAAGGACATTACTTGAAATGTATTACAAAAATCTCTGAGGATGACCGAAGATGCCGGATGCCGATAATTTCAGTCACGAACTTGCGCAGTTGAAGAGCCAGCCATCAGTTTCCCTATGGGAAGTTGAAATCAGGAAAATTTTACTAGGGAAGAGGGATCATGCAGTTGTTAGATTGGGCGGTGCTCAGGAATATATAGAAGTGATCTTGGAAGAATCTGAAGATGAAGCACTGGCACAAACTATCTTCAATGAAGCAATGAAGAATGTCATTCAATCTTGGCAGCCCGCCCGTCCTGAAAGCGCGGCCTACTTCTCATTCATGTTAGATATAATTGGAGCATATACCCCGGCTGAAGGTTTTATTAAAGTTCTAGGATTCATAAACAGCAAAAAATATTTCGGAATAAATGTCATCACACCCGACAGCCGAAAAGAAGGTAAAGACCTTCATATGAAAGCTCTGGTGGTCTTACAATATTACTACCCTGTTGCGCCTCCCTCACAAAGCGACATGGATATAGCATTTAGGCAATATCTGGGCGTACTTCGAGAGCATCTACAGAATCCCAAATATAATGACTATGCCTTGCGCCGCTTATACGAACTAAATGCCATCGATCTTCAAGACGAAGATGTTAGCAGCGCTATCGAAAATGAACCTTCGGTTATCAATGAGATTATCTCGATTATCTGCAAATTGCGTAATAGAGATCGCGCCCAGGTGGACTTATCTGCGCTTTATGCTCACTCCTTGAGAATATCGGACGGAACAACGGTTTTTGAGCAAGCTCTTACGGCGTGTGGCGCAAGACTAGAGCATGATGATTATGGGCCTCTTGTTTATTTAAGCAATACAGAGTTGATAGTCCTAGATGTACCAGAGGACGTTCAGGCGTCTTACATATTGATTCGATGGAGCAAAGGGCAGGAACGCGGATTTAGCAAATTGGAGGGGATTGTCTCTATTCATAGTACAGCTAACAACTAAAGAAGAAAATATATAAGGCTCGAAGCTAAAAAGGGCAGAATCATCCACTTTGATGCTCGTACCCGGTTCTAGTAATAACAGTCTATGCTCTCACTAGAGGAGATTGCATGAATCGAACACTAAAACAAAACGTGATCTGGTTTCTGGATAATCTCAAATTGCAGATCGAAGACATCTCACTTGAGAAGCGCGGCATTAACCCGGAGATCTATTTTGACACCGGTGATGTTCGAGGCGCGTTGCTGGGTATGGAATCTTTTTTTAATCCCGATAGAGGGTTTGATATAAAAACATTTTTTGAAGAGAAGACATTGGTTCAATGTTTGGCCTCTGGCGGCTGGCTTGGAGCAATCCAACTTCTGCCTCCTCATCAGGCAGAGTTTTTGAACCTGTTGAATTTAGATTTTGGGGTAGCTGTTGAAAAAGAGCCGGAGGCGCGCGCCCAAGAATTTCTTTATCGGATTAAAGTTGCCGGGGCTATTAATAATGAATTACTCTCAGTCCAACAAAACCATGAAGCTAATATTGTGGAATTTGTGCGAGAGCACGCCAGTTCGGCCATTAATTTATTCAAGGCCGTGCAGTGCATTCGCGGTGTAAATTGGCAGAGAAGGTTAGCCAACTGGCGGGCAACTGGCCGCTTGCGTTTGAAGTCTGTTGACTTTAACTATTCTACGATTCTCAATTCTCCTGTCTTTCAAAACATAAAGAAGTCTTTTGATCTTAAAAGGCCCAAGACCACAGTTAATAATTTTGCTGATGCAGTCGCCGTAGTCCTACTGATATACCTTGTGAGCAGTTATAAAAAGGGTGAGACAGACAAAATCCCGCGTCTCTTCGTCCCTACTCACTTGTTTCGTGAAGCCATAATTGATGCCGGGGTATTACCGCTGTTACAGTACAAGACTGATCCTGGCACGCCTTCAAGCGTTCTTAGAGATGCTGATTATTTCAAATTCATATCCATCTTTCGCTCTTCACCTAAAGATTTTACTTCAGGAGAGCGCATAGACGACCTCGATTCGGAATTGGAATTATTAAATGAACTGCGTAAGCAGATTGAGGATATTCTTAAGGCACAAGAGCCTCTCACACCCGATACGGTTGATAAAATCTTCTTTTCCGGTAAGCCGCTCAGTCTGATTATTCAGGAACTACAGCAGTTATCATTCTTTGAAAATGTTTGGTTGCCCTTCTCAGCCAAAATTGAGGCGCAGGATGCACTACGAGAACTTAGCGAGGTCACGCAGCAATTTAAGTCATCAAAATACGAAGAAGCAGTCGAGACCGCTATCGAAGAGACCAAACAAGCTCTTGAAGATAATGTTAAGGGCTATAGATTGGTTAGTTCACTCTGGACGCACCTCGAACACGCATCTACAAATATGCATGCCTCGCTGCGCAAAGATCCAGGCAGACCTCTGGATGTTTTTTGGGACCTCGGATTATTGAGGTTTGATTTCCCACAAAGTACCCATGCACGCATATCGGCAGTTCTGGAAGCACTCTTCAGTGGTGATGAGGATGCAGAGAGAGAAGCACGCATTTCTGTTGTGACAGCTTATTATGCATATTCCACTCATGGCGATTCGATTAAGAAAGAGGGTGATCTGGCTCTAGCGGCGGCTGTATTGTGGGTCGCAAAGATGGACAGAGAGATAATCAAGCTCTTAGAAAGGGTATTTGCTGAAACTCACTACTGCCTGAAAATAGTTTATGCCGCAGCAACCTTTCGGCTTAATCAGAGATTAAAGCAAGGCGAGAATGTCGTAGAGTTACTCAGAAAGGAATACGACGAAACAAAGGATAAAAATAGATGTTTAGGACTGTCAGTCGGTCTTGCTTATCTCAATTTTCACCTCTGGTATAGATTGAGCTTTGGCCCCTTGTGGCGACCGTTGCCAGTAGTACGCACTAAGGCTCCTCAAGAGGTAGGCCATAGGCTAATTACCGATGCCATTAATTTTGCAAAGTCAGCTTACGAATCAGGCGAAGATATTAGTTTTCAAAAATATGTATACGCCCTTAACCAGTATTTGTATTATTTGGTTGAAGGTGGTGATGATAGCCAATTGGGGCAGATGAAAGTATTAGCCGAGCAACTCGCAGATTTTAAAGGAGACCGCAGTTTATGGCAATACAGATTTGAAGACACGCTAGCGAGGTACTTCCATCGATTGGCAACTTCAGTTGATTCTCTTGAAAAAAAAATAACGCTAATGAAAATTGCTCAAAGGCATATTGAGGCAGCCGGTGAGGGACCATATAAAGATGAAGAGGTTGAGAGCTATCGAACCAGGTTCGATATCCAGTTTGCTGATTTAACAGCTACTCAATAGTTAGTGAAAAGCAACAGCTATTTAGATATTATACTTCTTGCGAAAGTCACTTTGACCAAATGCGAAAACCAGTAATTTAGCGGACGATATTTTCGACGAACCCGACTTTCGCAAGAGGTCTATTCATGGGCAGAAACCTAGGAGGGCGAGAGCTTTACTCTCGCCCTCCTTATTTGGTTTATGTTACTGCTCGCTCGGTAGCTCACTCTCAGCGCACTCCTGGGCATTCCTACCAAGAATGAAGTCGGCGGCTCGCTGCGCGGCACTCGCTGCCGTCACGATCAGGCGCACGTCACCCTTTAATGCTTCAAGCCATCCCTTCAAGTATGCGGCTGAATTGTCGAGCGTGCTTTCTATGCCTGCCTCTGCACAAAGAAAGGCGCTGCCCATTTCCGCTATTAGTTCCTCGCGCGAGTAGTTGGCAGAGCCGAACGCGGCAAGCCTGCTGCCAGCTACGCCAGCACGGTTAAGGCGTGACTCGTGCCCTGTCGAGTGCGTCCGCTCGTGGAAGGCTACAGCGTAGTACATTCTCCGGCGTGTCGAACGTCTCCCGGCGAGGTCATGTTATAATGAACGGGACAAAAGAACTCTAATGTCTTGTTCATAATCTACCCTTCTATGGCAACTCGCAGACACGAGACAATCAAATTTTTAACCTTTGACGAACTCAAGCGCCTGTTTGCTGTTATTAAAGGTGTCGGCAACAAGCGCGACCGCGCGCTATTCCTGACTGCCTACCGGCACGGCCTCAGAGCCTCAGAGGTTGGGCGGCTCCACAAGACCGATATTGACTTTAAGCAGCTTCGCATAATGTGCCACCGCTTGAAGGGCAGCCACTCCGGGCAGCACCCGATGGAATCGGACGAAGCAAAAATTCTTAAAGCCTATCTCAACTCCCGCGATGATGACTCTCCTCTGCTCTTTCCGAGCCGCAGGAATCTCCCGATCAGCAGGCAGCGCCTAGACGCTCTAATGAAGCAGCACGGAAGGCAAGCCGCGCTGCCGAAGGACAAGCAGCATTTCCATGTGCTCAAACACACCTGTGCGACTCACTTACTTGAGACCGGCGACGATCTGCGTTTTGTGCAAGACTGGCTAGGCCACTCCAACATACAGAACACCGTCATTTATACTCACTTGGTTTCATCTTCGCGCGCCGAAAAAGCCCGTAAGCATTTTTCAAAACTTCCCCACTTTTAAAGCAAGGTTATGTATTCGCCAAGACAGGTTAAATAAGATGAGAGACCCATGGAAATGGACTGAGGAAGATATACGTAGTCTTATCCACAACAAAATCGGGGAGAGCACTACACTCGAATACAAAGCCTGTGATTCGTTGGGAAGAACTGACGGTAAAAAGAAAGAAATCAGTAAAGATGTATCAGCATTCGCTAATTCAGCCGGTGGCACAATCATTTATGGCGTTACTGAAAATAGTTCGCATGAGCCGGAAGCAATAGATGTCGGCTTTGATCCAACTGACATTAGCGGTGAGTGGTTGGAACAGGTTATCAATTCAAACATTGAACGGCGTATAGGTGGCATTATCATTAACTCCGTTCTCTTACCTAAGACCCAGCCTGGTAAAGTGCTATACGTCGTCTCAATTCCTGAAAGCAAACTCGCTCCACACATGGCAGCCGATGACCGTTTTTACAAACGATTTAACTTTCAGTCTGTAGCAATGAAGGAATATGAGGTGCGAAATCTCATCCGGCAAGAAGGCTACCCAAGTCGTGATGTGGTCTGTGCGTGGCGGGACTATGTTATGAACCCCCTTCTCTCCACAACTATAAATGAGCAGAAGTACCTTGAGCGGGAAAAATGGACATGGGATAGGTGGAGTAGTATCCCAATAGAAATAAAGGAAATTACATACATCGGTGATCGTTCTACTTATTCTGGCAATCAGGAGCAATTCCTTGAATCATACCCTGAAATTCAACAAGCTATGGACGATCACGATAAGGCGGTTGCCGAAGTAAACACGCGCTGCGAAGAACTCTTTGAAGCGATCAAAAAGAGTCATCATCTACTCGATATTTACCTAACGACAATTACCCCGGAAGCCTTGCAGCCGTTGAAGATTATATTTCCTAGTGAATTGGGACACTGCGCCACTGATGAAGATATTCTACAGAGAATATTTGGCTCCTCTACAAATAGAGAAGATCACCTAGCTACTTTAGCTGAGTACATCCTAAATAAATCAACCGAGTTTAGTCTTAGCGATAGAACCACCGCGCCGATTTGGAATACGCATCGAGACAAGTTCCTTCAGGTATTAGAATTTGGTCCCATAGCTAATTATTGGAACAAGGCAAATCAGGCAAGGGAGCGGCTATTAAAGCGTCTTGAGCATTTAGTTGGCTTATTAAGAAATACACGTTCTGAGCTTACCCGACAGCATGGTGTGCCCGTTGAGGTTCACGAAAAGCCTATAATGATGTACAGGAGCGATCTCTATTAGTGTTAGGACTTACGCAGTTGAAATAGAGCCTTGTTGAAAACAAAGGACTTAGCGAAAACACTTATTCCCGTAAGTTGTTGATTCTTCGTCCAACTGCGTAAGTCCTAAGTGTGATGGTGACTGATTCAAAGTAATTTATGCGAATTAGGAGTCGAAAATTTCCGACGTTGAAAGCAAAGAATTTATGCCATTGGGTTTGTAGCCGCCGCTAAAATAATGCATGTACGTTGTTGATTTTCCGAGACCGATTTTAACTTCTGATTCATATAAAATATAGCGGTAACGAAATCACAGCATAAGCTGCGGCATTAGACTCATATCTTATAAAGATTTTCATAGCTTGCGTCGTCTGTTCATTGATATGCGTGGCCGTTTAATCCTCTTCTCATCACAAACAACATCTGATTCTCTATACCCCAAAAGACCTCACCGTCTAATACCGACTTGCATAACCATCTGAGAAAGGGTAGAACTCGGCGATGCCACGACGCATCACTTTGAAGCCGCACCTGACGACCGCTGAACTCTTCCGTCACTATCGCGCCTGTCGCCACCCGCAAGAAAAGCTGCGCTGGCGCGCATTGTATCTGATCTCCGGTGGTGAGTTCGCCAACCACGCGGCGCGCCGGATCGGACGCTCTTCAGGGTGGATCACGGCCCTTGCACGCCGTTACAACGAGCGTGGCGCAGAGGCCGTGCCGGATGCGCGCGGCCAGGTTGCACCGGGGCGTCGTCCACGTCTGGACAAGGAAGCCGCCCAAGCTTTAGACCTCGTCCTGCGCTCTGAGCCTGCGGATGGCGGG
>MWWG01000013.1_pt1 | contig 22571 bp, 21 predicted proteins | sample 1047331 | NCBI WGS metagenome assembly MWWG01 (sample SAMN06349968, study PRJNA376086) | soil metagenome | isolation source: MG6-4 sample Antarctic (ecotone) soil | place: Antarctica | collected 2015-01-13 | reverse complement strand
GAAAAAGGGATGCACATTATTCTGTGGCTTGATGCAGACGGAAAAGTTATTGATGCGATGCCTTTTAGGGATGTAGTTTTAGAGTTAAATCGCAGAAAAAGAGCGAACAGTCATTGTAGGATTTGCAACCAGCCAAAGCATTTTGTCTGTCTGGATCATAACGATTATAAGACGACCGAGTTTGAGAAATTTCTCAAAAAACCCCGGAAGCGAATCAGATATTATTCGAGAAAGATTTATTTTAACGTGGCGCAAAAATTGGGATTTGACGTATGAGGCAACCTCACTTATAAACGGGTTTCAATCCGTTAATTTTTTGCTAGTTTATGGTAAATCAGTGTCCAAAATGCACTGAGAAATGCACTGAGGACTGCACAGAGAATGCACAGAATATGCACAGAGAACGCAGAGAACATGCACAGAACCGCACAGAAAATAAAGTTCATTAGGAAAAAAGGTGAGATTTTATGAAGAAATTATTACCGATGCGAGAAGAATTGAGGAATTCTAACGGGAAAAAGAGAGTAGTTGGAAAGATAAGACCGTATCGAGCGAAGATAACTCCGCTTGGGATCGGAGACTTTAAAGAAGGTGACGAGTCATTTACATATAGGCGTAAAGATATAGTTTGGTATAAAGCTAATTCAAAAGCTAAGCCGGAAATTTTAGTTTTCAGAGGTTTAGCGATTTGGTTTTACCACGAATTTGTCTCCGACATTGATATAAGTGGGAATCGATATAGAATTTTTTATAATCCAGTAGCAAAGAAGTTTTTTGCCAATGAGTTTGTTGAGGTGCGAGGAAAGGTTTACCTCAAAAACCCAGTTGATAGGAAAAAAAGTGAACGGGTAGTGAAAATTTTTGTGGAAGAAAACCTACAAAAAAATAACTGGTTAGATACATATGCACACGCCAAAAAGAAAATAGAAAAGTTTTATAAACAGGAAGAATTGAAAAGCAGACCTAAGAAGAAGCCAGTCGGTAATCAACCAAAAGTTAATTTAGTAAAAGCAACTTTATGGTGTATTAAAAATCATCCGAAAAATCTGCCACATAAAAGGCGAACGCTACTACGTGCTTACAAAAGATTTGGGGAAAAAACACAACTGGAGGATTCTTTTGTAAAATCTGTGAGGAGCAAATGGAGTAATTTAATAAAAGAATATAGCAGGCAGCCGGAAGAATTTAAGAAGCAAAATTCTTTGCAAAGTTATGCGAAAACTGAATTAAAAATTCCGCGAACCGTCACTAAACAAAAGACTAAGGAGAATGTAAAAACATTTAATTAATAACGCTTGCTTTAGAATAAAGTGCCACCCAGACTCTTAAATGGACTATTTCAGATAGTTAATTTTTAGATAAGGAGTGATATATGGCACGTAAAAGCGCAAAGACGATAGAACTGGAAGAGGGCATTCTAAACTCAGTTGAATTGCTTGACCAATGTGATGGAAGCCGACTTGAATTACAAAATACTCTTGACCAAGTTCGAGAACTTCTCGTTAATTCCTACGGCGATGAATTTCAAGAAGATTATGATGAAATGTTAGGACTGGAGACGGAAGATTCTGACGAAGACTCTGACGAGGATTCCGACGAAGATTCTGACGAAGAATAAGTCTCAAAGCTCTGGTTAGTTTGTAACTAACCAGAGCTTTTCTATTGATTGGTATTTAGGAATGCTAGAAAAGGAGTAAAAAATGAAGATACACGAAAACTTAAATTCTGAATTAAGGGTAACTGATTCAACAGCCGTCGGTGGAAAGATTACCGTTGTTGATGAAGAAACAGAAGAAATTGGTTTTGTCATTTCTAAGACACCGGATGACAAATTAATAGTTCATTGGCAGGATGCCAGCGAGAACGCAAATCATAGCGAGCTTGAGATTGTCGATTTAGATTCGCCTAAAGTGAATCTCGTTAAGGTGAAAGAAATAGGCGAAGTTGAATATGCTCGAAATCCGTTTGGATTGTTCGCTAAAAAGGAAAGATTTTATGTTGATTTTTGGGCAGACGGCGATTTTCACCAAACTACAATTACAGCCAAAAATAAAAGCGCGGCAATCAAGATTGCAAAGCGCGGATACAAGGATTTTGAGCTTGATAGCATTGAGAAAATAAATCCGAATCCTTCAAGCCAGACGAGCGAAAGGTTGGAAAGCGGGAAGCAAGTTGAACCACGACACCGACGTTTTGCCAAATGATGAAGTTGACTGTTTGAAAAGAGTCTTCACAAATCTTTTTGGGAATGAAGTAATAAAGAGTTGAAAACAAATATGTTTAATCTGAGAAAAAATTATGAATGTTCAAAATCAAAATAACAAAATATCTACCCATTTGAAACGCAACCGTTACAAATACTCTACTTGCGCGGTTGTTGCAGTATTGATTTTCTTAGTTTTAACAGATAAGAAAGTAGCAATTGAAACGTGCTAATTATGACGAATCAGGAAGTTTATCAAAATAATCAAAGGTTGCTCTCTCAAGTAAATCCGTCTTTGGCAAGCGCGGCGCGGAGGATAATTGAAGGGGCGCAGCAAAGCGGTTCCACGTTAATTGTGGCTGAAGGTTATCGCACGGTTCAAAAGCAGAATGAATATTACGCACAGGGACGCACGAAGCCCGGCAACATAATCACTTACAAAAAAGGCGGCGAATCAAAGCATAACACCCGCGAAGCTGTTGACTTCGATTTCATTATTAATGGTCGGCAGAGTAGTGCTTCGGGCAATAATTGGAATTTAATCGGCAGCTTGGCGCGCGAACTCGGTTTAATCTGGGGCGGCGATTGGAAGAGTTTCAAGGATTTGCGGCACGTCGAAATGCCTCAAGGTTATGTTTTTCCTGAGTCGAATGATTACTCATTGCCGTCTGTCAATATCTCTCAAATTCCAACTGAAATAAAAATTGTTGCAGTAGTAGTTTTAATTTATTTAATTTTAGATATTTGATTTACCAATCCTCACCGGAAATTAAATGTATGGAAATCACAAATTTATCTATTGCTTTGGTTTTATCGGAAACGAGAAATGCAGGACTTGAGAAGAAAATAAAAGGCTTTGAAAGTCTTACGAAAGTTCTTTCTACGGAAGTTGACAGGCAGCGCGGAGAGATTGAATCAATGAAAAAGAAAGGAAAGGTTCTGAAATTCAATCATTTACGCAAAGTTGCATAAATCTGTTGACGCTCGGAAGTCGTTTGGAGTATGCTTGGCAGCAAGTTCTTTTACATTTAAAAGACGAAGCCGCCAAATGTATTCAGCATTTGACGACTTCTGAGATTAACGCGATTACGGCGCGATTAATAACTCTGAAGGTATTCTACTAGAAGTTTCTGCAATCCTTCAAGCATTATTCGCCACAAGTTCAAAAAGTTTGGCGAATTTAATGCAAAATTCCACTCAAAATTCAGATAATTATCAACCAACTAAAATCTGCAAAGCGCAAAAGCGCGTTTATAATCCAATTGAAAGGTCTTTGTATCATCGCAAACAGAGCGAATCTGTTGCGCTTAAGCTACATAAAGTCGCTGGTGATTCGCTTTTAGACGCTCAAGACAAGATCAAGCGTTTCACGGGCAGATCTCAGTTTGCGGGCAAACTTGCAGCAGCGACGAAGCAACTTCGCGTTGCAATTGAAGCTATTGCGATGAGTTGCCGAATTTGGACTTGCGCTGATCCGTCCAATCATTTTACAGCTACAGATTTAGTAACCTCCAATGGGACGGGTGAATGTTTTGACGGCTACGGTATCCTTGCCGGCTGCGGGCATAAGCTCTGCCACGCTTGTGTTGCTAAAGACGGCAAAGGTAATCGGCGCGAAGCGGAATATGCTTATAAAACCGTTTCGGAAAAAATGCTGGTTAATGAACGTTGGAGATTCGTGACTTTTACGATGCCGCCCATTTATGAGGGAATTGTTATTACTAACAAAATTCTCCGCACAGCCTGGAGGAGCTTTGTCAACAGTGAGTATTTCAGTGAAACTTTCCGAGGCTCTATAAAGGGGATTGAATTCTCAATGGGCGCTGAACAAATTAAAAGGTATCATTGGCATATTCACTTATTAGCGTTGGGCTTTTTTATTGATAAACCGGAACTAAAGGCACGTTGGACAAATCACGTCGAACGGGCATTTAAAAAATTTGGTCTTGTCTTCCAGCCAAAAACTAAAGATGGTTTTGCAATTGTGGATGTCAGAGATATTGTGGCGCGGGTTTCCGACTCGTCAAAAGAGAAAACAAGAGAGGGAGCGCTTTCTGATGTTTGTAAATATATGACTAAAAGTGAGTCGTGGCGCGATGTTCCAGCCGCTCACCTGCTCGAAGTGGCATCCATTCGTCGGTGGTCTCGAATGTTCTCAACAACCGGCGTTTGCCGTGAAGTTCTCGAAACTAAAAATAATGCAGAAAAAGCGCTCAAAGAAGCGCGCAAAGAAGCGCAATCTTTTGCATCTGCTGAACGAGAAGCGAAGCGCGCAGCATTCCGCGCATCCATCAAAACCGTATCAGAAAATCTCGAAGCTGAAAGTGAAGACCTTAGTTCATACGACGGTCTTAACGTCCGTTTTTTTGAACAAGATTCTTCGGTTGCAATTTCAGGGTCTTCTCAGTCGGTAAAGATGGAAATGAGACGCGAAAATTGGCGGGATATGGCTCCGAGGGTAGGACTTCCCGCGTATTTTCTTCATCGCGCAAAGCAGATGACTTTGCAAATTATTGTTCGTAAATCTCAGTTGATTGAGAAGTTTGGGTTTGCGACATTCACCGATCAGAACAAAAAATGTTGGTATTCGCCAAAGGCAGCGGATTCTGGCACATTTGACGAAATGCTATTAACTGCTGAGAGTTTGATTGACATTGAAGAGCGGTTGGATGGGTGTGCTTCGGGCGATCAATTTGACGAGATTATGGGGGCTAAAGACGAAACGATAGCTTGGATTAAAAAGCGTCTTGTTGAGTTCGGTATGGATCAGGGGGAAGCCTCCTCCGAAGCAGTTGCTACGTTTGAAAATATTTCGACACGGCTTAATTACATGGGGCAAAATCTGAAAGGATTTATTGAGTATAAGCACGCTGAAAATATGGCTGCTAATAAGAGTTCCAAGTTTCAGAGCGTCGATACCGATCCGCCATCTTCTGGCGGCTGGTCTGTTGACGGGTATAAGTTCACGCCTGATATAACGGATGAGCCGTCTCTTGATGATGAAGTTGATAAGTTTGTTGGTCCGGTTGAACAGGTTAAAAAATATAGACTCTACAATTCTGAAACGCAAAGCGTTGTTCGCGCCTGTCGTTTTTATCCAAGTGAAATGGAGCGGGCGAATCATTCTTTAGCACGGTCAAAACAATCCTATCTGAAATGGAGTCCGGCTGTTTTTGTTTAATGTTCTGCTGGTAGATGTAGATATTTGGGGTTACACAAAGGAAGCCATTATGTAACCCTGCACCGTTTTTGAGCCTGTTTTGGAGAAATTTTATCTAAGAAGTGGTTTTTGAGTAATTAAACTTTCCGTCCAATAATTGATAAATGAGCGCATAATTGACCATTATCGGACGCCAGCAAAATGCCGAATATTTATACTACAATCCAAAGGAAAGTGAATCGAGATGAATTCGATTTTTTGAGGCATTCTTTATTTGAGCTTGCCGAAGAAAACTTTTCGCTCGCGGACGCGGTCGGAGTAATTCTAAAGCCTTCCAATCGTTTTCAATTTACCGATGACGAGAGCCACATAAGATTTTCCTTTGAAGGTTATGCAAAAGACGGTAGAATGCTCAGAGTGATTGTTTTTATCCAACAGGGTAGAGTAAAAATTAAAACAGGATATGAAATCAAATAAAAATTGTAATTGCGAGAATCTAGTGGAGCAGAAAGTTACCGATACAATCCCCATCGCGGGTCAGATGGTGAAAGTTAAAGATGCACCGGCGCGAGTTTGTGCGGATTGTGGGGAGATTCATTTTGAAGGTAGATTTCTTTTGGATTTAGAAAAGAAACTTCTTAAACGCGAAAAACAAGCCGCGTAGAATTATCTATATGTTTTTAACTAGAAGCTGGATGTTATCGTCCGGCTTTTTCAATTGCTACTACGACTGTCAAAAGTCTTAGGTATCTGATAAACGGAGTTTTATGATACCTCGCAGATGACGAGTTTTTATAATAGATTTCGATAAACGAAATTTTGTAACAGCCAATAGATACGCGGTTTTCCGATAGTAAGTATCTGATAAACAGGCTTTTATGATACTCCGCGGACAACAGTGCTTTACTTGAGTTTAGAGTAGTCGCACTTTGACTTTTTTGCAGGGAAAGGTGGTTTGGTTATTGGTCAATTTATAGTTTGTAAACTTACTAGATGTTATCTGAGGCTTTTTCTTTGTTTATTGCTGCGCGGGATATGCCGTTGTTATAAAGGCTTTTTAGAGACACATCACAACGCAAAGCGACTTCGGTTAATGGTAGTTTCAATGCGAGTGTTTTTGCTCGATTCAAAACAACACTCGAAAGCGGTTTGCGTCCCGGCTTTTTCTTCGGTCGTGCGAGCCTGTAAATAATTTTGTGTAAATGGCAATAATGAACATTTATTTTCTAAGGAGGAAAAGATTATGCCAATTACCAATGAAGTTTTAGACCAGATACTGAAAGATTACGAGAAGCCCGAAGATTTGTTGAGCGAAAACGGACTTCTCCAACAACTGACGAAAGCTCTCGTCGAACGCGCCTTGAACGGCGAGATGACGCATCATCTCGGTTACGAAAAGAACAGTCCGGCGGGCAATAACTCAGGCAATTCCAGGAACGGAACAACGCCGAAAACGATTAAGGGCAAGCGCGGGCAGATGGAGATTGAAGTGCCGCGCGACCGCAATAGTGATTTCGAGCCGCAGCTTGTCAAGAAGAATCAAAAGCGTTTCGACGGTCTGGACGAGAGGATTATTTCGCTCTACGCCAGAGGGATGACTACACGCGAGATTCAAGGTCACCTCGAAGAGATTTACGGCGTCGATGTTTCGCCCAGTTTGATTTCCAACGTTACCGATGCCGTTCTTGAAGAAGTTCGAGCCTGGCAATCGCGCCCGCTCGATGCAATTTACCCAATTCTTTACCTTGATGCGCTTCAGGTGAAGGTAAAGAGCGGCGGCAGCGTCCGAAACAAGGCGATTTATCTGGCATTCGGCGTCAACTTGCAGGGCTTGAAAGAAGTCCTGGGCATCTGGGCTTCGGATAACGAGGGGTCAAAGTTCTGGATACAAGTTATTACGGAACTAAAGAATCGCGGTGTGCAGGATATTTTCATCGCTTGTGTGGACGGTCTCAAAGGTTTCCCGGAAGCTATCGAAGCCATTTATCCGAACACCCAGGTGCAGCTTTGCATCGTTCATCTTGTCCGCCATTCGCTTTTCTACGTCTCGCACAAAGACCGCAAAGAAATAGCCTCTGATTTGAAAATGATTTATCAGGCGCCGACGCTCGAAGAAGCCGATTATCAGCTCGAAGAGTTTGCCGAAAAGTGGAACGCCATCTACCCGGTCGTCGTTAAAAACTGGAGAAGCAACTGGACGAGGGTAATTCCGATGTTTTCGTTCGCGCCTGAGATTCGCAAAGCCATTTATACGACAAATACGATTGAATCGCTCAATATGACTTTGCGGAAAATCATCAAAAACCGGGCAATGTTCCCAAGTGATGAAGCGGTTTATAAAATTTTGTATTTAGCCTTGAGAAATATCAGCAAACGGTGGACAATGCCGATAGCTAACTGGAGCGGAGCGATGAACCAATTCGCCATCATATTTGAAAATCGGCTGCCCAACAGCGGATTCCAAAACAGCTCATTTACACAAATTATTTAACACGCTCGGTCGTGCAGCTCGTATGGCGCGTTCTTCTTCCCGGCGCTGTTGTTTTAAGTTTTTGAGTGTAGTTTTTGCCCGTAGAATTCTTTCTTCAAGTCTATTGCTCATAGGTTTTCTAAATAGTCGTCGAGGTTTTTTCTGGTTATCATTACTCTCTTATCATTGCCCTCGAAGGTTTTTGCATTCTCTGTTAAATCTTTAATAGACAGATTGAAAAGATTTGCTGCGTGATCGAGAGCAAAAGTTAAGTTTCCTTCGTAAATAGCTTTTTTTGCGTCGGCTTCGGCTTTGTCCAGTTGAGCGTTTATCATTCTTTCCTTCATTCCTAAATTAAATGACTGCAAATTATTGTTTTTGGAATCTTGTTCACCCGAAAAAATTTTAATAGTCTCGGAATCTTTTTCTTTCTCGAATGTAATTAAATCGGAAACTTTATAAAAAGTTTTCCGATCCTTTTTCATTTGCTTGATGATGCCGGCATTTGTCCGGCGCTCAAGTGTTTTTTCGGTAACTTCTAAGACTTGAGCAGCTTCTCGTTTCCACATCCATTCTGGGAGTTTTTCGATTGGAGATAGTTTTTTATCGGATAGAAATTCTTCGATTTTACTCATTGTTTTTGTTGCTTTGTATTGTTTAGCTTCTGTGATAATTTTATACCAGACAATACAAGACAGACACAAATGCCGTTTTATTTATTTCTTGTCTTGACTGTCTTTCCTGTTTCATATAATACCAACTTCCGACAACTACCGAAAATCAATTTCGCAGGTTGACGCAAGTAAAAATTAAATTCAAACTACGACAAGTAACGCAAAACATTTTCGGAGGTTGTCATAAGATGAGTAAAACATATTTGATTGAAGAAGCAGCGGAATATGTTGGTGTGAGTCGGCGTAGTTTTGAAAGAATGAATGTAAGTTCTCGTGAAGAATTTCGGGAAGCTAAAGACGGCAAGAAGCGTAAAGTCCGGGTGTATGACGAAAGTGAGCTTAACCGGATTAAAGCAGTAAGGGAAACGCCTTCACATACGCCTGCGGTAATTACGCCAACCGATGACAAGAATGCTTCGCAAGTTGTCACTCGTTCGGATTTACAGGACTTCGGGAGATTGCTTGCAGATGCGATCAACCAGGGGAATCAGAAACTACTCGCGCCGATGGTAGAAGAAAGTAAGAAAAAGCAGATTGATATTTCTACTTTCAAAGATAAATTGATTCTTAATTTGTCTCAGGCTTTAGCTTACTCAGGATTGCCAGAAGATGAATTAAAAAGCGCTTTGAAGGATAAGAAAATTTTGGCAAAGAAGACGAGCGAAAATGGAACTTGGAAAATAAACCGGAATTCACTTGATGAATTTTGTAAAAGTTATTTTGATTAAAATTTGTAAAAGTTCTGGCTCGCTGATGGTGAGTAGCAATTGAAACTTTCAATTTGATTCTCCGGTGTGGAGATGATTACCAGACAAAGGGAAAAGGTTAGAGCTTTCCCTTTGTCCTAACCCGACGCAAATGCGTTTAACCCAAGCTGCGTCAAGCTGGCGAAATTCTAACATTTTTCGTCTTGCTCGATGCTATTTAAGGAAAATAGTCATGCAAGATAAATATGAGATTTTCGCTGGTAATGCTCTATTAAATATTTTTAATGGTGCTTTAATTCCGAATGTAAATAAACAAACTAGCCAAGTTAATAACTACCGAGTTATAGGCTACCGGCTCGAAGCAATTAAAAATGAAAAAGTTCAAGTCGCTTGTAGGATGCCCGAAGATGCAAACGGTGTTTATGCTGCGACCGTCTTCTTCGACGGCATACGTCGAAAAGGCAGAAGCAGAACTTCCGTATTCTTTCCGAGACACTGGACGAAGGATAAAGTTACCGACGCGATTTTCCAAGCGTATCAAAACAAATCCGTTAAAAAACTTTCCGAAAAACAGTATATTGGAACGGCTGAAAAAGGGATGCACATTATTCTGTGGCTTGATGCAGACGGAAAAGTTATTGATGCGATGCCTTTTAGGGATGTAGTTTTAGAGTTAAATCGCAGAAAAAGAGCGAACAGTCATTGTAGGATTTGCAGCCAGCCAAAGCATTTTGTCTGTCTGGATCATAACGATTATAAGACGACCGAGTTTGAGAAATTTCTCAAAAAACCCCGGAAGCGAATCAGATATTATTCGAGAAAGATTTATTTTAACGTGGCGCGAAAATTGGGATTTGACGTATGAGGCAACCTCACTTATAAACGGGTTTCAATCCGTTAATTTTTTGCTAGTTTATGGTAAATCAGTGTCCAAAATGCACTGAGAAATGCACAGAGGATGCACAGAGAGTTCGCAGAGATTCGCAGAAAACACGCACAGACTGCGCAGAAGGTTTGCAGAGATACAACCTGAAGAATAAAAAATAGTTGATGATGAAAGGTAGTAGTTCTATGGCAGATTCAAGAAGAAAGATTGAAATTAAATCGAATACTGATTCAAAACGTCGTAAACATCTTTCTACGATATATACCTCAAGCTCAGAGGTTGTAGATAGAACATCTGATATGGAAAGCGAAATTTTCGACTTCAAAGTGGGTAAAAAGAATTATCGCGCTTTTGTAAGTAAGAAACAAAAGCAAGTTATTTGTAGGGAAGTTGTTTCTTATAATTACAAAGGAATGATTTTGTTTAGAAATCCGGTTGACCAAAAGATTAGCAAACAGATACAAGATTTGATTCAAAACTTACCGAGAGGCAACAGGCTGGATACCCTCGCACACTCCAAACAAAAAACGGAGAAATTTAATAAACAGGAAAAATTAAGTCTTCAATCTAAAAAACAATTAGTAGGCAATCAACCGAGTACTACGCTGCTAAAGGCAACTTTATGGTGTATTAAATCTCATCCCAAACATTTGAAGTATAAGAGACCGACGTTACTACGTGCCTACAAAAAGTTTGGTGGAAAGACTCATACAGAAGAATCCTTTGTAAAAATGATAGGGAAAAAGTGGAATGAATTTATAAGAGAATATAACAGACAGCCCGTAGAATTTAGAAGGGAAAATTCTAAAGAAATCTATGCTAAAAGTAAATTAAAGATTCCGCGAAATTCAAGTAAACAAAAGGTTAAGGAGAACAAAAAAACATTTAATTAATAGCTCTTGCTTTAGAATAAAGTGCCACTCAGACTCTTAATAGACTATTTCAGATAGTTATTAATTTTAAGAAAAGGGAGTTAAATATGGCACGCAAAAGCGCAAGAACAATAGGATTGGAAGAAGGTATTTTAAATTCGGTCGAATTATTAGACCGTTGTGATGGTAGCCGGGTTGATTTGGTAAATACCCTCGACCAAGTTCGTGAGATGCTCGTTGATTCTTACGGCGACGAGTTTCAAACTGATTATGACGAAATGTTGGGCTTAGAAGCTGAAGACGACGACGACACAGACGACGAAGAAACAGAAGAAGACGACGAAGATTAAATTAGATAAAAGCTCTGCGTATTTCATAAGATACGCAGAGCTTTTATTTGGGCAATTTCTGGATATACCACCAAAAGGAGTAATTAAGATGGAAATATACGAAAACTTAAGTTCGGAATTAACAGTTATTGACTCGACGGAAACGGGCGGGGAAATAACCGTGATTGACAAGGATACAGATGAAGTTGGGACGGTCATCTCCCAGACTGGGGAAGGCAAGCTGCTGGTGCATTGGCAGGATGCGGATGAAAGCGAAGTTCACGAAGAATTTGAACTTGTTTCGGTATATGCACCCAATGTGAAGTTGGTTATAGAGAGAGAAGAGGAGGATTTTGAATATGTCAAAAATCCGTTCGGCGGATGGCTCGCGGATAAGGTCAAAGGTGGTTTGAAGTTAAGAAAAGCAGGTAAAGCACTGAAAAAAGGCTTGAAAGCGGAAAGTGCTTTGGAAAAGGCTCAGGCGAAAGAAAAAGAGGCTATATATGATGTCAAACACAATCCTGAACCACGACACCGACGTTTTGCTAAGTAATAGCGCCAGTATTTAATTAATGAATTTAACCCAAAGGAGTATCTATGCCACTAATTGCACCGTCAGGAAATAGTGAAGGCAGCATTTACAGAACTTTAGATGGAAAGGCTTACCAAGTAATAAATGGAAGAGATGTAGAAGTTTCAACAGACAAGTTAATGATTCGAGGCTCTAAACCCTTACCTGACACGATTACTATTGACGGCATAACTTATAACCGCGACAGAATCGGGCGCGTTACTTTATCTGAAAACGGACGGTTGATTGCATCAACTCCAGCCGAAATGGAAAAGGTGAGCGTAGAAAGGTTTGGCGGTCAACTGGAAGCGAGATTACAGCAGGAAGCTGACCGTATGCAGGGCGGGCAAACTCAAACGTATCTTGCAATCGGCGGCGGTTTGCTTCTTTTACTTTTTTTATTAAGGCGTTAGTAGCAATTGAAACGGTAAAAATATGCTGACAGTTCAACAATATGCGAAAGGCGCGACGATTCCGAAAAACTATCTTGGCAATGCACAGCTCACGGTCAATATAGTAAATGAAATTTTTAATCAATTTCCGAATCAATTTACTTTCAATTCAGGCTATCGAACACCGGCGCGTAATGCCGCGGTCGGTGGTGTCGCAAATTCTTACCACGTTCAAGCCTTAGCTGCTGACATCACGCCGAAGAACGGTAATTACAATCAGTATAAATCCGCGCTAACGGCAATCGTCGGTCGGTATGGTTGGGAGTTAATCGACGAAAGAAACAAGGATCATTTTCACATTGAGCCGTCAAACAAAAAAGCGTTGGCAATAGTGGATGATCAACCGCCGCAGAATCAGCAGCAGTTTGATTATCAACGGTTGCCGGAAACGATTACAGAGAAATTTAACTCTTTGAGTTCGCAGGATAAAACGCTTATTGTCGGCGGAACTTTACTAATTTTGATTCTGCTATTGCGGGATTAGCAGAAGAAAAACCTTATGAATATATGAAGCTCACAAATTTATCTATTGCATTGGTTTTATCCGAAACGAGAAACGCAGAACTAGAAAAAAAGGTTAAAGGTTTCGAGAGCCTTACTAAAGCTCTTTCCACTGAAGTTGACAGACAGCGCGGAGAGATTGAATCAATGAAGAAGAAAGGAAAGGTTCTGAAATTCAATCATTTACGCAGAGTTGCATAAATCTGTTGACGCTCGGAAGTTGTTTGGAGTATGCTTGGCAGCAAGTTCTTTTACATTTAAAAGACGAAGCCGCCAAATGTGTTCAGCATTTGACGACTTCTGAGATTAACGCGATTGCGCCGCGATTAATAACTCTGAAGGTATTCTACTAGAAGTTTCTACAATCCTTCAAGCATTATTCGCCACAAGTCCAAAAAATTGGCGAATTTAATGCAAAATTCCACTCAAAATTTAATTCAAACTAACCGAAAGCGTAGATTCACGCCGCTTGAACGAGCTGCACACCGGCGAGATTTGACGTTTGAAATTGCCGAAGCATTGAGTTGGGCGGCACTTGGCGAAGACGATGCAGAGACGCAGGCGGTTGCGGACTTAATGATTCAATCGGCGCAAGACGAAAACATTTTCATTGCCGAAGGTCTTGACTGTATTGACGAAGACACGGGAGAAACCAAGTTTTATGATGCGTTCGGTTCTTTGAATGTAGTTTCGTCGCGTTGCAATCCGGCGTATTTAAAGGCAAGTTCAGCGCGGGCGCGAAAGCGCATTAAGGTCGCGCTCGCTCGTATCAAACCGCAGAGCGGTGAATATCTTCGCTACATCGTATTGACCCAGCCGGATATGTTCGGATTTGATTTTGACAGTGGTTATCAGTTGTTGCGCGGCGCGGAAGTCCGATTAAAGAATCATCCTTTTTTCAAAGCGAATTTTCGCGGCGGTGTCTTTTCCGATGAGTTTACGCTCGGCGCGAAAAAAACGCATTTTCATTTTCACACAAACATTTTGGCTTATGCAAAATACCTTGATTTTGACGAATTACGGCGCGTCTGGACAGACTGTTTAGATTATTCGGCGCGTGAACTTGGTAGGGAATTAAAAGTCAACACAAAGGACGGATACGCAGATATAGAAATTAATAGAGTTAAGTCAAAAATGGATTTTGAAAAGAAGGAAGTTACACTTGATTATGCAATTACGGAAACTGTGAAATACGTTGTTAAAGGTTCGGACTTTTCCAAAATTCCTACTGAATTTGTTTGCCAGGTTGAAAAGGCTTTATATGGAAAGCGTTTAGTCGAGACATTCGGCGAAGCTAATCTCCGAAAAGGTAAAGAGAAAAAAGACCCCGCGGACGAAACATCGTATCTTGATAAACACCACACAGTTCAAGAAATTTCTGAAAATGATTTGCCTGACATCAACAAAATAAAGACCGAGACATTAAGGCAGCGAGGTTCGAGACTGATTAAAGAAGGGCGGCGGGATGAATGGTTGCGCGAAATTTCGGAAGTTTTTAAGCGACGGCGCGAATATAGGAAGATTCAGCTTGCCCAACGCTACAAAAACGCGATTTTTTGCACACTTTCGGGGGAAATCTGGCGTGGTTTGGATGTCCCGGATGAAAGATTTAGAGAATTTCAGGCAGCCATTTACGACAACAATTCTTATCAGACGACGTAGGGAGTATTTTTGTCTTTTAAATAGGTTATAAAGGGGTTTCTGCTCCATTCTTTGTTGTATGGCAATAGTTCTTGAGGTTACACAAACGAATCCATTTTGTAACCCGGCGCCGTTTTTAGCCTGTTTTGGAGAAATTTTATCTAATAGATGGTTTTTGAATTATTAAATATTCCGTCCGATAATTGGTAAATTGATGATTATCGGACGCCAGCAAAATGCCAAACATTTATACTACAATCCAAAGGAAAGTGAATCGAGATGAATTCGATTTTTTGAGGCATTCTTTATTTGAGCTTGCCGAAGAAAACTTTTCGCTCGCGGATGCGGTCGGAGTAATTCTAAAGCCTTCCAATCGTTTTCAATTTACCGATGACGAGAGCCACATAAGATTTTCCTTTGAAGGTTATGCAAAAGACGGTAGAATGCTCAGAGTGATTGTTTTTATCCAACAGGGTAGAGTAAAAATTAAAACAGGATATGAAATCAAATAAAAATTGTAATTGCGAGAATCTAGTGGAGCAGAAAGTTACCGATACAATCCCCATCGCGGGTCAGATGGTGAAAGTTAAAGATGCACCGGCGCGAGTTTGTGCGGATTGTGGGGAGATTCATTTTGAAGGTAGATTTCTTTTGGATTTAGAAAAGAAACTTCTTAAACGCGAAAAACAAGCCGCGTAGAATTATCTATATGTTTTTAACTAGAAGCTGGATGTTATCGTCCGGCTTTTTCAATTGCTACTACGACTGTCAAAAGTCTCAGGTATCAGATAAACGGAATTTTATGATACCTCGCAGATGACGAGTTTTTATAATAGGTTTCGATAAACGAAATTTTGTAACAGCCAATAGATACGCAATTTTTCGGTAGTAAGTATCTGATAATACTGTTTTTATGATAGCCCGCGGGCGACGGTAGAAATGCCGATGCTTCAGATTTTTTAATTCTTACTTTCGTTTATTGCTTTTCTAGAAATGCCGTAATTGTAAAGCGTCTTTAAGGCAACATCACAGCGAAAGGCAACTTCTGGTAATGACATTTTTTTAGCAAGTTTTAAGGCGCGATTCAAAATCACTGGTGAAATTGGTTTTCGACCTGGTTTCCTTTTCGGTCGTGCAGCTCGTATGGCGCGTTCTTCTTCCCGGCGCTGTTGTTTTAAGTTTTTGAGTGTAGTTTTTGCCTGTAGAATTCTTTCTTCAAGTTTATCTCTCATAGGTTTTCTAAATAATCGTCGAGGTTTTTTCTGGTTATCATTACTCTCTTATCATTGCCCTCGAAGGTTTTTGCATTCTCTGTTAAATCTTTAATAGACAGATTGAAAAGATTTGCTGCGTGATCGAGAGCAAAAGTTAAGTTTCCTTCGTAAATAGCTTTTTTTGCGTCGGCTTCGGCTTTGTCCAGTTGAGCGTTTATCATTCTTTCCTTCATTCCTAAATTAAATGACTGCAAATTATTGTTTTTGGAATCTTGTTCACCCGAAAAAATTTTAATAGTCTCGGAATCTTTTTCTTTCTCGAATGTAATTAAATCGGAAACTTTATAAAAAGTTTTCCGATCCTTTTTCATTTGCTTGATGATGCCGGCATTTGTCCGGCGCTCAAGTGTTTTTTCGGTAACTTCTAAGACTTGAGCAGCTTCTCGTTTCCACATCCATTCTGGGAGTTTTTCGATTGGAGATAGTTTTTTATCGGATAGAAATTCTTCGATTTTACTCATTGTTTTTGTTGCTTTGTATTGTTTAGCTTCTGTGATAATTTTATACCAGACAATACAAGACAGACACAAATGCCGTTTTATTTATTTCTTGTCTTGACTGTCTTTCCTGTTTCATATAATACCAACTTCCGACAACTACCGAAAATCAATTTCGCAGGTTGACGCAAGTAAAAATTAAATTCAAACTACGACAAGTAACGCAAAACATTTTCGGAGGTTGTCATAAGATGAGTAAAACATATTTGATTGAAGAAGCAGCGGAATATGTTGGTGTGAGTCGGCGTAGTTTTGAAAGAATGAATGTAAGTTCTCGTGAAGAATTTCGGGAAGCTAAAGACGGCAAGAAGCGTAAAGTCCGGGTGTATGACGAAAGTGAGCTTAACCGGATTAAAGCAGTAAGGGAAACGCCTTCACATACGCCTGCGGTAATTACGCCAACCGATGACAAGAATGCTTCGCAAGTTGTCACTCGTTCGGATTTACAGGACTTCGGGAGATTGCTTGCAGATGCGATCAACCAGGGGAATCAGAAACTACTCGCGCCGATGGTAGAAGAAAGTAAGAAAAAGCAGATTGATATTTCTACTTTCAAAGATAAATTGATTCTTAATTTGTCTCAGGCTTTAGCTTACTCAGGATTGCCAGAAGATGAATTAAAAAGCGCTTTGAAGGATAAGAAAATTTTGGCAAAGAAGACGAGCGAAAATGGAACTTGGAAAATAAACCGGAATTCACTTGATGAATTTTGTAAAAGTTATTTTGATTAAAATTTGTAAAAGTTCTGGCTCGCTGATGGTGAGTAGCAATTGAAACTTTCAATTTGATTCTCCGGTGTGGAGATGATTACCAGACAAAGGGAAAAGGTTAGAGCTTTCCCTTTGTCCTAACCCGACGCAAATGCGTTTAACCCAAGCTGCGTCAAGCTGGCGAAATTCTAACATTTTTCGTCTTGCTCGATGCTATTTAAGGAAAATAGTCATGCAAGATAAATATGAGATTTTCGCTGGTAATGCTCTATTAAATATTTTTAATGGTGCTTTAATTCCGAATGTAAATAAACAAACTAGCCAAGTTAATAACTACCGAGTTATAGGCTACCGGCTCGAAGCAATTAAAAATGAAAAAGTTCAAGTCGCTTGTAGGATGCCCGAAGATGCAAACGGTGTTTATGCTGCGACCGTCTTCTTCGACGGCATACGTCGAAAAGGCAGAAGCAGAACTTCCGTATTCTTTCCGAGACACTGGACGAAGGATAAAGTTACCGACGCGATTTTCCAAGCGTATCAAAACAAATCCGTTAAAAAACTTTCCGAAAAACAGTATATTGGAACGGCTGAAAAAGGGATGCACATTATTCTGTGGCTTGATGCAGACGGAAAAGTTATTGATGCGATGCCTTTTAGGGATGTAGTTTTAGAGTTAAATCGCAGAAAAAGAGCGAACAGTCATTGTAGGATTTGCAGCCAGCCAAAGCATTTTGTCTGTCTGGATCATAACGATTATAAGACGACCGAGTTTGAGAAATTTCTCAAAAAACCCCGGAAGCGAATCAGATATTATTCGAGAAAGATTTATTTTAACGTGGCGCGAAAATTGGGATTTGACGTATGAGGCAACCTCACTTATAAACGGGTTTCAATCCGTTAATTTTTTGCTAGTTTATGGTAAATCAGTGTCCAAAATGCACTGAGAAATGCACAGAGGATGCACAGAGAGTTCGCAGAGATTCGCAGAAAACACGCACAGACTGCGCAGAAGGTTTGCAGAGATACAACCTGAAGAATAAAAAATAGTTGATGATGAAAGGTAGTAGTTCTATGGCAGATTCAAGAAGAAAGATTGAAATTAAATCGAATACTGATTCAAAACGTCGTAAACATCTTTCTACGATATATACCTCAAGCTCAGAGGTTGTAGATAGAACATCTGATATGGAAAGCGAAATTTTCGACTTCAAAGTGGGTAAAAAGAATTATCGCGCTTTTGTAAGTAAGAAACAAAAGCAAGTTATTTGTAGGGAAGTTGTTTCTTATAATTACAAAGGAATGATTTTGTTTAGAAATCCGGTTGACCAAAAGATTAGCAAACAGATACAAGATTTGATTCAAAACTTACCGAGAGGCAACAGGCTGGATACCCTCGCACACTCCAAACAAAAAACGGAGAAATTTAATAAACAGGAAAAATTAAGTCTTCAATCTAAAAAACAATTAGTAGGCAATCAACCGAGTACTACGCTGCTAAAGGCAACTTTATGGTGTATTAAATCTCATCCCAAACATTTGAAGTATAAGAGACCGACGTTACTACGTGCCTACAAAAAGTTTGGTGGAAAGACTCATACAGAAGAATCCTTTGTAAAAATGATAGGGAAAAAGTGGAATGAATTTATAAGAGAATATAACAGACAGCCCGTAGAATTTAGAAGGGAAAATTCTAAAGAAATCTATGCTAAAAGTAAATTAAAGATTCCGCGAAATTCAAGTAAACAAAAGGTTAAGGAGAACAAAAAAACATTTAATTAATAGCTCTTGCTTTAGAATAAAGTGCCACTCAGACTCTTAATAGACTATTTCAGATAGTTATTAATTTTAAGAAAAGGGAGTTAAATATGGCACGCAAAAGCGCAAGAACAATAGGATTGGAAGAAGGTATTTTAAATTCGGTCGAATTATTAGACCGTTGTGATGGTAGCCGGGTTGATTTGGTAAATACCCTCGACCAAGTTCGTGAGATGCTCGTTGATTCTTACGGCGACGAGTTTCAAACTGATTATGACGAAATGTTGGGCTTAGAAGCTGAAGACGACGACGACACAGACGACGAAGAAACAGAAGAAGACGACGAAGATTAAATTAGATAAAAGCTCTGCGTATTTCATAAGATACGCAGAGCTTTTATTTGGGCAATTTCTGGATATACCACCAAAAGGAGTAATTAAGATGGAAATATACGAAAACTTAAGTTCGGAATTAACAGTTATTGACTCGACGGAAACGGGCGGGGAAATAACCGTGATTGACAAGGATACAGATGAAGTTGGGACGGTCATCTCCCAGACTGGGGAAGGCAAGCTGCTGGTGCATTGGCAGGATGCGGATGAAAGCGAAGTTCACGAAGAATTTGAACTTGTTTCGGTATATGCACCCAATGTGAAGTTGGTTATAGAGAGAGAAGAGGAGGATTTTGAATATGTCAAAAATCCGTTCGGCGGATGGCTCGCGGATAAGGTCAAAGGTGGTTTGAAGTTAAGAAAAGCAGGTAAAGCACTGAAAAAAGGCTTGAAAGCGGAAAGTGCTTTGGAAAAGGCTCAGGCGAAAGAAAAAGAGGCTATATATGATGTCAAACACAATCCTGAACCACGACACCGACGTTTTGCTAAGTAATAGCGCCAGTATTTAATTAATGAATTTAACCCAAAGGAGTATCTATGCCACTAATTGCACCGTCAGGAAATAGTGAAGGCAGCATTTACAGAACTTTAGATGGAAAGGCTTACCAAGTAATAAATGGAAGAGATGTAGAAGTTTCAACAGACAAGTTAATGATTCGAGGCTCTAAACCCTTACCTGACACGATTACTATTGACGGCATAACTTATAACCGCGACAGAATCGGGCGCGTTACTTTATCTGAAAACGGACGGTTGATTGCATCAACTCCAGCCGAAATGGAAAAGGTGAGCGTAGAAAGGTTTGGCGGTCAACTGGAAGCGAGATTACAGCAGGAAGCTGACCGTATGCAGGGCGGGCAAACTCAAACGTATCTTGCAATCGGCGGCGGTTTGCTTCTTTTACTTTTTTTATTAAGGCGTTAGTAGCAATTGAAACGGTAAAAATATGCTGACAGTTCAACAATATGCGAAAGGCGCGACGATTCCGAAAAACTATCTTGGCAATGCACAGCTCACGGTCAATATAGTAAATGAAATTTTTAATCAATTTCCGAATCAATTTACTTTCAATTCAGGCTATCGAACACCGGCGCGTAATGCCGCGGTCGGTGGTGTCGCAAATTCTTACCACGTTCAAGCCTTAGCTGCTGACATCACGCCGAAGAACGGTAATTACAATCAGTATAAATCCGCGCTAACGGCAATCGTCGGTCGGTATGGTTGGGAGTTAATCGACGAAAGAAACAAGGATCATTTTCACATTGAGCCGTCAAACAAAAAAGCGTTGGCAATAGTGGATGATCAACCGCCGCAGAATCAGCAGCAGTTTGATTATCAACGGTTGCCGGAAACGATTACAGAGAAATTTAACTCTTTGAGTTCGCAGGATAAAACGCTTATTGTCGGCGGAACTTTACTAATTTTGATTCTGCTATTGCGGGATTAGCAGAAGAAAAACCTTATGAATATATGAAGCTCACAAATTTATCTATTGCATTGGTTTTATCCGAAACGAGAAACGCAGAACTAGAAAAAAAGGTTAAAGGTTTCGAGAGCCTTACTAAAGCTCTTTCCACTGAAGTTGACAGACAGCGCGGAGAGATTGAATCAATGAAGAAGAAAGGAAAGGTTCTGAAATTCAATCATTTACGCAGAGTTGCATAAATCTGTTGACGCTCGGAAGTTGTTTGGAGTATGCTTGGCAGCAAGTTCTTTTACATTTAAAAGACGAAGCCGCCAAATGTGTTCAGCATTTGACGACTTCTGAGATTAACGCGATTGCGCCGCGATTAATAACTCTGAAGGTATTCTACTAGAAGTTTCTACAATCCTTCAAGCATTATTCGCCACAAGTCCAAAAAATTGGCGAATTTAATGCAAAATTCCACTCAAAATTTAATTCAAACTAACCGAAAGCGTAGATTCACGCCGCTTGAACGAGCTGCACACCGGCGAGATTTGACGTTTGAAATTGCCGAAGCATTGAGTTGGGCGGCACTTGGCGAAGACGATGCAGAGACGCAGGCGGTTGCGGACTTAATGATTCAATCGGCGCAAGACGAAAACATTTTCATTGCCGAAGGTCTTGACTGTATTGACGAAGACACGGGAGAAACCAAGTTTTATGATGCGTTCGGTTCTTTGAATGTAGTTTCGTCGCGTTGCAATCCGGCGTATTTAAAGGCAAGTTCAGCGCGGGCGCGAAAGCGCATTAAGGTCGCGCTCGCTCGTATCAAACCGCAGAGCGGTGAATATCTTCGCTACATCGTATTGACCCAGCCGGATATGTTCGGATTTGATTTTGACAGTGGTTATCAGTTGTTGCGCGGCGCGGAAGTCCGATTAAAGAATCATCCTTTTTTCAAAGCGAATTTTCGCGGCGGTGTCTTTTCCGATGAGTTTACGCTCGGCGCGAAAAAAACGCATTTTCATTTTCACACAAACATTTTGGCTTATGCAAAATACCTTGATTTTGACGAATTACGGCGCGTCTGGACAGACTGTTTAGATTATTCGGCGCGTGAACTTGGTAGGGAATTAAAAGTCAACACAAAGGACGGATACGCAGATATAGAAATTAATAGAGTTAAGTCAAAAATGGATTTTGAAAAGAAGGAAGTTACACTTGATTATGCAATTACGGAAACTGTGAAATACGTTGTTAAAGGTTCGGACTTTTCCAAAATTCCTACTGAATTTGTTTGCCAGGTTGAAAAGGCTTTATATGGAAAGCGTTTAGTCGAGACATTCGGCGAAGCTAATCTCCGAAAAGGTAAAGAGAAAAAAGACCCCGCGGACGAAACATCGTATCTTGATAAACACCACACAGTTCAAGAAATTTCTGAAAATGATTTGCCTGACATCAACAAAATAAAGACCGAGACATTAAGGCAGCGAGGTTCGAGACTGATTAAAGAAGGGCGGCGGGATGAATGGTTGCGCGAAATTTCGGAAGTTTTTAAGCGACGGCGCGAATATAGGAAGATTCAGCTTGCCCAACGCTACAAAAACGCGATTTTTTGCACACTTTCGGGGGAAATCTGGCGTGGTTTGGATGTCCCGGATGAAAGATTTAGAGAATTTCAGGCAGCCATTTACGACAACAATTCTTATCAGACGACGTAGGGAGTATTTTTGTCTTTTAAATAGGTTATAAAGGGGTTTCTGCTCCATTCTTTGTTGTATGGCAATAGTTCTTGAGGTTACACAAACGAATCCATTTTGTAACCCGGCGCCGTTTTTAGCCTGTTTTGGAGAAATTTTATCTAATAGATGGTTTTTGAATTATTAAATATTCCGTCCGATAATTGGTAAATTGATGATTATCGGACGCCAGCAAAATGCCAAACATTTATACTACAATCCAAAGGAAAGTGAATCGAGATGAATTCGATTTTTTGAGGCATTCTTTATTTGAGCTTGCCGAAGAAAACTTTTCGCTCGCGGATGCGGTCGGAGTAATTCTAAAGCCTTCCA